>Ga0315909_10002290_pt1 | contig 24714 bp, 25 predicted proteins | sample LakEriMetagenome_11_FD_203527 | JGI IMG/M metagenome (GOLD analysis project Ga0315909, IMG submission 203527) | Freshwater fungal communities from buoy surface, Lake Erie, Ohio, United States - Buoy 2 MA125 | ecosystem: Environmental > Aquatic > Freshwater > Lake | place: USA: Lake Erie, Ohio...
TGGAAGTGGCGGACGATGATTTGCCATTCTTTTGGGATGTGGCAGAAAACGTCCCGTACTGCGACAAATGTCAATATGGGGCAGTTGACGAAGATGGAGATGAGGACGTCGAAGAAGTCGACTCCAAGAATGGAGCCGAAGTGCCCGAATTGAAAGAAGAAGGGGAAATTACGGTAGCCAACGACGACGAAAACGAAGAAGAAAGCGAAGAAGAAGAAGAGGAAGAGGAAGATCAAGAAGATGGAGGGAATGAAGAAGAGGAAGACGACGCTGATATGTACATGTCGTTGCCTGTGAAAAAGCGCCAAAGACGTGCGTGAACAAAAGAAAGAGACGAGTCATAAAATGAATTGGTTTCAACAATTTCGATTATATCTATATGTGTCGTTCATATCTTAGGTCTATTTCTTATTCGGTAGGCCTACAAGCCGGCGTACCCGCCCCTGCCGCACATGGGATTAGGTCCACTCATGCCCGTCTCGACGATGCGAGCGCGGAGGCCGCTCTCAGTAGGTGCTTCGTTGAAGAACACGGGTCGTGAACTGTTTGTGGGATCCGGTATAGGATTCCAAAACAGGCCCCATTCTGTCTCCTCGACGGGTTTGTACAGCCTCTTCAGGTTGTACAAATCCTCATCGGGTGGTTGACTGATTTCGACCCGATTGTCCCAGTTGGCTACCTGCTTGTCGAAGTCGTACGCACCGGGGTTTGTGCGCCAGTGTGCATCAGATGAATGAGCGATCTTTAAGGGTAGGGAGTAATTGTAGCTGAATCTTGTTTGTCCGTCCTCCTGCGTCTTTTCTGCTTCGTCGACCCTCCACACGACCGCTACTGCAAGCAAGACGCACACGATGGTTACGATCACAAATTCCATATTTATTGTGTGGCGAGATTTTCGGAACTCGAAAGCTTGTTCTTTTAGTATTGGATCGAGAAAGAAAAAAAAACCTTGCGTTCCGGACAAAAGCTATGCGCGAGTCATACGAAGAAGCGGCAAAGCAAGGTGATTTGACAGCCAACCAATACGTGGGGCTTGTGGCACTTTTGGTAAGCGTATTCATATCGGTTACGCTCGTCATCGTACATAAATCGTGAGGTGGACGAAAAGTGAGAAAATGGAAGAAGAAGAAGGTAAGAGCGAAAAGAACTTGACGCCGCGTTCGCAGCGAGAGAAAAAACGAGGCAGAGATCGCTTGGTGGTGAGTCGATCGATTTCTGATTACACTGACAGAAGGGATGGCTCGCCAAAATTGATGAAGGACTCCACGGATGGCGAGATATCTCAAATGGATTCGCGGTCGACAGCCGACAGCACCTACGCGGAGAGCATCCAGCAGGGGAAGATAATCGACACGCAGCAGATAAAGCAAGACTACAAGAAGATTCGCAAGCGCTGCCTTGCCGTGGCCGCTTCCTCTCTGACCGTATTCCCTGCCAAGGTCATCAGTCTCATCACTTTCATCAGCACGACATATGGGGAGGTCCCCGGACCGAGGGCTGTGTTCTTTTACGTGTTCACCATCGTGGGCGCGCTGTTGTGTGTCTTGCAGGCCATGTTCGTATTTGCGCACTACTACATCCTCAACCGCATGAAAAACCAAGACCTTAAGAAGTTGGAGATGGATGGTTCCTTTCCGAGATGGCAGATGGGTCACAAAAAGTCTGCCTATCAGTTGTTGTATTGGGTCCAAATCTGTTTGATATCCGTTTACACGACGGCGTTTGTTATTTCGGAAGCCATTTTGGCGAGTATGAGCAATGCCGCCTCTTCGTAAACATGGGAATGAAAACTTGACGCGATTACTTGAAAGGAATAATAAATTACAAGTTTTTCATGTGCATCGCCGAAATACACATTTCAAAACAACTTCTCATCAGCGTCGCTGGTCCAAGTGTCGTCGTACACGTTAGGTTCGAGGAAAGTGCTCTTTTCGTCGAAGGAGCCCCAACTGATGTTGTCGCCGTACAAGGCGGCGAACCCTTTGATGCACTTCATTAGTGCGTCCTCCACCTGGTTCAAACTCGTTTCGATTTTTGATTTTTGTGTTAGCGATTTGATCTCACTGCGCAGTTCGCGCAACAGGATCTCTACTCTGGCGTCCTCCACCGGTGCCAACGCAACGGGACCGCGCTTGCGGCGTTGCTTCTTGATCTTTTTCAGTTCCTCCTTGGTTGTGGATGGTGGCACGGGGTCCTTCAGTATGTCTGTCAACAGCGTGAACAAATCGCTTGCCACGGAATACTGATCTTGATGTTCCAGGTCGACGTCCACCGGGGAACCATAAGCTGCCGTCTTGACTTGACGCTGTCCGGGTACGCGCAAAGAAGCCTTCGACATGTCGATGATGGCTAGGTTGTGAAAGAATTGATTGTAAGGGATGCGCACGACTTGATCCATCAACCGAAAAACGACGTACTCCATTCCGCGATATTTGGCGGGCATACCAGTCCGCACCCGTATCCTGCTCATTCGCAGATCGTTGTGGTGGAGGTCCCAGTGATGCGCGGCAGCCAACAGCCCGCTGGAGAGCGTCACCAATCCCCACATCACGTCCAAGTGTGCTTGATTTTGATTGAGTAATGCCCTGTTCCCAAAGTGGACGAATGGCACGCTCACGTCTTCCAGGAACACAAACGAGTTGTACTTGAGGCTGTTGAAGCTGTCGACGAAGCATTGGATAAGTATCGCATAAACGTCCTCTGGTTGCCCTGGTTTGATCCCCTTCCACGACACGCCAAACTTACTCAGGGTGAACATCTTGAGCGAAAGATAGGAGGCGCCTCTCTCAAGTTTCGTGCCCAACACCGCATTGCTAGCCCAATTCCACAAGGCTTCGGGCGTTGGTGTCTTTAATGGGAGGGCAAGCGGTGAGTCGCCCGACACCAGCTTCCGTATATTCTGGTAAACGCGGGGATCGGGGTGAGGGCTATTCAGCTCAAACAGTGTGTAGTTGACGAACCGCTTGCCCAGTCTCTGTTCCCAATCAACACCCATGTCCGCTCGCATACGGTCGAGAAACAGTTGGATGACGCGATCTTGCAGTAACTGCACCATCACACTGGCGGCATCTGTCTGGGATCCAAAGACGTCCTGATCCAGTCCGTTGGGTGTGTTACAAACCGCTGTGGTCAAGGCCCGTGCGAATACCGCCGGCACTCTTCCCGCCATCGCACCTTCGGAGGTGAGCACGTGCGAAGTTATTTCGACGAAACCATGCGAATTCGTTGACCACATCGGTTCAGCGCCAAATATCAACTTGACGATCAAGGGGGAATCCGTCCTTGGATCGCGTTCCGTTGCTTTGAAATACAGAGCGTTTCTGGGCATCAAGTCGTTACTCAGCAATTGGCCGCAAACTTGATGCGTGTTGAGGTACCTGGTGCAGTTGTCATCGTTGCCGAGTTGTCGCAGGGCTTCTCTGTATTCGCCGATGGCCTTAGCTTCAGATCGACGGTAATCGGACAGCTCTTGGGCGTTTGGTACGGCTGCCTGTGCGTTACCCGGAAGTTGGTCGATCAGATGGTACAATCGGATGCGGAGTTCCTTTTCTTTTTTGTCGATCGCCTCTTTGTTTTCTTCCCAGTTGGCGTTGTGTTGTAGCAATTGTATATACTCGTCAACCGACCCACTGCGCAACGCCTTGTATTCGGCTGCTTGTATGGCTTTGAGCTGTTGGAACTCGTCTGCCCAGGTCCGCCTCGAACCCCCGTCGGCTTCTTGGATTGCTGTGGTGCTGGCGTTTCCCATTGTTGTGGTGAGTGCTAAGCAAATGCCAAATTCTTCATCAGACACAAACAAAAAAAGTAAATAGAACCCGTCGACGGATAGTTTAGTTTCATTTAATCAAAGTAATCGGCCAGCATTTCGAAGCAATCTGGTATGCGTCCGGCTTCGTACTCCGCCAGTCCATCGCGGATTTCGTCGGCATGCTTTTCTTTTGCCTCATGCACTACCCACCAAGCCCACCACCATATCGTTTCCTCGTGCTCGTGAACTGCTAACCAGTTGGACGGGGCTCCAAAGTAATCGTATTTAGCCAACATACGGGCGACAGAGCGCAACTCTGGAGTGGCCTCTGGTTTTTTGTCAACGTATTCGTCCACGCGCTTCAACACCATGGCCCATTCCTCCATAGTGGTGCTTGGAACGCTAAGGAACCTTTGCCAGCTAGGCGCCTTTTGTGCATCTTTAAAACGATTCAAGACAGCTGCATCCATATCTGTCATATTCTGTTGAAGTTCAGTTAGGAAGGAGCTGACATTTACACATTTCTGTAATGCTTACCATCGTTTTTTTATATATCCAATAACCAACCAAAACAAACAAAAGAGCCCACTTAGGAAGCGAACTGTTTGCCGACCATACCGCCTGCAATCTTTATCTTGTTGTTGCCCCAACCGTAGATCCTGATTTGACCGGAACCCATTCCTGGCAAAGTCTTGATGATAGCTGTCCTTTCGTCGATACGCGAAAAGTTGATGGCGCCTTCGGGTTCGATTACGAACGGGTGCAAGGCGATGGGCCAGGGGTAGATGTAACGATCGGGAACCTTGTTGAAACTCTCTCTCGCTTCACAAATACGGAACCAGCGGGGTCCTCGGGGTTTCATCACGTCCGCCGAATTGAGCGCGAATGTCATGTCCACCAAAGGATCCGCGCCACCCACGGCGTCGGATGCAGAGTAGTTGAAGTATTCCTTCCTTCCGTTTCCGCCTTCTCCTTCGACCACCGCGTCCCTCTGGATGACAACGAACAGTGCCTTGACGGGGTGATTGAATCGCATGGGGATCTGGTAGTTATCGCGACCGGCCTGCTTGGTTTCGGCGCCGGTGTACTGCAACTCGTTGATCAAGTAGATCTGGTCGTTGGCGGCGAACAAATACCTTTCCCTGTTGTCGAGGTATACATATTCGTGCAAAAGGTATGCATCCGTGATCAGACCACCGGATGGGCGCTGGTTGACGGGGAGTGAAGAGATGGGGACTGTGATAGCGGGACCGAGGGGGTCGCCGGGATTGACCGCGCTAACGACAACCAACTCGTCTTGCTTCCTGAACTTGGCGTTCAATTTGACTTCGTGGTACTGAATCGAAATCATGGGCAGAGAGTAGTCGCGGAACAACATGTACCAGAATTTCAAGGGGATGATCATCTCTTGGTTCTGGCGAGACCATTGGACGAGATCGGTTTGGTTGGCAAAGTCGCCAATGCATTCTCCGAGCTCCTTTCCGGCGGGCGTGTTCAGTTCTTCGTGAATCATCAACCACTCGCCGTAGTGGGTGTCGTAAGTGTAGCCTCCGATCTGGAGCTCGATGCAATCGAGCATTGCGAAACCGAGAGCGTTGGTCCAGTGCACGACATTCTTGCCAGCGGGATCGGGGTCGGCATCTTGACGGTTGTCCACGAGGCCGGTGATTTCCACCACCAAGAAAGCTCTGGAGATCAAATCGCCGTTACGGGTGGCGGTCACCTGCATCCTCCTTCCCCAATCCACCGCGTTGTTGAAGGGCAGTTCTATAGGCTCACGTTGGAAATTTGTGTGCTTGCGATAACAAGACTTCCAGAAGGTCTTGGTGGGGTTGAAGTTCAGCATGTAGTTCTGAGCTCCCATCGCCGCAAGGGCGGTCAAAATGCCTGAGCCTGTCATTTTTGTAGCGTGAGGTTAACCTGAGCCTACTTGGTGCTTGTTGATAACACATCAGAAAATATTTAATCGAGACAGGCGCAGCAGGTTTTTTTATTGATTTTTTTTGTTAGTGAGCGGGCGCCCATAATCTTGGTCGAAGCTGTTGGTTGGGGAAAATAATTATTTGGCAGTGTTTTTTTTTTGGACGGCCGGAAGAAAAGGCTAGTTATTACGTTAAATTTTTCTGCGATGGAGGTTGAAGTTGACGGACGCACCGTGGGTACGATACCAATTACCAACCAGATAAGCACCCAGTTTTACATCTACCCTTCCATCAAAACATCCGAGCAAACGAGCGGCATCCTTTATAAATTCAGACAGAGGCGTAAGATTTGCAACAGCAACCATATAGACTATTCCCGGCGCGAATGGAGAAAAGGATGTTGGCGCTGCAAACAATGCAAAAATGGTAGATTCGAAATGTGCGTGTGGTGTTTCCAGGAAGCCATGAAAGACGATCCCCTGCAATATGCAAAGCAACAGATGGCCGTGAAAAAATGGACCCGTCGACCACAGCTAGTAAGCGCGCGAAAGACCAAACAGGACCAACCTGCCGCCAATTGGTCACCGTGGAAAGGACCCATATTTTTCTTGGGAGCTGCATATAGTCGCGAATGAAATTTGTACCACTTTCTTTGAAACATAAACGACCTGCTTTGTTCTTTCATTTTGATGTCCGCTGAAGACGCGGTAGCTGTTTACAATAAACGGTTGCACCAGGAGCTCGATATATTCTATAAACTCAAGGTCCATTGTTTGAAAGAGATCATCCACAACGCAGAACACGCAACCAAATCGTTTTCGTATACGCTCCCTTTGTTCGACGCAGATCTGCCTCTGTTCGATACCAATTTGTACGGCCCGTACTTGTGCACTTACTTGACAGGTCTGGGTTACAAGTGCGAGCCCTCTGATGCATACACGTCCATCCGAATCATCATCCCGGTCGCTAACCCCTCCGCATCGACATGCAGCACAGACAACAAACGACGCCCCCGACAACGAAGGCGGCCAAAACAGATATGATGAACGTGTTCAGAGATACCTTGTCTTGTCCGGGTTCTTCTTTCAAGACCTGTGAGGTTGCGGCCACTGAAGGTTCTGGTTGTTGCGATATCACCAACGTCCCGATCGAAGGATTGGTAGGCAGTTGCCAATTCGTACTACATCTCTTGAGGTGATGCGGTTTCGATTCCCGGAAGGCGTGATGCAAGTGTTCGAAGTGATCGCTGCCCAACGACCAGCTGGGAGATGGGAGTGTGGGCCTGAATCCCCACGTGCCCTCTTTCAGCACGCGTTTTCTCCCTTCGTCGTATCTGTTCACCCAAAATGCTTGCTGTTCAAGGTTGTCGAACCCTCCAGAAGTGGGATCGAATTGTTCGCCGTAAGAACTGTAAAAAGACATTAGCAGGTTGAGCTCTATATTTTGTCACACATATAAATTTGACAACTACCCAAATTTCTCATTTTTTCCTTTTTTTTTTGTATTGATGGGGAAACTTCCACCTCGCATTCATTCAAGGATTGTCTGCCGGAACGGGGCGCTTCCTTCTCGAAGTGCGTTTCTTCTTCTTAGACTGTTCACCCAAAGGGATGATCACCTCTTCCGGGACGGTAGTATCTAGAGCCGCCTGAGCCAGTGCGGTATGTACATTCTTTTCTTGTTCGCGCGCGTCCTGCACTTCCTGTTCCCTGGTTGTAGGGAAAAGCATCTGCTGGATCACGCTCGTTTCTTTTTCTGCGCTCTCCGTCGCGCCTTTTGCTTCAGGAGTGCGTACGGAGGGAATCAAAGAAAGGGGCACATCGCGCGCTACGGACGCTTCGATCGTCTGCGCCCAGTTCGCACTGGCCAGACGTTGAGCGACTTCATCCGCCGCCGATGTGGAACTCTCGCCGTGCAATTGCTCTATCGGGTTGCTGTTGCCGCGCACGTTTTCCGGCTTATCCCAACCCGTTCTTCCAGGTTTGGAGGTGTCGAGCATCTTACCGAAGGGCTCCGCAGCACTCGCCAGTGATGGGTTATTCATGCCCTCATTCTCTTGTATGAATTTGTCCATGTAGTCCATCATCTGGGTGGTTGGCAGCGTCTTGGGATCATCTTTATCCAACATGGCCATGGCTTCTATGTTTGTGGGGATGCTCTTTGGTTGAGGTTGTGCGGTTTCCATGGGGATGGGTTGCGATGGTGTTGCCGGCTTGGGTTCTTTCTCTTTTCCTTTGGGTTCAGGGGTGGTGGTGAATTTGGGAGGGTTCGAAGGCGGTGGGGCGGATGTTGTCGTTTTGACTTGCTGTTGTTGTTGCTGCTTTTTGGGACGTTGACTTATTTCGGGGTTGGGTATGGGGAATCTGGGTTCCTGTGGTTGTTGTTGTTGGGGATTGGTGTTTGGAGGGCCCTGGAAGTAACGATTGTTGTGAAGCCCGTTGCGCTTGGCGATCTCGTCGAATATGTTTTCCGCCAGACCCGGATTCTTGTCGATGAACTCGCGCGCGTTGATGCCTGTGGGTGCTTTCAGGTTGGATTCCCATTTCACTTTCTCCTCCTTTTTCTTGCGCTCTATCTCGGCCTTCTCCGATGCGCGGTGCATGGCGAAACCGGCGCCGCTCATAACCAACATCCCACCCAATTTGAGATAGGGGTTGCTCAGGAAAGGTATTTCTCCCCCATGGTACTCCACGATCTCCATCAGCACGGCATCGTAATCCTGTGCGTTGCGCATCACCGCTCCGCTCCACCCCTGCAAATCGATCCAGTCACCGAAAGGCGAGTACTTGGTGTTGATGGTTTCGATCAACTTGATGCAGATCATGAGACCCTGTCGCAAGAGTTTGGCCTGCGTGCGAAGTTTGCGGTTGTACTTGGCCACGTTGATGGCGGCGCGCATCTCGGCTTCCGAACTCTTGATGGTGTAGTTCTTCGGGAACACGGACCCCAAAGCTTCTTCGTGCTTTATAGCCGTCAAGAGTTCCATTTTTCGTACCTCGGCTTCCTCCTTCAACCGTTCCTTCCTCTCTTCCGGACTCTCGTTGTCGGTGATCTCGCCTTCTTCGTCCTCATCCATCCCTGTGCCACCGGGACCTAGTCCTTCACCTTCGCTCATATCTTCTTCGTCTCCGTCGCCTTCGATGTCGGTTTCGAGCTCGGACTCGCCGTACCGCCCCCCGTCTTCCATGTCGGATGGAAGGGCGAGCTCATCTTCTTCGTCATCCAGCTCCGATGGTGGTTCCTGTTCAGGCATGCGCCGCCCTCCTCTACCTCGTCTGCTTTTTGGCATCGGAGGAGGAACAGCTTGTCTGCGCTTGACTCGTGGTGCACGCTGTGATCGTGGTTTGCGTGGTGCGCGAATACGGCGCTGTGGCCTCAAGCTCTCCCCTTCCGCTTCGATCTCAGTCTCGTCGTCGTCATCGCCCATGTCTTCGGGCAACACACCCTCCTTGTCCAGGAGCTTGTGCAGCATGTCTTCGTCGATACCCTCATCTTCTCCATCCGGCATTCCTAACTCCTCATCCTCGGATTGGGCTGGCGCAACTGTACCCTTTCTGCGCTTCTTCAGAGCCAGACGGGCGGCTTCCCTCTCGAACTCGGCGTTGTGCTGTTGAAGTTGTTCGATGGCTTCCTGGTCCTCCTCCTCCGCTTCGGCGACAGGGGCGTCGACGATGACCTTTTTGGCATCGCGTTTGACCCTGCGCTTGTTCACGATCCGCCCGAATATGTCCTTGGGCACGCTGGTTGCGTCCTGAGCCCCTTTATCGCCTCGGCGAGCTCTCCTTCTGTCCATGCGTGTCGATAGATACCTGTGCTGCATATAATGCTGCCACCGCTATGGACGCGACTACGCGTGGAACGCGACTGAAATCGAATGAAAAAAAATTATAATGCCTTACCACTATCACAGCAAAAGCCACAGCACACTCGGGCTTGGAGAACCTACTTGTTATATCGACCAACGAACAAACATGTCAATACCACTCAAACCCATACTCGCGGCTAGGCCCGTGCTTCAATTCTACAACACCCTCGAACCTGGTACCTTGCTGAGGATCACTTCCGCCGCCGAATCGCAGGCGTTTATCACCATCACCCGCGCGGAAGACGGTTCTTTCGCAATCCGCAGCAACTTGACCGGGAGCACCTCCAAAATCGACGCCGGACGTTACGATTTGCTTCGAAACTATATCGTGGACACCACTCTCATGTACTCGAAAGGTACGATCAGCTTCATTGCTGCGCCTTCACCATCTGGCATTCCCCCGGAGACTTTGACAGCTCCTTACAATTTTGGTGGCGAATGTGGTTTCGCCATGATTTGGTTGTTGCTCGCCATCGCCGTGGTGACTGCGGTCCTGTACCTTTCGTACAACCGAGTGTAATGTGTGCTGGTTCACCCCCACATTTCGATTGGTTGTAGTTTTTAATAGCGGAACGGAAAAGGAATAAATAAGTATAGAAAAATCCCCCTCAGATTTTGTACTTCGTCTTTTGTAGCAAACAACAACATTCAGGCAGGAAGACTAGCGACCTTCCGAATATGCAAGGTAGAACGGGTCGAAACAACCGTTCCAGGGCGCCTACAGGCACATTCCTACCCAAGGAAGAGTCGCAGAGGGGTCAACCCCATGGACGTCACAGGCAACCGCAGTACAACTATTCCAACGACCCTCCCGTGAGCACCACATCACTTGCGATGGCCGAATCGAGGGCGATTCTGGGTCAACCTACTCCTTACGTGCGAGCGGCGCCTTTGCAAACCGATTCCGCTCAAGCGCAGCCAAACGCCACTACAACAAGATCTGAAATTAGCATCCCTGCCGATTTCTTCGAGAAAATGGTGCCCCTGATGTTGGCAGGAATGGGTAGGGGCGACGCGGCACCTAAACTTCCATCGATTCCTATAGGCGAAGTCATCAACACTCCCGCACCATCTAAATTACATCCGACAGCGGACACCGAAGGACCCGCCACCCTCGACGACATATTGGATGTGATGTGCGAAATCAGCGACGCGCTGGGTGAACTCAAACAGCTGGGCAACCAGATTTCAGGTGCCATACTCCAAACCAACATGTTGTTGATGAGCCAAAACACAAACCTTCCGGTTATGGAGAAGACCAGTAGCGTCGCCGAACCTGTTGTTAGCTGGCAAGATCAAGGCCCGCTGGTCGTGGAAGAGAGGCCCGATATAATCATCGACCCATCTAAAGCTGCCAACCTAGAGAATTTCGCCAGCAAGATCAGCCACGTTCTGGATGGTGATGATGGAGAAGGTCAATCCGGTCTTAAAGTGGGCGTGAAAGGGAATTAAATGGCGACGAACCTGCAAACCAAAAAAAAAAGAAATCGATTGTCGACTTGTTTTGTTTGAATTGTACATAAAGTGGGAACTACTTTTTTTTTATTTATTCACACTTTGAAATCTTTCAACAGGCTTACATGTTAGAGCAACCACAAAAGCTGCCGGTGCTCGCGGATGGCACATGTCGCCTACCTCCCACAGACCACGCCGTAAACATCGATTCCAGCACCATGGTCTCCTGCCATTACGACATATTACGCTGGCATATCAAGCCTGGCTGGATGTTGCCCGACTTACATTACAAATACGCCACGAGGATACTGTGGCCGGCCTGGTCCACGGTCGAAACCCGTGTGGACTTTCTGACGTGGGCGTATACGGATAGTTGGCCTCCCAGGCTCAAGCGTAGGATACATCTGCTGAAACTGATCACGGAGCTCATGGTCCAACATACGGACCCCGAGTTGGCAAAATTCCAGCCCAGATGGAGTTTGCCGCAAGGTGGGACGAACGACTTGTCCTTACGAAACGACGTTCTTTATTTCGGCAAAGATTTCAATACCAGGTCATCCCAACCGCTTTACCATGTCGAAATCAACCCCGACCAACTCTACGTGCACGAGTTCTCCTTAGAGAATCCATCTCCTCCCCGAAAGCGTTTCGTGATACGTCTGTCTGACGAGGCGAAGGCCTGGCTTGGTCTCGATGTGATGCCGTTCGACCGGATTGAGGTCACGTCCAGTCGCATCTACGTCCATTACATACCGTTGGACGTATCCATCCTCTCCGATTCCTCGTACAGAACGTCCATCAAAAGCAGCAGCGTATTCGAGTGGGTGAAACTCGACGACATCCTGTTGTTGGCGTACATGCATTTATTGCAGGTGCTCGCCAAAAAACCGTGGCTGGGTTTGTTGTTGTTAAATAAACTCAGTTAATACTTATTTAAAAAACCGTCGACTATTCCAGCCCTTCCTCGTCGTCTCCCGCCATCTTGGGTTTGATGGGTCTTTGGGATTTCTTTTCTATGTAGGTCCTTTGCTTGGGGTCGAGTTTTGCCTTGTCCCATTTCTTGGTCCACTCTGACTTGTATGCAGTCTCTTTGGTTAACACCCTGTTGTATTCAGCCGTCCCCTTTTTCAACTTCTGCCTTTGTTCGTCGAATTCGTACATCCTGGCCTCGTATCGAGTCCTCCTCAGCAACCACTTTTGCACTTCCTTGGGCTGTTTTTGCACGTCCGTCTTCAGGTAATCCTTGATCTTCCCTTTCACCCACCCGTACGCTTGGTAGGAATAGCCTGCGAGGGGAACGAAGGCAGCCAAACCTATTCCCAACCAAACCAGCCACGGGTTCTCTTCCAGGAATCCCAGGAAGGTCACGAATCCCCCCAACGCCTCAGACGACATCTGCCAAAAAAATGACGCCGAGCTGAAAATCATTTGCAAGAGGAACCAGATGAAGATGAACGCGAAGAACCCCACCACACCGTATATCGCCCATTTGCCATAGAACACGATGGAACGGTACGTATCGGCAAAGCTGGGTGGTTGTAAAGCGGTGCTGGTATTCATATATTCTTCTTTTTTGCACTCACGCACACGTACACAATCAAAAAGAACGAGAGAGAAAAATTATCGCTCCGTTTTTGTATAAAAAATCACGGTTCGCATAGTGGAGTGCGATCACAAACAAAGATGTCGGACGCATACGACTACAACAAAGCCATTTATGACACTCTCCAAGCCGACAGGGATGACGCCATGGCGGTCAGCTCCTTGAAGTGGACGCTTTTCCTGGTATGTTTCGTCACGTTCCTGATTGCGGTCATACTGAACGTGCTCAATGCGCGACTGCAGTACGCGTACCTGTGGGACTTCATGACATCGTTGCGTAAGCCATGCGGAGAAGTCACCGCCAATCGCATCGTCGCCTACATCCAGTTTCCTTGGTTTGCTCCATTTCTTTACAAACCATTTCTGAATCCCATAACCGCTCACTTCCTCGACATCTTGATCGCGAGCGGGCGAGTCAACAAGTACCCGGACGTTCTGTGCCATGGATTGTGCGAAGACATCAATCTGTGCCAGACCTTCTGGCGCGAAGGTGCCAACTGGTGGGACAAGCGCAACAAGTACAACCAGATCATACCACAGGATGCTCCCATAGTCACCAAGTACAGGGATGGCGATAGGACGCTCGGAGACGCTCTGATGGTTGGGGGCATGGTCGCTGTGTCGGAGTGGATGAACACCTACAGTCTGGCCGACGTGTTTTCAACCCTCTTTGCAGCGCCAGTGGATCCAAAGAATGGCGGCTGTGGCACAAGTGGCGCGGACAAAGTGGGGGACATCGTTTCCAACGCCGCGACCGGCGCTTTTCTCGGCGCCTCGGTGGGGGCGGCAGGTGGCGGGATAGGATCTGCTGTGGGTTTGGTGATAGGCGGTGTCCTGGGTGGTCTGGGCGGCTGGCAACTGAACAGGATGAAGGAGAGCGAATGTAGTGGCAATTGAGGCGAGGTGTCCTTTTTTCTCGATTTAATTTATGACGCCAGACTCAGAAGATGTCGCTGACCAACAATCTCGTTTTCATGTTGACCCCACCTGGACAGCCGTTTGTTAACAGACCACCGAACTCCTCAGAGCTTCACACGGTGACCCCGGAGGCGTTCGAACTTCAGCCTTCCTACATCAAAGATGGACGCTGCCCGCCTTCATCGCTCTGTTGTGTTGGGAGAAGCGATTTGATTATGCACACCACCGATGAACGAGGAAACGACTGGGCCTGGGCATGAGATCGCATGGATGTGTGGCAAAAACTACCGGTCGAAGTCTGGTTCCTGATTCTAGAGAAAGTGTCGCCGGACCATGATTTGGTATCGCTGGCACTCACCTGCAAAGATCTGTGGGGTCTATTTGATCAAAGTATCCGCATGGTGAAGCTGTTGTTGAAAGACACTCACATCAAAAAGAATATGAAAGGAATCTTGACACTGTATTTTAACGAACTCAAATTTGCTACAGGAGACCAACTTTATCTGCCCTATCGCGACAGGGCGCGGTTCGTTTGGATTGCGAATCGTGTCTTCGACCGGATCGCTTTGCTGGACCTCTCGCAAACGCAGGCCATCCCATTCATACCTAACGAGGTGTATCGACTGAAGGTCCCAATCGATGTGATCAGCATACGCGGCTGCAGTAGGGTGCGCATAGTCAAACCTTTCTTCAGGTTTCCCGTGAGAGCACTGGACGCTCGCGATTGCAGTTTGAGCGACATAAGAGGGCCAAAGTACCCGCGATTGTGCGTCGCCGTGAAAGAGCTATGGTTGAGCAGGAATCGCATCATGTCGTGCGATCTGGGTCGACGTATGAAGTTTCTCGCGCAAAAACATGGCATTCAACTGATCTGGTACGATGATGATTGATCACCCCGCGGTCTTCTTTTCTTGGTGATTTCACTCGTGTTTTGGCTTCTTGGCCGACGACGACCTTTTCTTCCTTTCAACAGGAGCCCCGAGCGTGCCCGATTTACGTTTGTTTGCGCCACTTGGTTTGGGAGGGGTCGACATGGCCAGCAATACGTTGTCCTGTGGCATCCTCTCGATTTGTCCTCGCCTGCGTTCTTGCACCCTCTTCCGCGCCAGTTGTATCCTCTCGGGCGGGATGGGGCGTGGCACATATGCCAGCTTTTGGATGCACATGGCTGGAGCCACCGCTATCAGTGGTCGCGGCAGCTCCATGACGGTGATACCTTTCTTGGTACAGTCGCGGAATTCTCTGATCTTCATGTTGCCTCCAAACATTTCGAGGAGGTCTCGCGCGGGGGCACAAAGAACCGACCCTGGGTGGGTCATCCTGTCTGCACGTGCCTTTTTCGCCAACCGCACGATCAAGCCATCTCTCATCGTCCAATTGGTGGTCGTCCTGTTGTAGGCACGGCAACAGTTGAACGAGCAGAATACGGGATTTTTGGATACAAACCATGCGCCGGTTACTTCGTCCAATCTTTGCGGCAGAGGTATCCTGTCATCGACGGCGGGGTCGATGGGATGACAGTCCCACCAGCACACGGAGTTGATATTCGGTTGCCAGCTCGCTCCGGTGTATGTTTTAAGAATGGGAGCACCTTCGTCGTCAAAAATTCCCGATGCGACTTGGTAGGTGGTCATTGTGGTGCTTGGTTGTTGTTGCCGTGGTGATGAGTAGAATTATCGATTCTTTTTGTCGTGCTCTCAGCGCAAAGAAATCGAGATCTGTAAAATAGCCAATCATTCATGAAAACTTGGAGAGGAGCAAATTCATCGATCGCCAATTGTCTTAATTAATTGCGAAGGGGATCAGCTTAATCGACTTAGATCAAAACCGCGACTCGTTGCGAAAGTCAGAAATTCCTAATTTGGGAGCCGAAATCAAAAAGTGTGCAAAAAAAAAAAAGATTTCCTTTTCATATCGTCATTTTTTTTTCCTTACTTGCGTTAGGAACATGAATATCACAACAACTTGGCTTATGGCCATTACGAAATGGGTCTACCTGCATGGACCGGAGTCGATCATGTGGGGCGGGCTGACGGACGAGCAAGTGTGTGCAAGGTTGACCGGTGTGAATGAGATGCACTGGCACGACCACCATACGCCGTGTGAAGCCATAATCGAGAGAAAGAGCATGTCGCTTGCCGTGGGTGCTGCTTTGGCGCTCATGGTGTGGGGGCTTGTATGCGTCAGCACGGGTATATTCGTCAAGTACTCGATAGTCAAACCTATATGCGGTGCTACAACGGCGAAATTGATCACGCCACGCGCGCTTCAGGAGGCGGATTGAACGATCGACGCACCCCTGAATCGCCAATCGAGGTGGGCCTGCGTCTGCTGGTTGACATAGGCCCAACATAAATCAGGGGCAACGTCGCCTCCAAATATTTGGAGAGGTGTGGCGTTGCGGATACACTTGGAATCTCCCAGCGCCAGCAAGAGATGAGGGAGGTTGGCGATGCATACGGATACTTTGGCGTTACATGCCTTGTACGTTGCAGCATCCATGTAGAAGCAAAATGAAGACAAATCCTCTTTTCGCTTCACCTCTTTTTCTGCGCCTGCGAGTATGCTGTTCAGCGTTGCGCCCGCCTGCATTAACGCACGCCTCAGCGCCAAATTGTCCTTTTTGACATACGTTTCCAGAGTTATGAAACACCACCCCAATTGAGCTTTGAGATCGTTATAGCTTCCGACGGTCCCATTGCTTGCGTCAAAGAATGGCGTAAACGAATTGTGGACGATCGCGACGCATTGAGACAAATTCAGCTCCATGCCTAAGACGGCCCATTTGGTATTGCCCGCGAAGGAACCCCAGAAAGTTTCGAAACTCTCCAGTGGACGTACTCCCACATCCAAGAATCCGCTGGGCGTGATGTCTGGGATAGCGCCTATAAGCCAACCCTGCAGGCACATGAATACGCACATGTATAGGACGGATCGTTTGAAACGACGAGAGATCTTCGGGCTTTGCAAAAAGTCGCTCAGTGGCACCCCGATCCTGCTACCCATGACGCACAGTGCATTGGCATGTCTCTCTTGGTTGTACATGTACTGGTACGAAGGCTGATCGATCGACAATTCGTATCGTTGAAGGGGCGTATATTTCATAAAATCCAATCCGGCGAGGAGACTAGGTACGGCTCGGGGTGTCCTAGCGGTGAAGTCGCGAAATTTCTCGTAGGCCGGACAGTAGCGCTGCATATCCTGCAAGGACAAATGCAATGGCACCACTTTCCTCGCCGAGAGGAATGGGTTGTTCAAAAGGATAGGGTGAATGATGGCACCTTTCAACTCTGCCTCGCGATTGGGTTCTGTGAGCCATAGCAACGAGTTGTAAAAGTGGATCTGCAAACTCGTCCAGATCTTTTTACTGGCCCTCGGCAGCAGTGCACTGGCATCGGCGTTGGTCTCGTCGAAGATGTAGCACAACACATGTGGATCCAGCGGGATCACTGTGGCCCACGACATTGCTGCATCCTTGCCTGGCTGCGTCCGATCCAACACAAACGTGGGTGTGTAAACGGATTCACTGATGACACCTCGGATCAGAGGCCTCATGTCCTCATTCCAATCTCTCATGTTGAGACCGAAGGATATGGATATCACTCTCACCAACGCCTCCACTATTGTCCGACATCTTGCGGCGGTGTTTCGAAAGCCGTCAACATCGTCACGAACGATGGGAAAAGAAACTGGTCGTCTTATATCCACATCCCGACCCGTCACCTCGCGGAAAATGTTTGCATACACCTTCCACATACTATGTTGCTGGTCTCGAAAGGATGTAGGTACTTCGCTCATTGTGAATCGGCTTTGTTTACGCTTTAATGTAAGTTCACTACTACATGTTTGCTTGCAAAATAAACTACAATCTTTCAACCAACGCTCAAGTCCATCTTTTTATTTGCACCCATTTTTCGTTCCACGTAGGCTGTCATGCACGTGCTGACGCCCTTCAGCATCAACTCCCTGGGTCTTCGCGCGGCGACCAGCTTCTTCAATTCTTCCTTACGTTCCTCGAATTTGGGTCGGAACTCTGAGTAGCTTAACGCGAGCACCGGGTACCACAACTTCCACCATGATCGATCTCGGACAACCTCCGTGACCACCACCGCTCCGTCGTTGTGAGTCGTAGGGACGAATTCGACTAGGTGCGCCTTCTCCAGATCGAGTACCTCCAACGTGGTTTGTATTTGCGGAAATATGTATGGCGCCACCACGCCCTGCTGGATGGTACGCGTTGCGGGCACCTTTATCTCAATAAGGGTGCCATCCGCGGTCACTCCATCCGGACTGGCGCCCAACCACGGGATGTCGGGATGGACGCAAAGGTCGTAGTGGTAGATGTCTACTCCGTACTGTTGTGCGTACAGAGATGCGGCGATGTGTTCGTAGTAGGAGCCCCTCTCCATCATCCACGTGCCACCGTAACGGGAAGACGTCGTTTGTTTCCCCTTGGCCTTGGGGTCCGGCAATCCTAATTTTTTGTGCCATATCTGCGCCTCGCTGGTATACTTGTTCAATCCCAAGAGGCCCGCCACGTCGGAGGCAGTGTACATCCCGCATCTGTCCCAATCCCATTCAGTCGAGCCTTGCTTCCTTCCCAGATCGAGTTTGTAGATGCGACTCAAAGTGGGATCCTGATGACAGACGATGATCTGTGAAGCACCGTCTTCGGATTTTTTGCGAACGATGTGCAGATCCTCCCGGACTTGGATGCAAGTGATATCGGGCTTGGGTTGTTGGTTCTCCATACTGAACGTTCGTGTAAATGGGTTGGTCCTAGTGTGCTTTCTTAGAACACGAGGCGTCGAAAAACCGAAAGCCGTTGTTGAAGAGGATGAGTATGATTATCAACCCCACCAATAGCCAGACTTCCTGTAAATGGCAACAAAGCACGGTCTTGCACGGACACTTCACGACCAGATAAAATAGACCCAATAGTGGTATGGCCAATATGCACTTCCAAAATAAGCAATCAATTGACGCCATTCGCGTGCTTTTCTTTTTCTTCGCTTATTCGCCCACACAAAAAATAAACTAAGACAAGTGTAACCACTTGCGAAAAAAAAAAGAAGGTATCGTCAACAAAGGAAAAAGGTGTGCGGCGGCGCAAACCTCAAAACCCTATGCAGGAAATCTCTACCATAAATGTCCCCACCGTTATCAAACGCGATGGCACGAAAGTATTGCTTGACGTGAACCAGATCTGGTACAAATACGGCGATCTCATTAAGAGGTACGACATCGAAGGAATCGACTTGCCTTGGTTGGTAAAGTTGGTGATACAGGGACTTCGACCAGAAATCACTACGCGGGAGATAGATGCTCTCGCCGAACACATATGCGCTACTAAGAATCCCATCGACGGCGGCTACCACAAGTTGGCCATGACCATCCGTCTCAGCAACCTGTACAGGACCATCCCTCTTTCTTGGTACGAATCGCTGAAGATGTTCGCCATCGATGGGGAGATGCCCCTAAAGGGCTTATCCCCGTCACCAGAGATTGTGGAGTTTGCGCGAGACCACCAAAATGCTATCGACGAAGCCATCGTCGAAGCGCAGGAAAGGATGGATAAGAACTTGGAGTACGCGCAACTGTGCGTCCTGGAGAACCAGTACATGTTGCTGCGAGCGGACGGATCCGTCGGAGAGCTGCCGCAGCACATGTGGATGAGGGTTGCAGTGGCTCTGGCCCATCTGGATGGGTTGCCGAGTGTCCTCACGCTTTTCGAACGCATCTCTCAGTACAAGGTCTGTCTCCCTACCCCCGTGCTGAGGACCGCCGGGACGTACAACAAAACCCACATCAGCTGCTTCCTGGCTAGTGCAAGGGATAGTGTGGATCACATGTATGATATGGTGAAGGAATTCGCCATCTGTTCGAAGATGGGTGGTGGATTCGGGCTCAGCGTCAGTGCCATTCGCAGCACCGGCGCGGCCATAAAGACAACGGGCGGCGAGGCTACCGGTCTGGTGAAGTACCTGAAGGTATTTGGGCAGGTGAGGAAGCATGTGAAGCAAGGTTCCAACAAAAGATCCGGGACGTGCGCGAGCTATTGCGAACCGTGGCACGCGGACTTTGTCGATTTCTTTCAGATACGCAGCCCGACGGTTGAAGAAAAGAACGCGTGCAAGGATGTCTTTCCCGTGGCGTGGATGCCGGACCTCTTCTTCAAGCGAGTCGATGCACGGGCTCAGTGGTCGTTCTTCAATCCGGACGATGTACAGGATCTGCTGCAGACGTACGGGGAGGAGTTCGAAGCCCGCTACATAGAACACGAAAGGGCAGGCAGGGCGCTATCGACCATGCCGGCTTTGGACTTATTGCACCTGATGACGATGAACATGATGTTGTGCGGGGGACCGGGCGTGATGGGTAAGGACGCCGTCAACGAACTCTCGACGTACAACCACATCGCCAAAGTGGACAACGGCAATTTGTGCGAGGAGATCGTCATACCAAGCATCGGGGATGCAAAGGGTTGCTGCGTTTTGGGTGCCGTGGGCTTGCCTGCACACGTCACCCCGAGTGGGAAGTTCGACATGCCAGACTTTCTGGAGAGCGTACGGTTGGCAGTCCGTTACGTCGATAGATTGAACGACATGACCACTTTTCCCACGCCAGAAGATCGCCAGACGCACTTGAAGTACAGGCCCATAGGGGTGGGCGTCTCGGGGTTGGCCGATGTTTTCGCAATGTGCAGTATCCCCTTCGACAGCGAAGCGGCTCGCGTCATGAACTATCGCATATTCGAATGGATGCATTACGTGGCCGTGGACGAGTCGTCTCGCATGGCCGCAGAATCCGGTTGCGTCCAAGATTTCGCTGAATCCAACTTGGCCAAGGGGCTGTTACATCCCGCCCTGTTCGACGCCCGTTGGAAGCGACTCAATCCAGGCAAAGAGATATGGAGACCCAAAAACTTGGCTTGTGGGGACAAGATGGTGGGGGGCAGCGTCTCTCCTCCGTGGGAAGATTTGGCCGATTTGGTGTCCAAAAACGGCGTCCGCAACTTGCACGTGAACGCACTGATGCCCACCGCCAGTTCATCCGCCGCAGTGCAAAACAACGAATGTTTCGAACCATTCACCAGCAACTGCTACGCGCGCAATCTGCAATCCGGGTACTACTACTTCGCAAACAGACACCTCATCAAGCGTTTGAAGGAGCTGGATTTGTTGAACGCGGAGACCTTGGAAGTGCTTCGAAGGGATAGAGGATCCGTTCGCAACGTTCCGGGTCTGCCTGCACACGACATATCCGTCTTCGCAACCGCTTGGGAATTGAGACAGAAGGCGTTGCTACAACTTGCCTGCGACAGGCAACGCTTCGTTGACCAGAGCATAAGCTGGAATGTCTTTATTGCGGAACCGACAAATAACAAGGTCGCTACCATGCTCATGGACGCGTGGCGGGGTGGTGCCAAGTGCATGCTCTACTACTTGCGAACACAACCGGCTGCTGTCATGTTGACGAAAACAGAAATAGGTACATACGAGGCCTTGGAAAGCGAAGCCCAGGAAGAAGAGGAGGGTGGTAAAAATGCACCAACCTGCTCAAGAGGCGGTTGTTCACTTTAATGACGGACTTTCCTCTTTGAAATGACAGTCACAATTTGAATTTTTTTCCTCGCATTTTTTTTTTTTTTTTTTTGGTTGTCTCTTCATCTGAGACAACTTCCCAACCAATGAGACCATCTCCTAGCACCAACCGGGTGAAAACACATATATCCGTTTCCGCGAAAAAATCGAAATATACGAAATTCATTCTTTCTTTCGCACACGGTGGTGAACAACGAACACCATCTCTTATCTTCCAAACGCACCTACAATGTCGGACGTCGGTTCATCTGGTGGGACAAATGGGAAACGCAAAAGAGCTTCCGGGAAAACGCGTTCGGAAGGAGACAGCGTTTCCAAAAAAAGACCCAGACCCTGTTTGGAGAGGCGACTGGAGGAGAAGGAAATAGTGAAACTGCCCGATGATTTTGCCACCTTAATGACCACCTGTCCCACCGTGACGGATCCGAGCGTCGCGTCGTATATCGACTTCCTGTGGCGTGGCTGGCGTCGGTCGGTCGAAGAGAAGGCGGTGCTGGAGATCCGGTGCTACTTTATCAATGAAGAACTGCGAAACATGAGAAAGGAAGCGCTTCGAGAGTGAAAGCCTGGCTTAGGATTGGAAGCAACATAAATACATTCATGATTATTTACAACTATTTACAACGAACAAATCTCCTGACTATTTTCGCGTTCCCCTTCGCTTCTTTGTCGCCTTCAAGGTGAGCGTGCACATGGTTTTGTTTAAGACCAACTGGTTTGCGTCTGGTACGCCTGGCTGGCCTGGGTCTGGATGACTGAAGTTGCTGATGATCTTCACGTTGTCTGGCGTCTGCTCGGTTACGGTGATTTTTTTGTTCTTCAGGGCTTGGAACCAAGACATCTTCTTTATATTGGCAAAGATTTCGTCTGCTATGGCTTCCGACACGACCGCCGGATCTCTGTTGTCGGATGAGCCGTTGCGCCATTTGCCCATTTGGCAGCAAATCTTTATGGCCAGCGATTCTCGCGCGAACACGAATTTCACGTCGTACGTTAGCTCGTTGGCTGGCATGTGTGGATGTTTTTGTCCGGGCTTGTTTTTGGAATCGAGCAAACGTCGGGTGCTGATGAAAGGATTGGACCAATCCACCTCGGTAAGGAGCGACTGCAACTCGGGCTGGAGGGTTGGAGGTAGGGGTTGCACTTTGAGGTGGTCGTATTTCGTTGCCGATGAATGGATGCGAAAGTGTGATGATGAAGATGAGCGGCTGGGCGTAACTGTCGATTTGGAGTTCTTTGTTGTTGCCGCCTTTTTTTCAATAGGCGCCCGTTTTTGTTTTTTGGCGGGGGGAGGTGGGGGTGGGGTGTCTGCGTCGAACTCAGGCGAGGGGGGATCCAAGTATGGACTCGGCCCCCGAGATCCTAGTTGGGCCAGCGCACTGCAGACTGCCCTGGCTTCGGTGGACGATTGGCTTTCGTTCAAAAGTTCATCCTCGTCCATCAGCGTATCGGGTGAGGGGATGGGTGAACGAGGGAGGGTGCTTGGTTCGGGTTTGTGAACCGTCGGCTTTGTGTGCAACCCTTCCATTTCTTCGCTCTCTTCGTTGTCATTGCGCTTCCGTTTTAAGATGGATCGCAATGTACTCGGGCGACTCGTTCGCTGTTGCAACTGGGCTTTCTTGTGTTGCTCTCGCAACTCCGCAAGTATTCGTTCCTCCGATATGGAGATGACTGACTCACGTCTGTTTGGCGGTAAAAAGACGTTATCTTGGCTGTCACTTCCACCCGCCGTATGCCAGTGATGCAAAAGATCGTTGCGAAGTTGACCCAGGACTTGTCTGGCGTGATACAGACTGGGCATGCAAGACTCACCTTCCTTGCAGAGATCCAACGGCTTCACATAGCAGTCGTGGTTTTGAAGAGGGTCGCGCAAAATTTCTGGCCACTTGCCCCAGTTGCTGCGGACCTTCTCCTTTATCGTCTCCCAACCGGGCAGTTGATAGGGGGTCAAGGCGTCGTCGGTGATGGGCGAGAAGTTTTTGATGAACGCCAAGAGGTTGGCGTACGAGATGACCACGGTCGAACTGTCCGTCATTGTCCGCTTTCCGGTTAAAGGTATGAAGATGCTCACGCCAGGAGGGATGGGCATGCTGCGGACATTGACGCCCTCTTGGGCCGACTGACAGATCCAATCCCACAGAGCGAGACGTTGTTCCGGCGTGAGAGGATATCCCTTTTCTCCGGGATTCAAACCTGCGAAAGGCCCTGAAAGGATCTGTTTCGTGCTGCTGTCGATCTCTGTGCAGGACCCGAATACACCCGCCGCAACGGCATTATATAGGCATGTGTTGGAATAGCTGCCACGAGGGCATCCGCGGCTAGCATTCTTCTTCGTCAGCGGAATCTGGTATATGCTCATGACCTTTTGAACCCCCCACTCGGATGGCCCAGCGTCCTTGTTTCCCATGGGGTGCAAACATTCCAAAAGGTGATAGCTCATGATCCACAGAACTTTGATGTTGATGCAGACGTTTGCATCGCGCAGATCCTGCGAGCCAGTTACGGCGACGTTGGTGTGATCGTCCCATATGGGACACGAAGCGGCTCCATAATCGTTTGGCAATTCCGCAAAAGCGAGAGCTCGCAGCAAAAACGCACTAGCCTGAAGAAGCTTCAAGTATTCCATGGATTCCGTTGCCACACGAGCGGATGACTGTTGCGAAGGCGCATTTGAGTTTACATGTCATGGGGTAACATTAACAAGAGCCTACTTACACGAACGATAGTGGAATTGACCGATGCCGACGCGTCATCTATTTTCACGTTCATACCCCTGATGGCTTTGAGCATTTCGTCTTTCAACTCTCGCTGATCCTTCAGCGTTTCAGTTCGCAATGCATGCATTTCATCCTTCATGGCCTTGAACACTTCCGTCATGGCGAGTTTCAAGGTGTCCGTGAGAACGGCGGTGTGTTCTTTGAGGGTATCTCTCCACTGATCCCTTTGAAATCCCATCAACATCTTCACAGCTGAGGGAAAGAAATCGAATTTTTTTTTTTTTTTAGTAAACGTGATATTTAAGAGAAATACAAATACTTACGCTCGACCATCGAGGATTGTGCAATTTCCACCAGATGCTTCTGTTGAAAATCACCCGGAGCCGGTTGGGAAACCGAATTGATGGTTGGATCTCCAGTGCCGGGGAGGAGACGAGGTGGGTGAGGTCGCGTGAGGGGCTGTGAAATAGTGGAGCGCGTGTGTCTTTTAGGGGGAGGCGTATTAAGAGGTGTGCGGTTTTGCGGGAATTGGTCTGTGTAATGACTTGTGGTGTACGATGGTGGGTATGTTTCATTGGGCTTCGTTGTACAATAGGGGTTCATGAAACGAGTTGTATCCAGGCCGTTCGGAGTTAGCGGGGAGGCAAACATCTCGCTATTGTGATCGGCGCTGAGAGCGAACTGCGGGATATCGAGGAGAGGAGTTGTCTGTCCGAGAGCCGTTGCGTATGTTTCCGTTGACTGTTGGTCGAAATAAGGGTTCCAACCGGTTTCTTTAAACTGTTCACTGAGAGTCTGCAGATCGTCTGGTCTGTGCGAGAAATGGTAACCCAGTCAGTTAGATATGTAACGTGGCATTGCCCAAACAACAACGGGTACTCAC
>Ga0315909_10002291_pt1 | contig 24709 bp, 35 predicted proteins | sample LakEriMetagenome_11_FD_203527 | JGI IMG/M metagenome (GOLD analysis project Ga0315909, IMG submission 203527) | Freshwater fungal communities from buoy surface, Lake Erie, Ohio, United States - Buoy 2 MA125 | ecosystem: Environmental > Aquatic > Freshwater > Lake | place: USA: Lake Erie, Ohio...
CCGGAGGATCCGAACATCATGCACAACCCCCGTCGCCGTGCCGCTCCTCGCCGAGCGCTGCGCTTCGTCCGCCCTCCGCGTCGCGTCGTGCGCCGCAACGGTCTCGGCATGGAGCGGAGCGTCACGCCGTCTCCCGCCGTCGCCGCCTTCGTCAAGGAGTGGAACGCCCGCGACATGGACACGGTGTTCGCCGACATGGGCGTGCGCGTCGATGTCGGCCTTGAGGGCGGAGACTACATCGAACTCGAAATGATCGAGGCGTTGCGACCGGGACGTGGAAACGGCGGTCGCGCGCTCCGCGCTCTGCTGGACTTGGTGGACAAGCACAACCTCGGCGTCACGTTGACCGCGATGCCCTTTCATCGGTACGACGCCGAGGGCAACCCCCTGCCGGGGCTCGACGACCTCGTCCGCATCTACCAGCGCTTCGGCTTCCGCCTTGAAGAGGGGCAGGACGAGGACGAGGACGAGGAACCCGAGTCGTACCACATGACGCGCTCTCCGCGCCGCTCGCGGCGGAACCCCTCGCTCGGCAGCGTGGTGCTCAAGGGCCCAGAGTCTGGTGCCCCGAGAGCCGTCGTCTACGTCGACGGCAAGGAAGTCGGTTACGCGCAACTCACGCGTATTCAGGGCCTAAACGACCCCGACAACCCCGTTTGGGAGTGCGAGCACGAGATTCGCACACTCCGGCAACGCGTGGGCCCCTCCACGCTGTGGGTCATGTGGCGCGCGTACCTCGACGACGAGCACCAAAACAAGGGGTACGGCGTCGCGATGTACGAGGCGCTGCTGCGGGGCATGCACGCCCAGTACAACAAGCCCGCGATCATCTTCCCCGAGGAGTGCGTGGATGGTGGGAGAACCTCAAACGCAGCCATGCGGGTGTGGGCATCTCTGTCGCGACGCTGGGAATCGGAGGGGCGCGCTGTGGCGAGCATCCCACTCACCCCTAACCCGCGTCGCTAGGCTTCCGCGTCCTGCGCTGACCCGCTCCTCTCACCTCTCAAGGAGGCTCCCATGTCCCGCGTTTCCGTAGATGACCTGCTCCTCGCCGCTTGGTGGTGCGACGGCAGCGTCGCGGCTGGCTCCTTCAAAGGGGCCGAAGCAGAAGCCCTTCTACGTGTCGCACGATGGCTCGAAGCCGAGGCGGCGAAGCGGCAGGAGGAGGCCGTCGTTCGCGAGGTTGTCCAGCAACTCGGGGTGACCCCCGCCGAGGCTCGCGCCGCCATACGCCGCTTTCAAGGGCAGTAGCCGCAAGCCTCGCGGCTACGTCGCGCCGCGCCTCCGCGCTCGCGGTGCAGGAGTACCGGGTTATCGAGTAGACGAGAGGGCGCAGTCCGGCCCGCACGCTGGTGACGGTGTGCGGGCCGTTGACGCTAGAACACGGTCACCGTGATGGTCTTCCACACAGCCCCGTCCCACTCGTTGGTCGTATCGGAGACGGAATAGTCCAGAACCTTCGCCCGCACGCCTACCGTCCGCACCGCCCACTTGGCCCACTCGGAAACCTGACGTTCGGTCGGGCTATCTGCGACCTTCGTGAACTCCACCTCGCCCTCCCCCTCGTCGCCGCCGCTGAAGGGGCCACCATCTGGTTCGGGGATGAAGACGCGCAGAAGGACGATGCCCTTGACGGGAACCTTGCTGGGGCTGGTGAAGGAGCGGGTCATATGTGCCTCTGGGGCAGACTACCGCGAGGTTCTGCGTCGGCAAGGGGGGTGGGACGGCTTGAGTGCTACGCGCCCGAGAAGCAGTTCGGCCCGCACGCTGATGACGGTGTGCGGGCCTTCTGCTACTTGCCGTCGAGCGTCTTCTGCCACTCCTTGTGGGCCGTCCGCAGTGCCTTTTGAACGTGCGACCCCTTGAATCGGAGATGCAAGGCGAGGTCATGCTCTCCCGAAGCAGGCGAGAAGCTCCTGTCGCGCCGCACATCGGACGCGAGGTCCCCCACCGCATCGTCCCGGTGCCTCTGCTTGAAGAGCCACGCAACGAAGGGGCTGGGCTTCACGCGGTTCGGAGGGCGTCCTTGCGAGAGGTCGTGAAGGTCGTCCTCGTTGGCGTAGACGAGGCAGTTGATATGGTCGGCCTCATGCTTGATTCGGAAGCCCGCGATGCGTGCGGCCACGATGAGCGAGCCGTTCGCGACGTAGGATTGAGGCTTGCGAATCCCCTTCTCCCGCTGCCAACTCTCGACAACGTGCTTCATGGAGTAGGAGGACTGTCCCCTCCGCCCCCTGCGGACATGCTCTAGGCAAGCGAGGCAGTTCTCCACCTCCCCCACGGCGTAGTCGGTGAGCAGTCGTGCGCGGCTCTCCTCAAACGTCGTCGGGCCGAGCTTGAACGCCTTCTCGTCCTTGAAACCCGCGTAGGCGAGGTCGGGGTACTGCTCCATCACCTCCCGGATGCGGTCGAGGGTGGTGGGGGCAGTCGCAGCGGCTTCAGGGGCGGGCTGCGCCGTCTTCTCAAGCAGCAGCGCATCGCGGGCCTGCGTGTACGTCTCTCCCGTGCGCTCCATGCGGGAACGGACGAGGGTCTTGAACTTGGCGTTCTTCGGCATCGGGCACTCCAGACATGCGTGGTCGGGCGCCGCCCCGTCGAACACGCGCATGTCGAAGTCGATGTGGATAACGGGCTCCTCGCAGAACCTTTGACCCATGCGGGGTGCCGGGCGGGGCACCTGCGGTGTCGGGCGGTCGTCGCGCCCGCCCATCGTCTACTGCGTCCGGCATCGCTTTGTCAAGCGGCAGCGCAGGGCGGTGTGCGGGGGATACGCGAGGCGGTGTGCGGGGGATACGCGAGGCGGTGTGCGGGCTTTCTGCTGACTACCACCGGCGCGGGTTGCGCCGGGCTTCCGGGCGCACGGCGTACCGTTTCACCAGCCGAGCGAGAACGGGATGGTCATCCACAAGGTAGTAGAGTTCCCAGTTGACCTTGTGCTTCTTCCCTCGGTCATCGGCGTCCTCGTCGTAGTCTCGCCCCGCGAAGACGGGCGGCAAGTCGCGCGGGAGCTTGCCCTTTCGACCGGGGAGGGTGCCGAGAACGACACCGGGCCAGTTGGGTAGCGCAGCGCGGGGCGCGTCCCCGCCAGCGACGAGGTCGGTGAAGAGGTTGGGCGCGATGTTCTCCGCTCCCAGCACGGACGCGAGCCGCGCGCGTGCGCTCACGGGCACCGTCAGCGGTTCAAGCGCGCTGCGGGGTGTAGGGGCGCGGAACGGGGGCATGAGTTCTGCGACGAGGACGCCGTTCCCCCAGTCGCTCACCGCCCATGTGTAGTACCCATCGAACCAGTACGGTGTCATCTCGCCCATCGACTTGCCGCCGACGCCGATGTCGAAGACGTTCTGCGAGCGCACTGGGATGCCCCCGCTCGCTTCGTCTCGGAGGTTGACGTAGTTCTCATGCCACGCCTCTTTCTGCGCCCTCACGATGTCGCTCTTCACGGCGGCGTTCGCCTTCGGCAAGCCCATGAGGATGGCGGCGCAGTCCCAGCCGACCGTCATGCCGTTGGACATGGCGACCATGCCCTCCGTCACGGGACGGTGGCAGCGGTCGCAGACGCCGACGCGAGGAACGAACCCCGCCACGGTGATGCGCGTGCTCGTGGGGTTGCGCTGGGAACGCGGGTTGGTGCGCGGTGCCTCGGGACGGACACGGTACTGCTCCACCAACCGAGCGAGGACGGGGAAGTCGCTCACGCGGTAGTACTTGCGGTGGGCGTACATCGCGTAGGGAGGCGGCGGCTTCTTCCAAAACCTCTTCACGGACATCCAGTTGGGCAACGCGACGGGGTCATTCGGTCCCCCGAACAAGAGCGGGGCGTTCTCTACGCCTAGCACTTGCGCCGCCCTACTCGTCCGCACTTCTAGGCGGTAAGGGTCGATGAGCATCGCGACGAGGGTGCCGTCCGGCCACTCCTCCACCGTCCAAGTGAAATAGCCGTCGAACCAGTACGGCGTCGTGGGGGCTTCCCGGCCTCGCTCGCGGAGGCCCAGCACGTTCTGCGAGAGGACGGGCAGCGCGCCATCTGCGTTCTCTGCGTACCGCTGCTGGAGGGCCGCGACCTCCAGAACCTCGACCTGCTCCTTCAAGTCCTTGTCGCTCTTCTTGCGGCCCATGAGGGTCGCGGCGCAGTCCCGGCCCACCTTCATGCCGTTGGACATGACCACGAGCCCGTCGAAGACGACGCGGTTGCAGCGGTCGCAGACATGTTCCTTCACGTCGAACCCTACTGGTCGCAGCGGGGCGGCATCGTCGGGATTGCGCCGCGTGCGGCGTGCGGGGTGTGGGGGGTAGCGGAGGAGCGTCGGCATGGGCGCACCATAACGCACGCCTGATGCGCCCCGGCGGCACGGTAGCACTCGGCGTGCAGGGGGGACGGCCCACGGGTGACGTTGTCCGGCTTCCCCGCGTGCTTCGGGTCGGTGAGACAACAAGAACCCGCCCTCGCCCCGCCCTGCACGGGCGACGTAGCGTCAGGCGATGCCCAGAGCAAGCCACCGAGGCTAGGGGGGGGCGTGTTCCATACCTGCCTTGACAGGTTTCCACGGACATGCTATGGGGATGGGGCGAGGGCGGTCCTACCCCGACCCTCGCTCAACCCAACCCACCCTCTCTCGAGGTCGCCTTGTCCAACCCCCGCTCCGCGCCCGCTAAGGGCATCCGCGTCACCTTCAACGACGCAGTCGAGATGATGCTCTACCGCTGGGACTGCTCTCCGTTCCGTCAGGACTACCGCAGCGAGGCCGACCGCGCCTACTACGGCGACTCCTTTGAGGGCAGGTCGGGTCTGGCCGACGCCTTCGACGCCCGCAAGCGTAGCGGCACCGGGCACCTCATGGTGGTGACCGCCGCCACGCTCGACTACCTGCTCGCCCCCTTGGGCTTCTGCGACACTGCTCTCGACATGCTCGACGCGGGCGGCGGCAACCCGGACGAGTGCCCACACAACATCCGCTCGATGCTTCGGTTCCGCGACCGTCTCAAGGCCCTCCGCGCCGCGCAGCAGAGCGCGTAGGTAGCGAGCCGCTCAGGGCAACGCCCGCATCCCTTCATCGGGGGTGCGGGCGTTGTCGTATGTGGGGCGCGGGGCCACCGTCCCTTGTCAGTCGGCATACTGTCGGGCTAGTAGGACGGGCGTCACCGCTCCCCTACTAGCCCGAGGTCGTTCATGCCCGCCGACTTTCCCCTCGTCTCGCAACATCCCGGCGCGATGCCCTACCACCTCGTCCGCGCCCGCGACCCGCTGGGCGGCGAGGAGACATGGCTGCTCACGGAGAGCGAGCTTGCACGCATCCGCGAGCGCGCCGCGAGCAAGCCCGAGTTCGCGGCGCACTCCCTGACCGCGTTCACACCGCCGATGCCGGGCTGGCGGGCGGCGCTGGTGCGGTGGCTGGGCGGGTTCGTCTAGCGGCGGCTACGGACGAAGCGCCCGAGCGCGTCACGGCGAGGACCGGACGGGTTCCGGCGGGTTCGAGGGTTGGTGGCGGCGGGCGCATGGTCCTGCAACCACTCCTCCCACGTCCCCTCGGCCCCGCTCTCTTCTCCGTAGAATACGTCGTTGACGCCGTTGGGGTAGAGACGGAAGCCACGGGCAACCATGTAGGGAGCGCCAGCATCCATCTCGTCGTCCCCGCCGATATGGTGCTTGCTAATCACGTCATTCGCCGCCTTGACCTCGGCCCAATCGTCCACGCCGAACTTGCAGACGAGGTCGCCGTATCGGTCATGCCCCTCGTCGCTGATGCGGTGCCCGAACTTTCGGGAAAGCTCCGCGAGGGCCTTGTGCTCCAGACGGAGAATCTGCCGGGGGTCATTCAAGAGGGCCTTGGCCTCTGCATCGCCTTCCTGAGCGTCTTCCTCGATGTTGTACTCCTCCGTATGAAGGTCAAAGTACACCACGGCGAGGCGCGGATTGAGCGGATGGTGCGGGTTGCGGCGCTTGGTGGACGAGAGGCGACGAGGCATGGGGGGGGCTCCTCTTGAAGGAAGGGCGATACGCGAACGGTTCTAGCCCCCTCCCCTGTGCAGGGGAAGGGGCGAGCCACACGCGGAGTGCTACACGCCCCCGGTGCCGGGCTGGCGGGCGGCGCTGGTGCGGTGGCTGGGCGGGTTCGTCTAGGGGCCCCGAGGCCCCCCTGACCGCCCCGAAACGGCCCTCGAGGAGGGGGTCGAGGCCGTCCCAACCCCCGTAAGTTACGGAAATAACGAGTCGCCGCGAACGTGGACAAACAAACACGCCGCTTGCGACGATTATCGGGATGTGGCGTAAACCCGCGTAAATACTGCGTTTTCACGAGTTACGGAAATAGAGTATTACCGTTCTCGTCCTCTCGACGCCCCCTCGCGCCGACCGTCGCCAGACGCCCTTCAGGGCGACCGTAAACCGCCTCGAGGACGGTAAACGGGGGCGGTTTAGCGTTCGCCGGGCGGTCTAGGGTCGCCCGTCGCCCCCTAAAGGGGGCGGGTGTAGCACTCCGTCCCGACCGGCCCCGTCGCCATGCCAGCCTCGACGCGGTACGGTCGCTGGGTCTAGGAGTTCCTCATGGCAAAGCGCGCAAGCAACAAGGCCCACGTCGCAACCTTTGAAGGCCACCGCTGGGTCGAGACGGGCGTGAAGTGCCCCGGCTGCAACCAGCAGATTTCGTGCGACCTCACCGACCAGCCCCGTGCGCTTGAGTGCGGCGGGCCGGGCGAGGGTATCTGCGGGGAAGCGTCCCTCACCTTCAACCTCGGGCAGGCGGGGTGGCAGCGGGCGGTTCGCGATTTCAAGAAGGGCGGGTACAAGGTTCCCTCGCTCGTCCTCTGCGAGCGTATCTCCGATGCCTTCGACAAGGCCGACAATGTCAGCAAGCCCTACTTCGCGAAGGCGAATCCGCGCCGGCGTTGATGCTTCGCGTGTAGCACTCGCTCCTCGCGCCGGACGGTGACCGAGGGGCGAGCGCGGGCTACCCTCGACCGATGCACGCCTTCGCCCGTCGCAACCCGTCGCCCGTGACCGACACTCCCGCGAAAGGCGCAGCCTTCCGGCGGTGGTTCGGCCAGAGCGCAGTGGTGGACGCCAAGGGCAAGCCTCTGGTGGTCTACCACGGGACGACGGCGGGGGGCTTCGACGCCTTCCTGCCCAACTACCGCAAGGGTGAGCAACTAGGCTTCGGCATCCACTTCGCGGCTGACCGAGAGTTCGCAGCCAAGTACGCGGAAGACCCGACCGTGGCCCGCAAGGGTAAGTCGCCCAAGGTCTACGAGGTCTACCTCTCCATCCAGCGGCCCCTCGTCGCGGACGCCATCGTGCGCGAGGGTAGCCCCGAGTTCGCGCTGGCGAAGAAGCTCGCCGGGGCCAAGCTGATGACGCAGCGGGACGAGGACGGTGTCCGGGTGGCCTACATGCAGGGAGCCATCGACAAGACTTCAGCAGAGCGAGCGGAGCGGCTCATCCGCGAGGCAGGGTACGACGGCATCCTCTACGAGGCACACCTCTCCACGGCAGCGTGGACGGGGATGGGCGTGGGCCGAGCGCGCACAGGGTCATCCCGCAGCTTCGTCGTCTTCGACCCGTCGCAGGTCAAGAGCGCGACGGGCAACGCCGGCACGTTCGACCCCGCCGACCCGAGCATCTACCGTAACCCCGCGCCCCAGTACGTCCTCCTCGGCGTGGACGACGAGGTGCAGGTCTGCGATGACTGCGGCAAGGCCGACCTCAAGTGTACCGTCGTGCTCGGCGTCCTCGACGCGGACGGGAACATCGACCATGAGGTGCGCTTCGGGCGCGACTGCGCGGCGAAGGCGCTCCGAAAGCCTCGCACCGTGACGGCGGCGAAGATGGAGAAACTCGCCCGCGAGGCCGCGTACAACCGTGTCCGGGCCATGACGGTCGGAGCACCTTCACGGGTGAAGGTCGAGGGTGGCCGATTCCCGACGTACTACTTCGCCTACCCGCTGACGGATGGGCGCACGCTAATCGTCCAAGAGAGTGACCCGAGCTTCCGTCCCCCGGCGGGGTCGTGGACGCGGCTTCGCGAGGGTGCGTGGGTCGGACATCCGGCGAAGAGCAACCCCCGGCGTCGGAACCCCGCCAAGCTCTCTTACGATGTGGTGGGCATCCATGACACGCGCGACTACGAGCGGGACACGACGGGAAAGTGGAAGCCCGTACCGGGCAGCGGGGAGCACCGCCCCTGCGATGTGTGCCAGCATGACCATGTGGTGCATGTAGTGCTGCGGGAGATGCGCGAGCCGACGCAAGCCGACTTGGCTGCGCGTACCCCAGCAGAGGCGGCGTTCATGGTTCGCGCGGGCGTTACGGTGCCCACGGGGAACACGCCCGTGGTCGGTCGCGACTGCGCGGAGCAGATGACCGGGCAGAAAATCAGCAAGACGAGTTGGGACGCCGCGACTGCGAAGGCAGTCACCGCAAGCCGTAGGAGCCGCCGATGACCCGGCGTCGGAACCCGACGACACCGCTGCCCGTGGCGTTCCCACCCACCGAGCCCGCCCTGCTGACGGCGAAGGAGTTCCTCGACCTGCGGAACCCTGACGACAAGATGCACCCGTCGTCTGCCTACGACGCGAGCCTCAAGACGCTCAACTGGCGGGACGAGGGCACGCTCCTCGGGTACGGGCACGATGAAGGCACGTTCCTCGAGTACGGGGTCGAAAGTCGGAGGAAGTACCTCATCATCGGCAAGTTCGGGGCAGACGAGGCAGACCGCCCCAACCTCGTCTTCAAGGACGAGGAGACGGGTGAGGTGGCGGCGGTGCTGCTCGACGGCACGCTCTACCAGAGCCGCTTCCACACCATTCCCGACGAGTATCGCCCCACCCGGCCCGACAAGCCCTACGTCGCCGTGCGCTGGGACGCCGTGCGCGAGGTCAAGTACCCCGACCAGTACCTCGACCGCGCGCTTCGCCACCCCGTGCAGGAGGAGTACCCGTACCTGCTCCAGCGGGTCACCCTGAAGGGCGAGCCGTTCGAGGTTCGCGCGAAGGAGAAGCCGCGTGCCGACAGGCGAGACACGCTCGTCGTGCTGGACCGGGACAAGCGCATCGCGGCGAGCGGAGCCGACGAGTGGGGCGCGACCCTGCTTCAGGTCGCGACGGAGTACCGTGGGAAGGGTCTGGGCCGCTTGCTCGCCAAGTTCTGGTACGACATCAACCCGTCCTCCACGTCGGGCGGCTTCACCGCCGCCGGGCGTGCGAACGCGCTCGCCGCGTGGGAAGACCGTGTGCGCGACTTCCAAGCGCGCGGCTGGTACACGGAGCTTGTACGCGAGGCCCGACTGCCCGCTGCCCGTGTGCGGAGCATCCTCGCGGGGCTGACCAAGCGACGGGGCACGTCCCCCATCCCCTCGGCTCCCGCCGCTGGGCCGGAACGCCCCGACCTCCGCTTCTTCGTGGACGAGGACAACGTGTCGTTCGTCGTCTATGACGCGCGCTTCCTTCAAGACCATGACGAGAAGCACCTGCTCGGGTACGGCTTCTTCCGCGACCGCCCGAACGGCGACACGTTCCTCTACCGTCTCGAGTACGCGCCCGCGTACCGCGACCTCGTGACCTCCGTCGCGCTCCAGTTGGCCCGCGACAACGGCGACAAGGTCTACATCGCAGCGAAGCCGTCCGACGTTGTGGAGTGGGAAGGTGTGCCGCACGTTCGCAAGCGCGGGGACTACCTCACGCTGACGAAGGATGTGTTCCCGTTGAAGGACGCGGCCAAGCTCGAGCGCCTCTTGCGGAAGCGCACCGACCCGCATGGCGAGATGGAGTACCTTCTGCTGGAAGGTGCGGAGGCAAAGTGGGCATGAGTATCCGTCGCCGCAACCCTGAGGACGCCACCGCGCCGCTCGTGTTCTACCACGGTGCCCAGCGGTGGGAGGGTCCACCGTCCATCGTCGCGCACCGCAAGGGGCACGCCGAACACGGCGCGGGCATCTACTTGACCACCTCATGGGAGCGGGCCGCGTCCTACGCCAAGGGCGGCGGGTCGGTCTACCGATTCGAGGTGTCCCCCGACATGCGCTGGCTCGAGGACGCACGCCTCCCGGCTGCGGAGACGGTGCGGTGGGTCAAGTCCCTACCTCGTCTGAAGGGGAAGGCCGACATCGTTGCCTCGCTGGAGCGGACGGCGGGGCGCGTCGGGCCGAGTATCCCTGCCGAAGGACTGGTCGCGGCCTTCGTCAACTTCGGCGCGTCTGCCGGGCAGCACGGGCCGTCGCTCGCGGAGTACCTCGTCGCGCACGGTATCGACGCGAGCCATGTCCAGCCCACCGTCAACGAGGACTGGGTGGTCGTGTTCAACCCCGCCAAGGTGCTCCGCGTGACCCGGCTCGCGGCGAAGGACACGGGTGAGGGCTTCGCCTACGACCTTCCTCGCGTCCGTCGCAATCCCGAGGACGGCCCCGTGCGAATCCGGCTGGTGAGCTTCGGCGCGACACGGAAGCCCAGCCCCGAGGTCGAGGCGTTCCTCCGCGACCTCTACGAGGCGTCCTACCCTAATGCCTTCTCCAACGACCCCTCCTCCCGCATCCTCGCGAGCGCGCATGTGCGGGTCGAGGTGACCCCCATGTACGGCGGCATCCGCATTGACGAGTTGGAGGCTGGCTCTCGGGGGCAAGGCGAGGGCACCAAGGCGCTGCGGTTCCTCACCGGGTTGGCCGACAAGCACGGTGTTTCGTTGTTCCTCCAAGCGCACCCGTTCGGTGACGAGCACATGAGCCTTGAGGCTCTGGAACGCTTCTACCGCCGCCACGGCTTCCGCCCAGATGACGAGGAGGACAACACCGACGAGGTCACGCACATGCACCGCTGGCCGCGCGAGGTGCTGCGGGCGAACCCGACCCGCCAGAATCCCGCCCGCAAGGCGAAGCCCACCTCCGTTACCGACACCCCAGCTTTCCGGCGATGGTTCGGCCAGAGCAAGGTCGTGGACGCAAGGGGGGAGCCGCTTGCGGTGTACCACGGAACGGAGAGCGGCGGTTTCGACACGTTTCGGGCGTCAAAGGTTCATGTCGGCTTCTTCTTTAGCGATTCGCCTAGGGTCGCGTGGACATACTCTCGGTTAGGTACGCGCCGGAAGGTGCTCACGAGAAGGCATTTGCGAACCATGAAGGTCGCAGACGAGATTCCCGCTCTCTACAAGGTGTACCTCCAGATGGAGCGCCCTCTCGTAGTAGACGCGGCGGGTGATGATTGGTCGAGTATCTCTGTCCACAGGCTTCCCGCCGACCTACGCGACCCTGTGCGTAAAGCACTTAATGACGCCCACGCATCGACCCTCTCCACCAACGAACTGCTGGAGGCCGCTTCGCTGCTTGGCTTTGACGGCATCATCGTCAAGCGGGTGTGGGACTTGGCGGGAGACAATCGTCGCGGTGCGGAGTTGTCCACCACCTACGCCGTCTCCGACCCGACGCAAGTCAAGAGCGTGAACATGAACGTGGGGACGTTCGACCCCGCCGACCCAAGCATCTTGCGGAATCCCTCGTCCACCTCCCCCGCCAGCAGCGCAACTAGAAGCGCAGCCGAAGGCGCGGCCTTCCGGAGATGGTTCGGTCGGAGCAAGGTCGTGGACGCGCGGGGGAAGCCGCTCGTCGTCTACCACGGCGCAGCCCGCAGCGGGTTCGACGTGTTCCGCAAGCAGGCGCGTCGGGGCATCTTCTTCAGCGACATCCCGAAGGTGGCGTGGACGTACACGCACTCCGATACGGACGCCCTCGCTACCCGTACCGCGACCGACCGGCGCAAGGGGAAGCCCGCGCTCTACGAGGTCTACCTCCGCATGGAGAACCCGCTGGTGGTGGACGCGCGGGGTAGCGACTGGGCGAGCGTTCCCGTGTACGGCATGCCCGAGGCCCAGCGCGAGGCCGTGCTGAACGCGGTCTATCCCTACGCCTCTGCCCTCTCCACGGATGACCTCGTCGCCGCTGCGCGCAAGCTCAAGTACGACGGCGTCATCATCAGGAACGTCGTAGACATCGGGGATTACACCGACTACGACGGAACCTCCACCATCTACGCCGTGTTTGAGCCGACGCAGGTCAAGTCCGCGAACATGAACGCGGGGACGTTCGACCCGGCTGACCGCAGCATCCTTCGCAATCCCGCCCGCAAGGTGACCCGATGAAGACCTCTCGCCGCCGCAAGAACGGCTCTCTCGCCCCCTTCGCAGTCGCGGGCCTCGCGCTCGCCGCCGGTGCCGTCGCCCTCCACAACCAGCGCACGCCGGAAGCCTCCTCTGCCGCCGGCTGGAAGCGGGAACCCCTCCCCAGCGGCTTCGGGAAGGGCTATCGCTACACCCGCACCATCGACGGCATGAAGTACGAAATCGATGATGAGAAGGCCCGCTACCGCATCTCGTTGCGGGTAGGCGAGCGACTCGAACGCATCCATCCGCCCGGCACCGACTGGGGCAGTTGGCCTTCCGTTGCCGAGGCCCAGCGCGCCGCCGAGGATGATGCGCGCTTCCATGTCCGCAAGAATCCCCGTCACCGCAACCCGCACAAGCGCCGCGTCTCCACCGCCGTACTGGGGGAGCGCGTGCGCGTGTTCCGCAACCTCCACACCCAGACATGGTCGATGGAATCCGCGACCACGGGGCGCATCATCGCGCATCCCGACACCGTCCTCCTTGAGGACGTTCGCCTCGTTTCGCGGGATGCCGGGCGTGAGGAAACGCGGCGCACGGGCGCGAAGAACGTACACGCCGTTGCCACGGGCACGCTGGTCGCTATCGACGGCCCGCCGCCCGCCGACCTCCACCGCTGGACGCCGCTCTACTACAACCCGTTCAAGGTGGACACGTTCGTAGAGTTCATGGATGGCAAGGTGGGCAAGCCCGTGCGCGGGTCGCGCATGTGGTTCGCCGCCGCCGACCATCGCAGCCAGTACGCCCTCGACCCGCAGGAGGCCGACCCCGGTCGGTATCGGCCTCGCCGCAAGAATCCCGTCACGCTGCCGACCGCGACGGAGACGAAGCGCCGTCTCCAGCGGCTCATGGACAAGAAGCCGCTCCCGCCCGACGCAAACCTTGAGGTTCTCCACGCCGACCTCGACGGATGGCATGACGAGCACGACAACAAGATGCAGTATGCGCTCGACTACGTTCTTGGTGGGTACACCAACCTTGACCGTAGCAGCATCCTTGAGCACTACCGCGACCACGAGCTTCATCGTCTGCTGACGGAGGCTCTCGGTATCCCGCGCGGGGATGAGGAGGGCTTGCTTGAGAACACGGAGGTGATGCGCTACTCCGATTCCCGTGACCGCCGCGTGCTGGAGACTTCCTACCCCGGCCTCAGCGTCTTTTGGAGCGGCACGCTCTATGGCGATGGCGAGGGCGGCGGGGCGCTTGCCCCGCTGCTGCGCGAGGCGCGTGAGAATCCCCGCCGCTCCGTGCCCCGCCGCTCCGTGCCCCGCCGCTCCGTGCCCCGCCGCAGTAACGGCCTCCTCGGCACCCTCGCGCTCGTCGGCATCGGGTTCGCGGCGGGCGTGTACGTCGAGGAGAAGAAGGGGGTCGCGGAGAAGGTGCGCCGCGCGCTGAAGGGCAAGGACAAGACCGCCCGCGAGCAGTTCGACCGCCTGAAGCGCACGGTGCTGGAGGCCCAGCCCGCCCGGCGCGAGGCTCCCCGCGCCCAGTTGGCACTCCGCACCAGCGCGCCCATCACGGTGCGCTCGTCCATCCTTCAGGGCGTGACGGACCCGGCGTGGGTGCGTGAGCGTTCCCCCGACGACAAGGGCTACTCGCACACGCGGCGCATCGCAGGGACGGAGTACGTTGTCTTCGAGCGCATCTATGACAACGGCGACAAGGCCGTCATCCTCGATGCGCTCGATGCGAGCGGAAGGAACGCTCGGCGCATCCCCGGTGGCGTGGGCTTGCTCAATGAAGAGTGGAAGAACGTGGCTACGGCGAAGAAGGCTGCGGAGAAGCACGCGCAAGTCAGCGCGGCGTAGGTGTAGCCCGTTCCCGTGTAGAACTAGAACAAGGCCGCTCCGACCCGCGCCTGCGCGGGACGGGATGGCTTGGTTCTCCGTGTAGCACTCCCTCTGCGGGCGTCTCGTCGCATCCCGCCTCACGGCGCGGTAGGCTCCGACGAGACGCCCATACCCATGCTCGACCTAGAAGACACCTTCGCTGCCCTCCACGCCGTCGCCTGTGAGCGACTTGGCGACGAGTTCTACTGCAACCTCGCCCTCGGGGATGCTGAAGAGTTCCCTGCGGCGCGGAGCATGGCCTACACGACCCGCGACAAGCGCGGCGACATCCTCATGGTGGTCGCGCCGAAGCTGGTCGTGTGCGGTGACCTCCACCGCATCGAGGGCGTCTTGCGCCATGAGTTCGGGCACGCCGCGCTCTGGCACCTCGACCGCACCAAGCACTCCGAGCGCGATGCGGACTCCGTAGCGGAAGACCTCTTCGGCTCTCCCATCTACTATGACCGCGAGGACGTACAGACCATCGCCGGGGGCACCCGTCCCCGACCTTCCCACCTCCCTCGCTAGGACACGCGCATGACGAAGACCCGCATGACCCGAAAGAAGCGCGGCGCACTGGTGCGTGGGCGGCACTCCTACGGCACCATCCCCGTCCGCAAGAACTTCCTCCCGCTCATCCCCGTCTTGGGCGTGCTGGGCGTGCTGGGTGCGGGCTGGGCAGGATTCAAGGTCTACACCGCCACCAGCAGCGTCGTGGACACGCTGACGCGGCCCTCCGTCATCATCGGGACTGGGGTCGGCCTCATCGCGGGCATGCGGGCGAGTGAAAGCTGGCTCGAGCGTCTCGCGTTCATGGGCGTCGGCCTCGGGGCCGGGATGCTCATCGATTCCTACCTCGGTGAGGAGTAGTCCCGGTGGCCGTACCCCTCGAGCGTCACCTCCAGCAGCAGCGGCTCGCGCCCAGCACGCGGGAGAAATACGCCTCGATTCTGGAGACGGTGGAGGGTGCTGACCCCATCGACTGGCTCCACAAGCGGTTGGAGCCGAAGACGCCCATCGGCACCGTGCTGCCGCTCCGCGCTGCCGTGAAGCACTACCTGCTCTCGCAAGGCTACGAGGAGGACGACATCCGCGCCCTCCTCCCAAAGGCCAAGGGACGCCCCTCGGGCACCCGTGACGCCCTCACGCCCGACCAGTTGATGACCTACTACCAAGCGGTGGAGGAGTACTCCGACCCCGTTCGCACCATCTTGCGGCTGCTGCCCCGAACGGGCCTCCGCATCAGCGAAATGTGCGGGCTCAAGGTCGAGAATGACACCAAGCGCAGCGGCGTGCGGGGCCTCCTCTTCCGAGGGAAGCGTGACGAGGAGCGGTTCGTCCCCCTCAACAAGCCTGCCATCCTCGCACTGGACGAGTTCAAGAAGCGCGCCTCCCCGACCGAATGGTTCTTCCTCGGCTACGGGGGAAGCCCCATCACCCCTGCCGCCGTGCGGAAGGTGACGCGCGCTATCGCGGCGGAGGTGCCCGACCTCGCGGGCCTCTCCCCGCACCAGTTGCGCCACACGTTCGCGACCTCGCTCCTTCGCTCGGGAACCGACCTGCGCTCCGTGCAGGCGCTCATGGGCCACAAGAACATCGAGACGACCGCCCGCTACCTCCACCCCGACGCGGCCATGCTGCGCGGGGCGGTGGACGGGCTGGAGTAGCCCATGAAGCCGTTTCGCCATCCCGCTTACGGGTCCATCGGCACCGAGCCCTACACGGGCAGCTACACGCGGCCCCACGTTGATTTCATCGAGGGGAACGGCAAGCTCGGGGAAGGTGCCCTGAAGACGCCTCTCGACTTCGGCCCCGGCTGGTATCGCGGGTTTGCCGTCTACTACGAACCGTTCGCCAAGAAGGAAAAAGCCATGTCCAGCTACGGCTCCATCGCCAATGTCTACGGCCCGCCCCGTGCCATCCTCCCGGTCAAGCCGCCCGTCGCCGGGATGCGCGACCCGCACGGGCCGGTCTACGCGGCCACCTACATCCCGCCCGGCCTCCCGGTTATCATGCCGTCGAAGGGCTGGCGCATCGGGCCGCAGGTGCGGAACGAGTTGCCCCTCGGCACCGTCGAGGGTGACCGTCTTCCGAGCCTCGCGATGTGGCAGCGCCGCGAGGGGGAGAAGCAGCGGTGGGGGAACCGTGGATGGAACGCGAATCGCAACTATGGCGCGGCCCCGGCGCACACCATGAGTCCTCTGGCCGAGCCGCTCATCATCGCGGACATGCCTGTCGCGAAGCCGCTCTTCGCCCCCATCCAGCCGTACATGACGCCGGCGGCGGGGTACGGTAGCGCGGTCATGGAGGCACTCGACGCCACCCCGTACTGGATGGTGTCGGTGACCTCGCTCGTCGGCACCTACCTGACGTGGGACGCGAGCAAGCGTCTGCTCAACGGCGGGAAGACGACGACGCCCGAGAAGCTCGCCGTCGCCGCTTCGACCGCCCTGTCGGCCTACTCCATCTACCGCTTCTTCACGAAGTAGGGGGTCCGATGAACCCCGTCCTCGCCAACGTCGTGATGAACGCAGCGCCGCAGCTTGCGCGCTACGCGGGCCTCTACGAGTTGTCTCCCTCGGCGCGCTCCTACGGCGCGGCACCCGAGGGGGCGGGGAACCTCTCCTTCGGGCAAGCCGCGAAGTTCTCGACCATCAGCACGGGCGTCATCCTTACCTCCATGCTGGCGGGCTACGCCTTTGACGAGGTCATCACGGAGAAGCTGAAGCTGCCGGGCGGGTGGGGTCCCATCGTCGGTGCGGCCCTCGGGCTTGCCGGGACCAACGCCGTCGCGGGGCTGGCGCAGGGCGTGCCCGCTTCAGCGGGCTACCTCGTCGGGAGCCTTGGTCCCCTCGTCCCGACCGCGCTCGCTGCCTACGGGTTGAAGAAGACGACGAGTGACAAGGGCACCGTGATGGTATTGACGGGCCTTGCCGCCGCCACCGTGGTATTCGGCATCGCACAGTCCCGGCGGAGTTGATGCCCTACGAGGAGAAGGTGGTCGAGCGGTACAGGCACGTCGTCGCGCTCGAGGAGCGCGGTGCCACCGAGGGCGAGCGCAACGCGGCGGCAACGCAGCGTCAGAAGATGGACGAGAAGTATCCGGGAATCCGGCTTGAGGCGTTCCCGCCTCCCCCGCCGCCTCCCGGCGCGGGATTCGACCCGTTCTCGTCATGGCGCACCGCGCATGAGCCGGAACCCGAGCCGGAACCGGAGGAGCCTCGTCGCGGGCGCGGTGGCTTCTGGGACGGCATCCGCTGGCAAGACATGGCCGGCGACGTTCTGGGCTGGGCCGCACGCACCGCGCAGGAAATGTCCTCCCTCGGGACGGCGCGGGCCTACGCGGAGAGCACCGTGGAGGTGCAAGCCAAGGTGCTCCAGAGCCAGAAGTGGCAGGTCACGGCGAAGATGAACCTCCGGGACCTCTACGCCGTCGCCGGCGCGATGAATGAGGCCCAGAGGGTCGAGTTCGCACGCTACGTCGCCGCGATGGTGGAGGCCGAGGTACTGGCCGCGCTCACGGAGGCGGGCGGCGGCTAGGCGTAGAGGTCAACCACCTTGTAGCCAAGCTCCTTCGCGGTCTTCTCAAACGCCGCGTGGATGGCGGGGAAGCGGCTATTCACGGCAGCCAAGGCATCAGGGCTACGCCACGGCCAATCCAACCACTCACCGAGGCCATCACCCACGAGGATGCCGACGCCCTTGGTGCCGTCTTGGAAAGTCTCGTTGATTGACTTGAAGAAGAGTCCCTCGAACTGCTTTGCGCGGAAGACGTACCCCAAGCGGTTCCTGAACAACGCTGCCGCGTCACCATTCTGGTCACCGCGACCGCCACCGAAGTAGAACGCGCCGATACGGTCGTCGTAGAAGGCTTCCTTCGCCATGAGAGTCTCTCCTTGAGGTTGGTCTAGCGACCGTATTCGTTCTTGAACATGCGGAAGAGCGTGTTGGGCGTCACGATGGCCGCGCCTCGGGTCACGTCCACCGCGATGCGTCCACGGTAGGCACTCGCGCCCACCACGATGATGCGGACGCTATCGCGACCGTCCTCCCCCGCCGTCTGGTGGACGGACATGCCGATGTCGAGGAGGTGGTCGGAACCGTCCGTGCCATCATAGTGCAAGATGGTCATCCTCGACGGTCCAGTCTTCACGTCGAGGCGCGTGTAGTGCGACTTGGGGACATGCGCCTTGATGAGGTCCGCGACCTGCCCGAGGAACTCCTCGTTCAAGCGGGAGAGGTAGTCGAGGTAGGAGAGGTCTGCGAGCTTGGTAGACATGGCGTCCTAGAGGCGTGGCGTCAGAGGCTCAAGCCGTTGACGTAGGTGATGTTCGCGGTGGAGCCGTTGACGGTGGCGTCCACGAAGAGGAGGTCACCCGGCTGCGCGGGGCGCTGGCTCACCGTGCCGATGGCAAGCGTGATGGAGGTTCCCGCCGGGACGCGCGCGGCGTCGGCTGCGACGAAGGCACCTGCGTTCGTGGCGAAGGCCACCAGCAAGGTTGCCGCCGCGTTCGGGTTGTAGACCACGAGGGTGTGGCAGTTCTCGGGGCACGGCGTGGGCGGCTGCACGGGCGTCCCCGCCGCCGCCACGGTCGCGATGGTGCCGAGAAAGGGTTTGGTAGCAACGGCCATGTGGTACTCCTACTGTCCCCGAATGAGCGCGCTTGTGGCGGCGAGAAGCATGTCGGTGTTGCTGGCGTTCTCGGGCGTTTCAGCGGCTGCGCGCAAGGCACGGAAGACCTCGCGCTCCACGCGCTCGTTGGTGGGCTGCTTGCGGTTCTCGGGCCAGTACTGCGACTTGCGGCCCTTCTTGAGGATGTCTGCGAACGCCGCGTCTGGCAGCGTGGCGTCCCAGATGGGAACGAGCGACACGACAAGCTCGTCCATCGTGGGGAGATTGAAGGTGAAGCCGGGCTTCAGAAGGCGGGTCACCGACTCGACCTGCTCTGCTCCCATGAGGAACTTGTCGAAGGCGTACTCCTGCACCAGCACCTCGCGCGTCTTCACGCGGACGAACTGGCGGAACGCGACCCAGCCGCCGACGCCCGCGCCGGCGACACCAAGGCCCACAAGGATGGTGGTGCTCGTCTTCATGCCCACCCTCTACCATGCGGGGCCGCTACAAGACGCTCGCGACCAACTCTTCGAGTGCTACGAGGTCGCCTTGCCGCTGCGGGGCGTGCTCTCCCTTCGCCCAGCGGTAGACCGTGCGTGCGGAGACGCGCCGGCCTAGACCCTCTGCAATCTGCGCGTGCGTCAACCCGGCGGCGAGCAGCTTCTGCACCATCTGCTGCGCCTTTCCGAGGGTGTCGGCACTAGAGGGGTCATAATCGGTGGACGACATGCGGTGCTCCTCGCAGCGTGTAGCCGTGCGGTGGTCAAGTGTCAAACCTACCGCGTCCTCCCCGCGTCCTCCCCCGCGCCCCTGCGCGGAGTCATCCCGTCTGCAGGTATCCCCCGGCGAGGCCCGTGACGCGCTTCAGCGGTCCCTCGCGGGACACGACCGCGAGCATCCTCTGGGCGTCGATGGCCTCCCGCACCATGCGGGCTTGCTCCTTGTTGACCCGCTTCTCCCCGAACACGATGGCGTTGGCGTAGGGCACCTTCCATTCAGGCTCAAAGCCCCCGCCCAACGCCTCGGGCCACTTCTCTGGGTCGCCGCCCTTCTCGACGTAGGTGCTGCGAAGCTCCGTCTCGTAGGTCGTCATCACGCTGGTTGCGATGCGCTCATGCATGGCGCGTGTGAACGTCGCATGGGCCAGCCGCCAGAGCGTCTCCGCTTGGGCGGGCGTGGCGTCCTTGGGGGGAATGACGGCCACGATGTAGCCGGGCATCATCGGGTCACCTCACGCAGCGCGTAGTCGAGTTCCCGGCGGTACTGGGCGAGGTGCTGGGCCACCGTGGGAAGAGCCATTCCGGTGGGCGGGTGGTCGAGCCACGACAAGTACATCGTGAGGGCGCTGACGAGGGTTTCGTAGGGCTCAAGGCTCTTCTCGAGTGCCTTCTTCTCCCCTTCCAGCGTCTCGACGCGGTCTTCCAGTTCGCCCTTCTCGTCTTCGAGGCGTTCAACCTGCTGCGCGAGGGCGGTGACGGTGTCCTCGAGGCTCTCAACCTCCTCCTCGAGGTCAGTCGTGCGCTCTTCCAGTTCTTGCACCTTGTCCTCCAGAACGCGAACCTCTTCCTCGTGACTTGACACATGCCCTCCGCTGGTGGCGTTCCCTATGCGCGCTCCGGAAGGTCGTCAATGTGTCCGGTAACTTTGTCGAACAAGGCCAGCGCGAAGCGAGCGTCCTCGTAGGCGCAGTCCTCGTCGTGCGCCTCAAGATGGTGCTCGCAGCGGCAGAGAGGGCACATGCGGTACTTGCGCTCCTCGTTGGCGAGGTGCGCGAGGAGGTGTCGCATGTTCCCGGCGATGCGCTCCAGCAGCACCACGCTCGTCATGCCTTGTCGAGGAACCGTACTATCGATGACGGTCAGAACGGGTCGGCTCACGATGCTTGTTCCCGCCAGCCGCGCCAGTCATCGCGCAAGACGCAGAGCGTCTCCGCAAGTTGCGCGCCCGGCACGCAGCGCGGCTCAAACAGGTCCCGCTGCTGGGCGGTGTCGAAGAGCGAGAGCGTCGTGTGCTGGCAGAACTTGCAGGTCTGCGTGTGGAGGTCGAGGTCGATGCGGTAGGCGGGGTGCTGCTGCCACGGGTAGAGCACCTCCTGCCGGTCGGACGAGAAACGGATGGTGAGGAGGTTTGCGTTCACGACGGCCCTAGTAGCACGAAGCGGCCCCCGTGCCGCACCTAGGAGTGCTACACGGGGGCCGAAAGCCTAGAACGGCAGAGAGGCTAGAACCGCTGGGAAGGCTAGAACCGCTGGGAAGGCTAGAACCGTTCGGTGCGCTTCACCACGAGGTCGCCGCCGTCGAGAAGGAACCCCGGCGACACGTCGAGGATGCACGCGATGCGGAAGATGGTCGAAATGCGCGTTCCGCCGCCGTTGACCTCGATGGCGTAGACGCCCGTGTTCGCGGAGTTGCCGACGAGGCCAAGCGCCTCGCCCATCTCCTTGCGGCTCATGCCACGGAACTCGCGGACCTTCTGGATGCGCTGACCCACGGCGGCGAGGAACGGCGCAAGCTCGGGCAAGAACTCCGCGCTCTCAAGGTCGGGCTGGTTGAGGTTGTGGGCGTTGGGGGTGCTGGTAACAGACATGATGTAGTCCTCCGGTGCGACATGCACGCTCTTGGTATACGTCCGCGAGCGGGCAGCGTCAAGGAGAATGTTACATGGGCAAGTGAAAGAACTTTCCTCGCCTACCAAGACACCATCACTTGGGCATCTGAAGATGGGCCTCAAGGAGCCTCACCGCCTCCGCGTGACGGTCGCGGGCAAGCTCCGCGCCGACGTAGCGCCGCCCGATGGTCGCACATGCCCGCGCCGCTGAACCGAGGCCCGCGTAGAGGTCGAAGACGAGGTCATCGGGCTGGCTGAAGGTGTCGAACATCGACCTCAGCCAAGGCTCGGGCTTTACCGAGTGTCGGGTGCGCGGCCCGACGTAGGTGTTCCGCAGGTTGCGGACGCGGGGGCGCGGCTTCCCCTTCCCGTAGAGCAGCAGGGGCTCGCTATCCCCGCGCCAATGCAGCCCCACGCCGATGCCGCCCGTCTTCGCCCACGCACCTCCCGAGAGGTATCGCCAGCGCATCTTCCCGCGCGCGGCGTCGAGCCAGAGCGCGAGGTGGGGCCACGTTGTCCAGAGCAGCAAGTAGGCGTCGTCGGCAGCGCAATCGTAGGCCGCGTCGAGGTGCTGAAGGACGGTGTCATACCCGAAGACGGCGTAATCGAGGCCGCTTCGGGTGCCGTCCCCCCGACAGTTCTCGCGCCCACCGTAGTCCCACGGAGGGTCCGCGTGGATGATGCGTGCGCCCGTCACCTCCGCGAAGAGGGAGGACACGTCGGCGCAGCGCAGGTCGATGTTCAAGGCTTCTCCGGGGCGGGGACATGGTCCCCGTTCTCAATGATGGTGGCGGCTCTGTCGTAGGCAAGGTCTTCTTCCCTTACCGCTTGAGACACCTGCGAGCGCAACCATGCCACCGCCCGCTGCCGCTCCAGCGCCGTGGCCTTATCACGGGCGAAATCGTAGGCGCGGGCCAAGTCCTCGTTGTCGAGGATGCGCTGCGAGCGGAGGCGGTCCCGCTCCTCGCGCACGTCGAGCACCCGGTCCACCAACTCGTCTTTCCCGCGAGGAGGACGCCAGCCGTGCTCGAGTTCGTCCTCCTCCGCGAGCGCGTAGGCGGTGTCCATCACGGCGACGTACATGTCGTTGCGCGCCTCCGCCAGAGCGCGCAGACGCTCCACCTCCGCGACGAGCGCGCCCGCCTCATGCGGCGTCAGCGACCACGGGAAGGCGTTGTCGGCGGCGCGGCGCAGGGACGCGAGGACGTAGGCGATAGTGTCGGTGCTCACGATGTTCCCCCGGTGATATGGTCGCCGCGCTCGATGGCCTCGGCCAGCGCGTAGTTGTCGCAGCTAGTGCCCGGCAAGAGCAGGTACGTCACGACGGTGGCGCGCTCCTTCTCCCGCTCCAGCATCAAGGCCGTACTGAGGCTCGACCGCATGTGCGAGGTGCGGGCGCGCTCCGCGCGAAGCTGCTCGACCTCGACCGTCAGCGAGGTTTCGACAGAGCGCGCGATGACGGCGTCCTGTTGCAGGCGTTCCACCTCCTCGCGCAACCGCTCCATCTCCGCTACGAGGACACCCGCCTCGGCAGGGGAGACAATCCACGGATGGTCGTGCGTGGCGGCGCGGCGCAAGCACTCGAGGACAGAGTAGAGACTCATGGCAGCAACTCCTCGTAGTTAAGCGTGCGGTGAACGCCTTCAGAAACCTCTTCGCGGGCGTTGATGAACTCCCGGATGGCGTCGGAGTAGTGGGACATTTCGATGCGGTATGCGAGGTAGTCGAGGACGGCGGCGCGCTCTTCATGCGCGGCGGTTTCGAGGCCGTCAATCATCTTCCGGTAGTCGGTCACCTGTGCCCGCAGCCGCTCCACCTCCGCGACCAGCGCGGCGAGGTCGGCGGGCGCAGGTTCAGGCGTCGGGGGTGGCGGCAGCACCCAGTCTGCGTGCTTCTTCCTCGACCATCCCCACACGGGGTTGCTCGTGAGGTCCACGACCTCGACCTCCTCGTCGGGCGCGGCCTCAAAGAAGTTGTGGCTCTCCAGCATGAACCGTAGGTGCTTGCCGTCCTCGCTCCACTTGACGCCGCAGATGCAGTTGGCGAACGGCTCGCCCCCGGTACTGCTCCAGAGCCCGTGATGGTACGGCCTCACGTCGCGGGCGCGGACGGTGACGAGGGTGGGGTCGTCGCTCACGAGGCGTCCCCCGCATCGCGTGCGGCCAGCCGCTCCCAATGCGCCCACACCTCTGCGGCTACCCCGCGCTCGGGGTGCTCTGCCATGAGCCGACGCGCCTCTTTCGCGAGCCACGGCGTCCAGTCCTCGTTCAACTTGCCCGCCATGTGGAAGACCGTGCCGTGCTGCGGGTAGAGGAACCGCTCGGCCTCGAGGACGGCCATCGGCCCCTCGACGCCGCGCAGCTTCGCGAACAGGTGGAGGCTCGCCCAGCCCGCTTGAAATCCCGAGAGCCCCGCGTCACTCGACGCGAAGTTGAACGCGGCCTCCGCGATGTTCTTCGCGTACTCGGCGGCGGCGTTGTAGCCCTCTTTGCCCGTGCCAGCGGCACGCACGGCGGCGCGCTGCTCCTCGATGTAGGCGACCAGCGTCTCCAGCGTCTCCGGGCTCACGGCTTCACCTCTTCGAGGATGGCCCCGCCGTCCTCGTCAAAGCGACCCGTGTGGCGCACGACGAGGGGCTCACCCTGCGTCAGGCGGGCGATGTGCATGGAGGTGAGGGGCTGCGCCACCCCGTCGTCGTCAAGGCATCCCTGCCCCGGCACCGCGCCGCACGCGGGGCACGGGAGGTCAAAGGCGGGGTCGGGCTTCTTGTCGCGTCGGGTCATGGCGTCATCCGCGTGCGTGCGAGGTAGTTGCGGGCGTCGATGCAGAGTTGGTCATCGCCGTCTCCCGCGAGGACGGCGGCGAGGTGCCCCTGAAGGCACTGCACCTCGTTCAGCAGACGTTCGATGTCACGGCGGGAGTTCACGATGAGGGCGCGGTCGCCGTCGCTCATCCACGGCGAGAACTCCCCCAAAATGTGCTCGTTGTTCGAGAGGGTCATGGGGAAGGCCGCGTTCAGGGGGACGGCGAACCCACTCGCCACGGCGTTGTCGTGGGCACGCTGCTTCGCGCCCGTGAGGGCACGCCACGGGCCGGGGCTGGCCGCGTCGAGGCGGGCCTTGATGTCCAAGAGGTCGTTGAGGTCGCACATGGGCTTGTGTGTCTCCGGTGTGGGATTGACGCGGCGAAAGTGGAGGACGGGGAGGCTCACTCCGCGCTCCAGAACGTGAGGAGGGCTTCCGCGAGACTCGCGCTCGTCTGGAAGCTGGAGAGCCACCGCGCGGAGAGAAGCGCAGCGGTGGCGGTGTCATTCAAGTCGGGGACGTAGCGGGTGGCGAGCGAACCCGGCGTCTGCCACATGTCTGCCGCGTTCGGGAGCATGGTTCCGGTCACGAGGCGCGGCTCCTCCTCTTCCCCGACGAGGCGGTATCTCAACCCGTCATTCAGGGAGACGGCGAGCATCCCCGGCTCCCACGCGAAGTTGGGATGCTTCGCGACCTGCTCCGCGAGGCGCAGTATCCG
>Ga0315909_10002294_pt1 | contig 24690 bp, 25 predicted proteins | sample LakEriMetagenome_11_FD_203527 | JGI IMG/M metagenome (GOLD analysis project Ga0315909, IMG submission 203527) | Freshwater fungal communities from buoy surface, Lake Erie, Ohio, United States - Buoy 2 MA125 | ecosystem: Environmental > Aquatic > Freshwater > Lake | place: USA: Lake Erie, Ohio...
ATCTTTTATCTGACCCTGAAACACCATTTGAAAAAATAATTATTGTTCGTCCCGCAGTTGAAGCTGAGGAAAAACTAGGTAGTTTACCAGGTGGGGTTGAGGAAAAACTTGATCCGTATATCTTTCCATCTTATTACCTGTTGAATAAGATTATTGGAAAAGATGTTAGAGAAAAATTAAAAGAAATTGAAGCGATTGAAGTTTTTGCTTTGGCATACATGAGAGGTATGAATATTGATAATTCAATATTGATATTTGAGGAAGCGCAAAACTCAACACCAAGCCAAATGAAGTTGTTGCTTACAAGGATTGGGTTTAACTCTAAATTCTTCATATCTGGGGATTTGGAGCAGTTTGATAGACATAAAGACAAAACACATACTGGACTCTGGGATGCATTACACAAGTTCACTAATATGGAAGAAATTGCCACATTTGAATTCAAGCCAGAAGATGTTGTTAGAAATCCGATAATATCCAGAATATTGAAAAAATATGAAGAATGAGAATCGGTATAGATGTAAATGGTGTGTTGAGGAATACACTGAAAAAAATCCAGCAGGAGTATGAAAAATGGTATATAGACAATCCATTTTTAGATGAGGACGAAAACACGTTCAAACGAGAGGTGTTTTCTGATGTTACTAGTTTGGAATTAACTAAACATTTATCGTTTGAAAATAATGATGATTTATATGATTTTCTATATAGAGAACATACTATGGAAATCTTCGGGCATGCTGGATCCGTGGAGAATTCAAGTATTCAAGAATTGAATGATATATATTTGGATTTTAGAGACAATCACGACTTTTATATTGTCTCTGATGAAATTGGAAAGTCAAAACCAGCGACCTTATTTTTCTTATCTAAGTTTGGATGTTTGATTGAAAATGTAAAATTTTATAGCGAATCAACAATAGATTCATTATGGGATTCAATAGATGTTTTACTTACTGCCAATCCTAAACTATTATTATCAAATCCAACAAATAAAGTGCTTATAAAATATAATACTTTATATAATGATACAATATCTGTTGGCCACGAAGTATCATTAATAAAAGAGTTGAGAGAAAAAATTAAAGAATTGTATGATTAATGTATTAAATGAAAATTATTTTATTGACCTGGATGAGGTTGAAAGATATTTGGAAATGGATGGTGATTTTTTTATAGAATCCGGTGATACAGAAACAAAAATTAACTTGGTGAAGTTTGAATTAGTTAAAATGTTATTAGACACGGTTTTGACTGAGAATGACGTTATGATGGATGAAAGATTAGGGATGAAGATGGAGAATAAATTATCCATACCATTCAAAATTGCTTTCAATAGTTTGCTGAATAAAAAATTGATTAATCATTATTAATATGGAAAATTTACAAGAAAAAGTAAAATTATCGATTTCCAACTTACGAGATAAAAAATCCAAGATATATTTCTTGGTTCAAGACACAAAAGGAAATGCGAAAGCATCTGTCCGGTTCATTTATCAAATGGCAAGAACATTATTTGATAATGGGTTTAATCCAATAATTCTTCATGAAAAAAATGATTATACCGGAGTTTCCGAATGGTTAGATGAGAAGTATATGGAAATACCACATAAAGCGATTGAAAATCAAAACTTGGAAGTTGCTCCGGAGGATTTTATTGTGGTTCCAGAAATATTTGGGTATGTCATGGAACAAGTTAAACAATTGCCATGCGCAAAAGTTGTTTTAACTCAATCATATTCTTATATGATGGAAACACTACAACCAGGTCAAAGTTGGTCTAACTATGGGTTTTATAAGTGTATTACAACAACTGAAAAACAAAAAGAATATATTAGTTCAATAATGAGACAAGCGACGTTTGATATTATTGAACCATACATTAGTGATGTATTTCAGCCAAAGAATGTTCCCCCTATGCCAATCATAGGTGTTCACACTAAGGAACATTCAGACACGATTAATATTATCAAAGCATTTTATTTGAAATATCCACAATATCGCTGGTTTACTTTCAGAGATATGAGAGGATTATCCGAAGTAGAATTTGCTAAGTCGTTGAGGGATTGTTTTTTGAGTGTTTGGATTGATGATGATTCCGCGTTTGGGACTTTTCCGCTTGAAGCTATGGCGTCGGCAGTTCCGGTTATTGGTAAAATACCAAATTTACCGCCAAACTGGATGAATGAAGATAATGGTATTTGGGTTGATAATAAAATTTCAATTGTGGATGTTATTGCTGATTTTATTCAAAATTGGTTAGAAGATGCTATAAGTGATAAACTATATAATGCTATGGAAGAAACTGCTAAAATTTATAAAAATGAAAGTGGTTTCAAAAATGAAGTTACTAAACTATTTGAAACCTATTTGAATCAACGAGCAGATGCGTTCGAAAGTCAAATAAACAAAACAGAAAATTGATATGGAAAATAAAGTTGACGTCTCAGTAATATTACCTATTAAATCTTCAAAAGCTAAGGACTTTGAAGAATATTTTAACAAAGCAATACAATCAATTCAAAATCAAATTACGCAGGTTAATGAACTCGTTATTGTTAGTAGTAATGAAAGTTCGTTAGTTGAATATTTGGAAAACTATGATTTTGGAGAATTAAATGTAAAGAAAATTATTTGGGATAAAGAACCAAATTATTGTTCTCAACTCAATTTTGGTGTGGAGAATGCTTCATCGAAATGGATTTCCATTTTTGAGTTTGATGATGAATATTCAACAATATGGTTCAAAAATGTTAAAAAACATATTGAAGCATATTCAAATGTTGAGATGTTTTTACCAGTTGTGGTTGAAACTGATGACAAATCTGCTTTTGTTGGTTTTACAAATGAAGCCGTTTTTGCTGCGAATTTTTCTCAGGAAATCGGTTTTTTAACTAATGATACATTACAAGATTATCAAAATTTTCAGACAGCTGGTTCTGTAATCAAGAAAAGTGTGTTTGAATCTTATGGTGGATTTAAACCATCAATAAAGTTGACGTTTGTTTATGAATTCTTATTGAGGGTCACGTATAATTCTATTCCAGTTATGACAATACCAAAACTTGGGTATAAACATACTAACCTTAGGGAGGGTTCTATATTTTGGAATTACAAACATGGCGATGCAAAAATGCTAGAAGATGAAGTTAAATTCTGGATTCAAAGCGCAAAGAAAGAATATTTCTTTAAGGACGATAGAGCCATAACGTATGGAGATATTGAATCATAAATGCTCGAAACCCAGTCTGGAAATACAGAAAATGGGGTGTCAAAAAAGAGAGGTAGAAAATCAATTAAAGAAAATTATTTCGATGTAAGAGAAGAAGATGCTGTAAGAAGTTTTTTAATTGCAGAATCCTTTGAAGAAAAAAATTTAATTTATAATGAATTTCTAAGAGGTCCTCTTGATAAAATGATTTCCTCAATCATAAGACGATATAAGTTATATCGGAAAGATATGGATTTTACTGAAATTCATACAGACACACATTCTTTCTTGATGACAAAAGTTGATAAATTTAAACCATCAAAAAACAAGAAAGCTTACTCTTACTTTGGAACTATTTGTAAAAATTACCTTATGGGTCAAATTATTAAAGACCAGAAGGAAACAAATAGAAAAATATCATACGAAGATATTTCTTCATCGCTTGAAGAACGCCCGGATATGATTTATAGGATTGATGAAGAAAACGTTGATCCTAATATAGTCATTTTAAGTTATTTGGCGGAATTGAAAGAATACATTGAATTAGAATCACTCAACGAAAACGAGAAAAAGTTGGGTTATGCTTTGGTTGATTTGTTTGACAATTATGAAACAATATTTTCTAGCGCAGATAATAACAAATTTAATAAAAATGTCATATTACTTTTTCTTCGTGAGATGACTAATTTGAGTACAAAAGAAATTAGAAGTTCAATCAAAAAGTTCAAAAAACTATATTTAGTTATTCAGTATAAGATGAAAAACTAAACAATAATATTTATTAGTATGCCAAGACCACAAAGAAAAGAAATAGATTTTACAAAAGAGTCCATATTATCTCTTATGCAAGAGATATATAATGAACTAGTTGAGCAAAGACAAACGGCAATTAGAATTCAAAATAAAATGCTTTCTATGCTCAAGGACCCAGATGATATGAAAACTATCGGTCCTGTTATTGAAAAACAACAAAAAATCGTCAACGACTGTGTTGACAAAAAATTGGGATTATCCAAATTGCAATCTAGTATTTGGGAGAAATCAAATAACACCCAAGAAACTTTTTCTATGGCTGATTTAGATGATGATTTAATTCAAAATCTAATAAATAAAGATGTGAATAACACAGAAGAAGTTTATAAAATGAAATAAAATGCAATCAATAGATATTTCCCAAGCTTCCAAATCTATTGAAGAGCAAATAAAAGCCATCAAAGATTATAACGCAACTTCTGCTGCGGCAAAAGAAGCGCAAAGAACTGAAGGAAATTCTTTAAGTCAATCTGTTGATAATCTATCCCAACAATTAAACAAAATAACTCAGGATGTAAAAAGATATCAAAGAGATAATCTTTCATCCATGGACAACCTGTTAAATTATTTGGGATTAACAAGTGGGACTGGACCACAAACCCTACAATATCTCCGAAAAAAAATTATTGAGACCGCAACAAAAATAGAACCTGAAATTCAAAATATTTTGGCAAAACAGACTATTAGAATTTTGGGGTGCTCTCAAGAACAAACTTTTGACGGATTTGCTTTATCCGCTGAAGATTTACAAATAATGCCGTTGCCCCAGCGTCCGGTGTCTGAAGGTATATACATTCCTATTGAGTCATTAGATTTTTTTGGAAATCTTAAACAAACTTTGGATTCTAATTATGGAAAGTTTTTTTATGAAAAGGAAACACCGGCTGCTGATAGTAATTTTGTCCCTTATGGTGGTAGATTAAAATTCCCCATGAATAAAACGTTAAACGTTTTGATGACGGAGAATAATGCTGGTAGGTCATATGCTGAAATTTTTGGTCGCAATTACCAGGGTGAATCAACGCAACCATTATTTGACATACAATACACGGATACAAATGGAGTTACACAGGGAAATTATTTCCGAGTGGCTTTGATTGATAGGGAGCAACAAAATGGAACAAAGTTAAATACAATCGCAAATTATGTTAGGGATTATTATTCCACGATAAAATTGGTGGATCCGGTTTTAATTGGCGCTCAGGTCGCGAATTTGCTTACGGGAGCTATTAGTATGCAAGCCCAAAGAAGCACTGCGGAGATTACCAATCAAACGGCTTTTGGGTTAATAGTTCAAAGGATATTGGGTTTATGTTTTGATAGTCGTGCTGAAATTGATGTAAGCGGCATTTCCAAAATTGCGGAGTTGGATGGTGTTGATGATTCTTTTTTTGAATTTACGGATATTGATTTAAGAAAGATTGATATTGCGATTGCTAATATCCAGCAGGGTATTGCGCAATTTGAGGATTGTGGTAATGTAAAATTGCCAGTCAATTCAAAAGTTGTTATTGATGAATTGATTACGTTTAGGGATAAATTAACTGGAAATACTGATAGTGAAAACGTCCAAGGTGTTCAAGATGTAATTGACGCTGTGTTAAACAACGACATTTGGCGTAAGGAAATTACGGATGGACTTGGTTTGGATGTGTCGGTTAATAAAAATGTAATTAAGCAGATGCCGATTGCTGTTGCTTCGGCTATATTGACGCCAAAGGTTTTATTGCCGATTTATGCTTTGCTGGCGGTAGTTCAAAATCAAGCAAGTTTGAACTATAATAATACCGTCAATAATGTTAATAACCAAACGGCAAACGCAAATGCTTTTACAAATTCAGCGGGCAATCTTTCCGGTCAGGCGGTAAATGTTGTAAATGATGGGGTTGATTTCTTGAAACAATTTAGGTCGTTTAGTATTGAGGTGATTTCAGAAATAAATTCTATTTTCTTGAAAACGCTTTTTGATTTATTGAAGCGTGATATTATTAGATTGATGACCACGGTTATTGGTGATGTTAATAAATCCACGAGATTAAAAAATCAAAAAATTATAACCAGATTGGTTCAAGTTGCCGCTATTGTCGCGCAATCTTTGGTGCTTTTGGATGATGCCAGAAAATGTAAAAGTTTGTTGAGTAGCATTCAAAACTTATTGAATTTAATTAACGGAGGAAGTAGTTTGGCGGCTCAAGTTAGAATACCCGAACCTTTATTGTTTTTGGCAGAGTTCTTGCCAGGGTATTCGCCAGAAAGGGCAACAATCAATATTATAAAAACCATGCAGTCATTCGGATTGGAAACCGGCCCTCTACCCGGAGGTTCGCCAAACCTTATGGCATTATATACCTACGCCGTAACAAAAGGTATGGATGAAGAAGAAACCGCAAATGGTAAAATCCAAGCGGTGGGACTTACTCCTCCCGTCGTAGGTGGATTAGTTAAAGTGACTGGAAAATGACAAAACAAGATATTGAAATAATTCTGGAAGAAGTAAAAGATTTGGTAAATCTGCCAAATAATAAATTAATAAGTTTGATGGATAAACTTTCAACCGAATTTGATGAAACAAAAAATTCAATAATTGATTTGAGTTATCATTTAGATAATGTGGAAGCTTTGTATAATAAAATATTGAACGAATACGAAAAAAGGAGTAAATGAGCCAACAATTATTTTATCAGTGCCAAGTTCTCAATATTGACGACCCATTAATGTTGGGTAGGGTCAGAGGAAGAAGGTTAATTGATAATTATGATGACATATTAAAATCAATCTCAGATCCACCATGGAACGAACAAACCGATATATGGACGGAGCGAGACCCTTTTGTATTTCAACCATTATTACCTTATTATGTTTATCAAACACCAAAGGTAGATGAAATGGTGTTGGTGATGTATCTAACATCCGATGTTCCATTCATTAACCAATATTATGTTCAAAGCACATTTTATTCCCCAACTTCAACGAATTTCCAATATTATCAAGGTGGGAATAAATTCACCGGAACTGGAATTCAAATCAAAAATCCAAAGCCATTAAAAAATCTTGATGGGACATATACGGATAAGGAAAAGCATAAAGGAGTTTTTCCGGAACCGGGAGATAATGCTTTGCTTGGTCGTGGAAGTGCGGATGTGATTGTCAAAGAAAACGATGTTTTAATTAGAGCGGGAAAGTTTAAGGGAAACAATTTGTATCCAAATGTTATTCCTGGCGCAAATGATTTGCGAGGATTTTTCCAATTGTCAAAGTTCAATCGGGAAACATCAAACTTAAAAAGCAAAAAATACACTTACGTAAATGAGGTTGTGTTTCCGGTTAAGTATCTGGTTGAATACCATATAACAAACCCAGAAAACGCCAACAATAAGTTTAATGGTTATATCTTTTTATATCAGCTTAAAGCGAATAATGTGACGGCATCAAACAATCTTACTGTCAGCAGTGCTGTTCCGCAGAACTTGAAGACTTTGGTTGTTATGAAAGATTTTACCAATTTGACAATAACCGAGGTTTCAAATTTCATTAACAATTTTTTGAAAACCTGTAATGACAAAAATGTTGATGACGAGGGAAATATTTTGTTTCCGAACAATCAAAAGTTTCCAATATTTTATCGTCCATTAACCACGGATTATGAATTGATGTCCTCGCAACCAATTCCAATTCCAGCGATAAACTCTGATTATGAATGTCAGGGGTCGCTTGTAGAAAACGCGGATGGGTGCTCAATAACAATTACGGTTCAGAATTTAACAACATCCCAGGTGGTTATAAGCGAACAAGCAATTGGGAACTGTTCCGAGATTCCGCAGTTATATACAATTGTATTAACAAATGTTATGGAACAAGTTGAAGAACTGGGGTTGGGGTATGTGTTGATTCCAACCTTACAAGATATTCAGGATGGGGTGCCACCACAAATTCCACCGATTAACGGATTTTCAGATGGACTTGCACAAGCAAACCTCGCACAAATATATCAAAACGTTAAATTATATTCCGGAATTGAGGGTGGATATGGTTTGATTTATAAGCAAGGTCAGGTTGGAACCCCAATCGATATTCAAACAAAAGTGGAACCGCAATCACAAGTAAATCCTATCAGCACAACGATTGGGGCGCTTGGTGCTGACAAATTATATTTCTTATCGCATTTGACATCAATTCCGGGAAAGAAAAAAATTAATTTTGATAGAACGTTATATGGCATCACGGAAGAACAATTCGCGAATGAAATATTACCAAACACATCCAGTTTTGTAAGAGGGGAAGAATTGATTGAAATATTAAATTTGATTGTTGAGTTTTTAATAACTCACGTTCATCCATTCCCAGGGCGAGCCCCACTTCCAACAACAAGGTCAAATATGCAACTTTCAACATTAAAAAATGCCATGCAAAATGCGACAAACACCATGTTAAATAAGAATATCAGACTTAATTGATATTTATTATTAAAAAATGACATGTCCATTTTAAGATCGTATTTTAATAAAAATAACACAATCATATCAAATACGGACATCAACACGGGAAGAAACCCCGTGCTTGAGCTAAATTTTGGCAGTTCCGATTTTATTGTGCCGAATTATGGTTATACAAGATTTATATTTGATATTGATTTATCCTTACTTCTGGAAAGCATAGACACCGGTGTTATATCAACAGGTTGCACAACAGGAATGACCCACACATTAAAGATGACAAACACATCATCTTTTGATAATGAATTGCTTAACACCTTCATGACAAATTCAAGAAGAAGGGCAACATCATTTGATTTAATTCTTTTCCGCATCCCGCAAACATCTGGCAACACCGGAAACATTCAAGAATGGGATGAAGGTGTTGGATTTGACTTTAATGACTTCAATCTAACAAAGAACAGCGCATACGGGGGAATATCCCCATATACTTACGTTGATAGCAGGGCGTTCTCAACACGCCCATCAAACTGGTATAAAACAACCACCGTATCTGATTGGTCTGAGCCCGGAATATATAACAACAAAAACGAAGGGTTGGTTAATTATTCTGGTTTAACAATCGTGGCGACGCAACACTTTGAATTGGGAAATGAAGACCTAGATATGGATATGACAAATGAGATTAATTCCATTATAAATGGAACATTAACTGGCGTCACAGGTTGGGGTCTTGCTTATGTCCCAGAAATTGAAAACATATCAGGTTTAACTGATAGTTATAGCGTTGCTTTCTTCACACGACATACGCAAACATTCTACGAACCATTCCTACAAACAACCTACGACGACCTAATCCAAGATGATAGAAACCAGTTCTTGAAAAACCAAGAAAACAAACTTTATCTATACATATATCAGAATGGGGACTTCGTTAATCTGGACAATCCCCCAACCGTTCAAATCCAAGATAGAAATGGAACAATAGTTCCGGGAATGACCGCTTTAACCACATGTTTAAAAACAAAAGGTGTTTATGAGGTTGTGGTTCCAAATGGTTTCACCGGCTCACCAACCCCATGCACATTCTACGATATATGGGAAAACTTATATATTAACGGACAAAGCGTTCCAAATGTTGAAAACCAATTTATCCTCCAGCAATTAAGCGCCGGCATACAGATTGGTTCAACATCACAAGAACCACAAAAGTTTGGTTTTGACTTCTATGGAATAAAACAAAATGAAAAAATTCTTAACACCGACATAAGGAAGGTTGGGGTTACAATTAAAAAAGCATATACAGCACAAAATATGCTCCTGGATGTATCTGGATTTTATAGAGTTTATGTGAAAGAAGGAACAACAGAAGTTCTGGTTCAAGATTGGACGCCGCTCAACCGAACACCAAATCAATATTATTTCATATTTGATATGAGAGATAAGGTGCCAAATCAATATTATGTTGATATGCAAGTGAATACTTCAGGAGAGAAAGATACTTATAAAAGAGAATTAACCTTTGAAATCGTAAATACAAAATGAGAACAATCAAATTAAAAGAAAGCGACATCACCAGATTGGTGAAAAAAGTATTAAAAGAACAAGAAACCGCAAATTATATGTTCTTTAGTAACCTAGAGCAAATCAAACGACAGTGCGAAATGTTGCTCGAGATGGATCATACCATGATTGATGAAATATTATCAAACGGTCATGATTGGGCTGATGACCATATCGCGGAAGCAAAAGTGAATATGGATCAGGTTTTTGATTTTATTATGAATGAAAAAAATGAGGAAGGTGATTATGATGAAATGAATGAAGGTGAAGAATTAACTGAAAAAAAGAAAAAAAATACAGCCACAAATCCTAAATTATGGAAACAAGCATTAGCTTGGGCGAGATTAAGATATGATGTGTGCCCAAGCGCATATTGTAACGGTGCGGCAGTCAAAAGATATAATAGTCAAGGTGGTAAATGGACTAAAAAATAATTTACAAACATAGCAACTTTATCCGTATATAATATATTTATATTATATGGATACACTAAAAAAATGTAATTTTTGTGGTGAGGAAAAAGCACTCACTGAATTTTATGCGTCACATAAGGGCGCAAAATGTAAAACGTGTTTTTTACAGTCCGGTAGGATTTATAAAAAAAACAGAAGGTCTTCAGAAGAATTTAATAGTAGGGAAAAATTAAAATACCAAGAACGAAAAATAAGGTTGTGGGCTAATGTTCTATTAAATTATACAAAAGGAAGGAAAATTGAGAATAATTTAGAAGTGGTGGATATTTTAAATTTGTATGAAAAACAAAACGGTCTGTGTTATTGGTATAAAATTCCTTTGAAGCCGTCACTAACTAATAAACATCCGCAACAACCATCTATTGATAGATTAGATAGAAATAAGGGGTACGTTAAAGATAATATTGTATTATCCTGTTATGCTGCTAATATTGGTAGAAATGAATCTGATTTAGAGACTTGGAATGATTTTATTGAATTGCTAAACAACAATCATAAAAATCACATAGGTAAAAATGATGAATACGAAAAATTAAAAATAAAATTAGACCAGTCAGACGATAGAGACGAGTATGTGGTATATGATGAAACACTAAACTCATACACAACAAAAAATATTAACGAATTTTTTAGACAAAACGATTTGGGCGTCAAAAATGTGAATGCTATACGAAAAAAGAGTAAAAGAAATATTCAAAAGGGAGTTATAGTATTAAATAGGACTAAGGGTGAAACAATCCAAAAAAGAGTTTATCATTTAATATCGCCAGAAAATGTCAAATATAAATTATTTTCTCTGCGCTCATTTTGTAAACAAAATAATCTAAATGATAGTGCTTTACAAAGATTAGCAAAAAAAGAAATAAATTATTATAAAGGTTGGCAGTGCGAATACGAAACGATTACGTTAAAATAATTCATTTCTTTGGTTTATAACTAACCATCGTTGGCGCATTTCCCTTTCCAGATTTTGGATTTTGTTTTTCCGCCCTTCTTTTTTGAGCACAAGCCGCTTTCTTTTGAGCATCTGACATTTTACCCGCAACACCAGCAGCACGACATTTTGGATATGATTTAGAATCCGCATCCGATCTTCCACACGGAGGATGCTTACCATTCTTATCCCTACTACAAATATTAACCCACGGACCCTTCGGTTGCTTACTCCCTTTTGGTTTTTTCTTGGTGCCAAACCAAACCGCCAAATCTTCCTTCAATAACTCCTCCTTTAATGGTAATCCATTCATAGTTGGGTTAATCGCAGATCCCTCCTCATCATTCTGCCCTTGATACTTTTTTTTCAGATTTTTAACAATTTTTGACATCTTACGAGTTTTTGTCTCAATACTTTTTCTTTTTGCCGGAGTTTCATTAAAATCACCATCCGCTTCCTCATACGCCAACTCCGCATTCGTATATTGATACACGGGCTCAATAAATGGCTCCAGTTGATCTTTCTCCCAAGATTGGGGTGCTAATACTATTGGCACCTTATAATTCCCTGAGACGGCAGCAGAAGTGGCTTCTTTAAGAATCTTTTTTATTGTTGCTTTGATATTATCCATAAAAGAATTATTATTAATATAAATATCTAGAATTATGGAACAGAAAGAACCAATCGGCGCTTTATTTGATAGCATATTATATTACACACCAGACGACTTAAATAATCTTATAGATGGTTTAACGCGAGAACAATCTTTTTACGTTTTATCCCAGTGCGTTGAGTACGCACATAAGTCTGGATTATTATCGCTAAGTGAGTCTGAATTAGCATCAAAAGCTCTTAGGGTTATGAATCAAAAAATTGTATCGCAAGATATTATTGGTTAAAACAAAAAAGGGCGCTGATGCGCCCTTTTATTATTTATTTGTAGCAACTGCTTTATTTGTCTCAGTCTGCCCAGTAGCTGCTGGATCAGGTTGAGAAAAGAAATCCTCAATCTTAATAATCTTACCGCAGTTATCCATAGTGGCAACTTTCCTAACATCACCCTTAGCCATTCTATCTGCGCGATTTTTAGCTGTCCCCATGTAACTAGGACCACTTATCTTTTTACCGTCATCAAACACAGACATTACAAGTGGGGCTTCATGACATTTTTCTGACATACACTTAAATGCAACCTCAACCGTTTCTGATGTTCCTAGTATTTGTTTTGCTTTTTCAGGGCTAACAGTCAAAGTTTGTTTTCTTGCCCCAGCACTAGGATAATTATTTAAACTAAAAATATCTGTTCCAGTTTCATTACATGTAATTGGAACGTTATTTAATAATAACGTAAATTGCGCATCATTACAATTATGATATTTGTCATTATCAGAACCTACTGGTATATATTTAACTTCAATATTTAAGTTGAAGTCACATTCAAATCTTGTTAACCCTTTAACCTCAATTGTTGCCGACACAAATTGTTCCGCAATAGCTTCTGGACTATTCCTTACCGTCGCAGAACCAATTACAGGTTGCGCTATTTGTATTTCTGGCAATTGTTTAACCAAACCGTCAGAAACTACTGATTGAAGTTGTTGTGTCAAAAGTTCTTGTATTGTAGCGCTTCTTTTTTTCGCCAATTCACCCGGATTTAATCTTGGGCTACCTGGAGCTTCGTTATCTTTGTTGGGGACCGCAGACTCACCCGAAGCAATAGTTATTCGGGTAATTTGTGGTATGAAAAATTTATTCAAAAAATCTCTAACTTCTTGAACCGCATTTGTAACCTGTGTCACAATAGTTGTGCTGCCGTCAGCACTGTTAGCTTTATTACTCCAGAATCCACTTGCAAAGTTGAATTGTATTGTCATCTTATCAGTAGCTTGAATTGGGTCGCCCTTTTCATCAGTCATCAATCCATATTTTTTAGCAAATTCCCTCGGTGTTAAAGTTTTCTCAACTTCTGGTTGTTGGGTAACTTGTTGTTCTAGAAATAAATATTGTTTTTTTGATGCCGATTCATGTAGATTTATAATCCTACGTCTTTCTTCATCATCAATATTCCAATTTTGTTTTATCATGATCTTTATCTTTTTTATATAAATATTAGTTGTAAGTAAAAAAAAAGGGAGACAATTGTCTCCCTTTGTAAATATCTCTGAGAAATATTATCTCAATTCTTGTAAGTCAAATGTTCTAACTCCATCAACTGTAATTCTACCATAGAACCTGTTGTTTACCATCTTCTTAGCATATCTTGTCATGATACCTTTGATTGGTGTAAAGTTGAATGGGTTATACATAGTTGGTGTAAGTTGTAATGGAACATACGGTGCGTAGATATAACCTGTGTCAAGCAAAGAAGTTCCTTTATGACCCAACAACACTTGGTTAGCTGGGAAGTAAGGGTCTCTATAAACCTGATATCTACCTGCTAATGTTCCAACTCTTTCAATACCCATGTTATATTGATCCTGCTCAGGGGCAGCATTTGAAACGTGGAAGTATTCAAGGTCGTCAAAAATTGCACTAATTTCAGAAGAAACTACAATCCAGTTAGCACCACCTCTAAGAGTTGATTTGTGGATTTGAGCTGAAATTTGGTTAATTGCTGTAATCAACGTTTGGTTCCAGTCTTTCTGAGTATAAGGAACAGCGTTTGATCCTAATCTCTTCCAACCATTATAATCCCATCTCAAGTTCCAAGCAGCACCTTTTCTAAGGTCTCTCAAAATTTCTCTATCGATTTCCGCAGCAACTTGTTCAGACAACAACGCAGTCAATTCAGCTTCTGCATCTATGTTATGGAATGCTGCAACGTCCTGCGCCATTTCTGGTGACCACTGAGCTCTTAACTTTCTTTCAGTTACAGAAACTGTTACTGACATAAGATCAAACGAAACTTCACCTATCTTATCTTCAAATTCCAATTCTTTGTAAATTCTGTATGTTGCAGTAAATGCAGCATCAGCTAAGGTAGTCGATGTAAATGTTGATCCAGAATAACCATCAAGTGAATTGGCTCCAACAGTTGCCGGAACTTGTAAGTCAATTTCCAAATAAATTTGTCCATTTACGTCACAAATGTTATCATATTGACCACCACCAGTTTTAGAGTCTGGGAATACTAATGTATCGTTGTTGTTACCATACTGTACAATACCTTTTCCATATCTTTGAGTTACAACTCTAAACAAATAAGGATTATTTACATTTGCTGATGTGTATATGTTTCCGGCAACACCGTAAATTGTCAAATCAGAAAGAAATGATTCGTTATCAATTGGGTTACCATCAGGTCCAATTAACTTACCAGCACCAGCGTTAGCAAATCCTGACATGATTACTAATACTTTTCTAAATACTGAATCAGGGTTACCAGTTGTTGCGCTATAACCGTAAGGTGCCAAATTTAACGTGGTATTATTCCATGCTGCCGTTGTAACAGTTGCTGTGATAGCAGAATATTGACCTTTTGAGTAATCAAACAATCCAGGAGGATCCAAAGCTGGCTCATTACCTTCATAAAATCTATCATAAAGGTCTCTACCATTATTATAGTTATAACCCTCATTTGGCGATGCCGGGCCACCTGGCGCACCATAAGGTGGATAATGCTCAGATGTACCTGGTTGATATGCTTGAATATTTGGTACAAAGTAGAACAATTTACCAATTGGTAAGTTCATAGCTTGAACCGATACGATGTCATTAGCCAAAAGTTTAGAGAATACTCTTCTTACTATTGGAAATACAACAGTTTCGAATGATCCTGTGTCTGATGTAGTTGCAGCTTCGTTAATCAAGTACGAAGCTTGGTTTTCATACAACTGGGCAACGTTTTCTCTCATGTGACCTTTAAGTCCTTCAAGAAATCCTAATTTATCCCACTTGCCAATTGTGTCTTCTTTGATAACTTTCAAGTGCTTAAGACCGATGTTACCAACAAGACCTGATTCTAATAATGCTCCCATTTTTTTCTTGTTTTTTTTGTTTTTATTTTTTTTTATGCTATCTTTGACATAAGATCTTTCATCCTCATAAATTGAGGGTTTTCATATGTCTTTGATTCAATTAAAGATGCTGAAGAACCAGTAGATACTGTTTTAATTAATTTCTTCTCAACATTCTCATTAATTGATTGTGCATTAGGGTTAGAAAGTTCATCTTTGATCGCTCTATATAAATTTTTTGATTCCTTCAAGCTATCAACATTATCGAACCTTCTCAAAATGTTTATTTTTTCTTTTTTTGTCGTGGAATGCTCAGTAAATAATCTAGTGGCATAAGCAAGATTAGAATTGAATACAGCAACTTCATTTAGTTTTTCTCTGAAAACATTTAGTGCTTTTCTGTATTCTTCATTCTTACTTCTTAATACATTTACTTCGCTATCTAAGGATTCGAAAGTCATATTTCTATTTGGTGTTATACCTTTTCTTAACCCTCTACCTTCTTTTGATCCCATCCCATATGTGCGTGATGCTTCTTTTGTTTCTTTCTTCACAATTTTTGGTTTACCATCTGTATTCTCTCCTTTTGGAAAAACACTTTTTTTAACACTACCGGTTCCAACTGCTTTAACCTTACCCTTGAAAGCTTCTGGTTTTTTCTCGTCAAATCCACCAGTTTGTTTTTTGTAAGAGAATTTTTTAGCTGAACCCATACCAACTCCTTTTGGTTTGATTGTAGATTTTTTTGGACTGTATGACTCATCAAGTTCGAATTCTTCTTCATCCTCCTCTTCTTCGTCATCCATTTCAATTTCATACATAACTTCTTCATCTTCAGAATCGAGGTCAATTTCGGATGATCCTTTGTCAGAAAAAATAGCGTCAATAATATCATCAATAGACTCATCTTCTTCGTCCATTTCTTCTTCGTATTCTTCATCCATTTCTTCTTCGTATTCTTCGTCCATTTCTTCTTCGTATTCTTCGTCCATTTCTTCTTCGTATTCTTCGTCCATTTCTTCTTCTGTTGATTCGCCAAGTTTTAATAAATACTCAACGTCAGCATCTGTGTCAGATAAGTGAATATCTTCACCATCCTTTTTAACTATAATGCCATCATCTTCTCCCATGGATTTGAACACTCTAAGAATTTCTTCGTCAGAAGCGTCAGTAAGATCAATTGGTTCGTCAGTATCTACTGAATCGAAGTCCATTTCTACATTATCTACATCCATATCCATGTCTTCATCGTCCATATTCATGTCCTCATCATCCATATCAACTTCAGTATCTACATCAAATCCCATCTCTTCTTCATCCTGTTCGGTAAGGGATTCTTTTACTAATTGTGAGATTTCTTCCTTCATAGTAGAACGAAGTATTCCTTTTGCATTTTCGGCAATTGCTTGTTCAACATTTCGCATTTGAATAAGTGCCTCTTCGACTAAGTTTTTGTTGTCTTGCATTAAAATTATTTATTTTAACTAATAAATATTATGAAAATGAAAAAAAATCGCATTTTATATAAATGCAACAATTTTTCTAATTCATTTATAAATATCTGGGATAAAAAAAAAGGGGTTGAAATCAACCCCTTTTATTCAAAAACTTCATCTATTTTACTTTCTGACACCGCAGTTATTCGCCATTCTTGTGAAAACCCTTTATATCTTTCGGTGACTTTGGCTTCCACATCTGTGACGGAATATCCCTTTACTAACTTCTCTTCACGTATTTTTTTAATTTTACCGGTGTTGTCGTCTAGTAAATCATACGTTACTTTTGCTACAAAATACTTTTCATCCATATTAAATTATTTTCCCAAAAAGTCGTTTAATTTTTTCATTAAATCAATAGAGCTACTAAAATCAGTGCTTGTGTTTTTGTATTTTTTTTCTTCTTCCAGGTTTTCATCATACTTTTGTCTGTCTTCTGGATTGCTAAATAGGTAAGCTCCGGGAGTTGATGGTGATGAAACCAAGTCAAAACATATAAGTTCAAAATCATCTTGAACTTCATTTCTTTCTCCGACTTTCTTTAAGGAACCGACACCTCTTGATGATACACCCATGGTTACACCTTGTCTCATTAGGTTTGCTGCGACATCTCCCTTTGAGGATACAATTCCGCGCTCATGGAAGCCGGGTGAAGTAAGCAATTTTAATTTACCCATGAGAACATTACCATCCCACCAAATATCGGTTATGATATGGGATACTCTATCCAAATCAATTAAGGAGGACTCTGGGTGGTTAAGTTCAGATGTTGATAATCCTTTCTTGATTAGGTTTTTATAGTTTTCCGCTTCTCTTTTTAATATTTTTTCAGGATAGAATCTACCATTCCTATTGGGCGTGTTATATTTTTGGAGAACCGCATAAAATTCAAATGGATTTCTATAATCATGATTTGCGGCTTCTTTCAATACTTTGGCATTTGGTTCATAACTTGGAGAAATATATCCAGCATCCATTTCAACTAAAATGCCGTGTCCTTGTTCATTTGCTTCTAATATACGTAAATTTTTCATTTAATCTTTTTAAGATAAATATATTAGTTTCAAACTTTATCAATTAATTCTTTTTTAGTTGCTGAAAAATCAAAATATTTGTTTTGAATAATATTGTATTTGTAGATGTTTTTAATGATTTTTTTAATTGCTTCTCGTATTTCGTGAGATTTGAATTCTATTGGATTGTTTGTGTATAATGTGACTTCTAAATTAAAAAAGGACCGCTTGCCCATCATAATTCCGCTCGATCTTAAATCCAAATCCACAATTATCCCCTTCATAAAAATTTCTTGATCCAAACTTTCATTTATAATTAAAATCATGTCTCTTCTCAAACTACTCACAACTCGGCTCCAATTTTCATATTCTTTTTTTGGGCTCACCCACGATTGTATGTTCAAAAACAAGGACTTAAAATTTTTGGCATCTACCGTCCCATATGATGTCTTGATTGAACTATACAAATTTAACTTTACACTTTTTCCCTTCTTCATTAACTTTTTATAACAAAATGTTTATTTTTTGTAAAAATATATATAAAAAAAAATGAATAGTCAAAGTATTTCTATAACAAAACAAATATTGTAAAGTATGCTAATAGTTGAAATTAAAAATGGTGAAAGTTTGGAGCGAGCCCTTAAAACGCTCAAATCCAAAGTTATTAAAACAAAACAAAATAAAATCCTCTTTCAGAAGAAACATTACGAAAAAAAATCAGTAGAAAGAAGAAATCAAATACAAAAAGCCATTTACACACAAAAAGTTAAAAACTCACAGTGATTCAACCAGGTTCTTAATTTTAACAAGATTAAGGTGATCAAATGTTGAGTTTTCGATTTTTGTTATTGTTTCGGTAATTTTTTCTTTTGTCTGTATGTCAGATTCATTTTTCAAAATCTTATTTAATTTTGAAAGGGCTTCTTCTTTCTTTTCAACAAATACGGTTTCCAAAACATCTGTGTTCTCTGAAATTAAATTCAAAAATTCTTTTTTGGAGTTTTCGTCCAAATTACCAACATATTGATTTAACGTTGAGTTGGCAATTTTAACCATTGTTTCTATTGGTAGTGCTACACTAGTTGATGATTTTTTATTTTCAGACATCAAAGTTTTAATTAAACTTTTTTTGGCTTCAACTCGTTCTTTAATATTAATGGATGAAGAATATACCAAAGCGTCAATATTTTTGTATTGGTTAGATACAACACCATTTGTTTTTGGTAATTTAATTCCGGAGACAACCTCCTGAATCAAACTAATCCCTTCATTTAAATAATCCTTTGCTTCTTCCTCAGTCAAATTTTGCGGAGTGCTTAATTGGTCGTAGAGAGCGTATAATTTTGATAATGGTTTATCATTCAATACATAATACTTAAACTCTCTCAATAATTTTTTGAATTCTTTCTCATTATTATAAGATTGAACCAAATTGTTTTCTATAATTGATTTTATCTGTCCAAAAGTCATTTTTTATATTTTACATATAAATATTACGAATTTAATAACTTATCAAGTTCTTTTTCAATTTCAGACAAAGAATGTTGTCCGGAGTTCAAATCAATTATATTTTTCCCCTCAATAAAGTTGTTCTCAACAAGAATATTCATGTCAGGAAATTTTTGTTCTGGTGCCAACTCTGGTCCTCCACCTGCTTCTGGACCGGGAGGTGGTGGTGGTGCTCCACCCAATAACTCTTCACCTCCTCCTCCTGGTGGTGGTGGAAGTGGTGCCGCACCGCCGCCAAATATTTCTTCACCACCTGGTGAAGTTTCTGCACCAGCTGCCGGTGTTGCTCCTGATGTGGAGCCGTATAACTTATCAATATTATCAAAGATTCCTGTTTTGGTTATTACTGTCGCAGTTGCTTTTAATTCTTCACCTACGGCTCGTTCAATTCTTTGTTGTTGTAAGTCTAATTTAACTTCGTCATCTGACCATCCAAAAATATGTTTCTTTGCCCAAGTTGAAGATGTTGCTTGAATTCCATTACCCGGATCCATCACAAGTTCTTTATATAGCGCAACTTTTTCTTTCCAAACATCAATCATTAATAAATCAGCTTGTTTGGATGGATTTGTTAATCCTAATGTAAAGTTTGCCAATTCATCTTCAAATCCCAACAAAAACAAATGTATGATTGCTATTTTATTCATTTCAGCGATCATGCTTTTTTGGATTCTGTTAATTGTTCTGGCAAATCGTATATCTTGTAATGATAAATTTTTTCCATCACCCACAACTTCCTCAAATCCCAAAAATGCTTTTGGAACTCTCAAAGCTGTTAATAATTTTTTCTGAATATATTCAATATCCGCAATCTCGGACAAGTTTGTCGCACCTGGCAAAGTTGTTATTGGATCCGGAGCAGCTGGGTCACGAACAGGAATAAAATAATCCTGATCCACGGCCATCTGGTTAAATCTCATATCAACATTTCCGCTTTTACTATCAACAATTTGTTCTCGTTTAAACTTGTTGGCAACACGCTGAACGTATGCTTCAACATCATCATCATTCATATTACCCACAAATACCTTAAACATTCTTCGTTCTGGAGCCCTTGATGTCCTATAAATCAACATGGCATCCTCAGACAACAATAATTGTTTCCAAATTCTTCTCGCTTTTTCAAGCATAGAAGTTCCATAAGGTAATTTTCTATCATCACCCAATAAACGGAAATGCGCGATCTCCCAAGATTGGAACTCCATATTTTTGTTTTTCCAAGTGAAGTGTAACGCTTTTTTATCCTTATCTAGTTCTTTTGTAATGTCAATTGATATTTTACCTTCAGTTCCAATTTCATGTCGCTCAATCTCTATCGTTGGTAATTGCTGACAACCCACAATTCCTTTCTCTGGATCCAATTTCAAATAAACAAAGTTGTCCCCATACTTACAAGTGTTTCTTGTCCACATGGGTAGGTTTGTGTTAATATCTAACGTATTATTAAATAAATCGGCAAGAACTGCTTTTATCCTTTTTGACTCAGAATATATTTGTAAAATGAACCCATCCTCATTTGGTGTTGTTGATTCTTCGGAATAGATGTCTAATGCCGCCGATATTTCGGGCGTATACTCCATCGATTCGTAATCATATTGAGCCGACAATCTGTTCGGTTCATAATAGATTGCTTGGGAATAAAGGTTGTTTTCAACCTTTTGCCAGTTAGATGTTAAATAGAAAGTTTGTTGAGCTTGGAGCTTTTCTCTTTCGTATTCTTGCTTATCTTGAGTTCGGAGTAATTCCTTTTTGTCAAACTTAAATGTTGGATAGTCCTGATTTAATAATGAATTAGGACCTAGTGTTTTGGATAATCTTTGCCAAACCGTTAAATTATTTTCTGCCATGGTATAATCTTACTTAAATGTTTGATAATATAAATACTTATCTTGCACCAAATAACCATCCATATTTTTGATAATCTTGTTTTGTTGGCCCCTGATTGATTGGATTTTGTCGTCCCATTTGTGGAATCATGGGATTAAAATATTCGGATGTATTTTTATTTTCATTCATAACAGAAGACCAGGAATTAAGCATGGCTTTTGTATGATTAACGACCTTTTCTAATGATTGAAATGATTTTTCCGCGACATAAATTGCCATAGCCGTTCCCATGATACAATCATCGTGATGTCCTTTCTGGTGATCAGGTCGTCCGTTTATATAAACAAATGTATTCATTTCATTATATAACCGAGAAGAATATATTTTGAAGCCGTGTCTAACGGCTTCTTCAAATGATGCTATAAGTTGAACCCTTTTATTGTTGAAGTTAATCCCGGGGATTTTTTCATTTATCTTTGGGTCATATTTCCATTTGTTTGTCGTATCAACGCCATCCACATAAAACCCGTATTGATAATTCATTTCTTGGAGTTTTCTTGATGTTGATACACCCATTCCTCCGGTTAAGTCAATAACACAAAATGCGCTATACATGCTACCCCATTTATACGCAATCTCTGCGAGAACATCTGGCGGAACCTTGCCAACATATTCAAAAACTTGCTCCATCTCATCAAAATCAATAATTTCTATAGATGAGAAGTCCTCAGAATCCCCACGAGAAACATCAATCCCCATGACATACTTGTGCCCATTCTCCGGCTCCTTAAATATCCATAAAGAACCACCCATCATTTTTGCTGTTGGTTCCCTGAGTTGATTCTTGGCAATATTCTGCATAAGGTCGCTGTCAAATACATTATCCCCGGAACCAAGAAAGTTACATTCCAATTCCTGTGCGACCTTACGTCTGTCATATTTCAATTTCTTAACCATACCTTCAAACCAAGAAGAACATGGCTTATACCCTTGACCTATAAGTTCAGTGACCTTTGAGTGATCGCGTTCGTATGGGTTTTCACTTGATAAATCTAATATATCGGTATTCTTATATTCCTCTTTATTGAGAAGGTAATGAACCAAATCCTTGGTTTTAACCATATATAAGTCTTTGGTATAACGAGGGTCTCTATACCAAAACATTTCCGTAATTTTGAAATCATTAAAATTCCTTAATGCTTGGTCGTAGATTTCATAATATATCGGGTCATATCCATTTGGGGTGGATACAACGATTACCTTACCACCCGTGGAAAGTGAAGCCATACAAGCCGCCCAGAAGTCACCATCCGCTTCAATATACGCCGCTTCATCAAATACCAGTATGGTTGGGGTATAACCCCTCAACGCATCCTTTGATGTCGCCACGGCTTTAACCTCGCAGTTATTCGTAAGCTTAAAATGTCTTTGTGAGTTTTTTTCTTGAGAAAATGTAACACCAACCCATGACGGCCACTGCTCGGTGAATGTTCTGACTTTGTTTGCCATCTCCACCGCCGTATCCAATTTGTTGGCGATAATTAGGATTTTTTCTGGTTTGTTCTTTGGAGCAAAAACCAATCTCTTTGATGCCCACGCTGCGGTTACTGTTGATACTCCCGCTTGTCTATATTTGAGGGCGATGTTTTCATTATATGCTTCATAATCTTCCACCAACGAAACTTGGTCGGGAAATAAATCTAATGGAACATATTTTGATACTGTATTATCGTAGGTTTGTAAATATGTGCGAAGTGCGTAAGGAGTATTCTTTACGCACTTCGTTAGTTCTATAATAAGTTGTTCTTTTGAATTCACTCATTTTAATTTGGACTCATTATGCCCAGATCATTCAAAAAGTCATCCAAATTGTCATCATCGTCTGGGTCTTCACCTTGTTCTTCTTGATATTCTTCGTATTCCTGTTTGAGCTGCTGGGCTTCTTTCATAATTTCTCTAAACCTATCCGCAGCATTTTGATTTTTGCTACCGTCAGTTGAAACCACATCTCCAATTACTTTGAGAAATTCTGTTGCTGGTAATTGATAAAGTTGAATATGGAACCAGTTAATTAACCCTTTATTTTGGGGTTCAAACATTTCATCTGGTAATGTATTTCTAATTTTCTCAACTATTTCTGGACCGATACGAAGTTGCATAGGTTCGTTGGATAAAGTATCCGTCTGTCCCATAACTCTCTGTCTCATTTCAGCAGATTGTGGTAATCCATATCTACCTTTTGCTTCTTCAATCCCTTTAAGTATTTCATGACACAAAATTGGAAATATTAAACCCTGGGCAACTATTTTTGTATCTGGTTTTTCTTCACCCTCTTCACCTCCTTCATCATCGTCATTATCTTCTAACTGAACTTTTCCGGCAACACCATTACCAGTTTTACTCATCATCTCAATCATCTGTTCCATACTGAAATACAGATAATCGTTAATTGCCATTATACCAAGATACGCATCATATAAAAATGGATCAATTTCGTCTAACTTGCTTTTTATTTCAGGTTTTTGGAACATATAGTGTCCTTTCTTTGCACTACCCTGAACTATCGCATTTATAAGATTTCTTTTATGTTTTTCTAATTCAAATTCTTCCTCATCAGTTAAATCCTCAACATCAAAAGATTGAAATGCTAATTGATTTTTTTCTTTTTTTTCTTCTTTATCTGCTTCCTTTCTAAAATTAGATGTATCAATACCACCACGATTAAGTTGGGCTTCAATCGCAAACCAATCTTCTGGAACTTCCATTTCTTCAAGGGCAGCGCTTTTTGCCAACTCTTCAAGTTCTTCTTTATGTCTACTTTCAATAGACATAATGCGTGGAAGCTTCTGCATCATTTCGGAATAAATCATGGCTTGAACTTGTTGTGAGCTCAAGTTTTCAATTCCTGTAACACGACTTAATTTTTCAGCAACTTTTTGGAACCTACTGCTTACCAATCTTTGAACGTCAGCAGCCCCTCTTCTCATCGCCGGATTTTGTCCATATAATGAATCATCCTTTGCCAACTTTCTTTCTAACTCTGGGTCCATCCTTTCAGGACGATTACCATATTCTATTTGTTCTTTAATTTTTTTTGCCATCTTGATTTTATTTTAATATTTGACCGAAAATTACATCCATGATTTTTTCCTTCGCTTGTTCTGGCGAAACAGCTTTTGGTGCTGGGTTCGGACCTTCAAAAGGTTTTTTTCCTGGGTGTCCAGGTCTTGTTGATGGTTTAATATCTGGTTTTGTTGTGGGTTTTGAGGGTGCTATTGCCGGAGCAGATGCTTCCTTAGTTTCTTTCTTTTTAGCTTTTGGTGCTGGGTTCGGACCTTCAAACGGTTTTTTTCCCGGATGCCCTGGTCTCGTTGATGGTTTAACGTCCGGCTTTGTTTTTGGTTTTGATGGCGCGACAGCAGGGGCTGAAGCTTCTTTCAAATAATTTAACAAATCACCTTT
>Ga0315909_10002297_pt1 | contig 24681 bp, 24 predicted proteins | sample LakEriMetagenome_11_FD_203527 | JGI IMG/M metagenome (GOLD analysis project Ga0315909, IMG submission 203527) | Freshwater fungal communities from buoy surface, Lake Erie, Ohio, United States - Buoy 2 MA125 | ecosystem: Environmental > Aquatic > Freshwater > Lake | place: USA: Lake Erie, Ohio...
CAGCCAAATACATCGGTGCGCCGCCATATACAATAGTTTTGAAAGCCGCTGCAGATTCTTCAAACGAAAGCGATTCTTTTTCTGCATACTCCACTAGCCTATTGACGATCGTAGGCGGTGCAAAGGTGGTTAGTGGTCCAAGCGTTTGTCCAATCTCGAACAGCTCCTCGGCACTCACGCCGCCTGATTGGGGAATTACATGGCGGGCGCCCGCAATCACATGAGGGATACTGTAGAGCCCCGCACCATGAGACATTGGTGCTCCATACACCATGAGATCTTGCAGACCGATACAGTCTACATCGCTGAAATAACATAATCCCATAGTCAGCAAATTTCGATGGGTGATCTGCACACCCTTTGGACGGCCTGTGGTTCCGCTTGTGTAAAAGAGCCAGGCAGTATCATTGCCATCAGACGAGATCGGGCTCTCTATAACTTCCGAACGATCGGTATCATTTAAAAGAACGGTATAGCCACTCGATTCAATATCAATCTGGTGCTCTAATCCCACCAGACGTTCCTCCGCGATATCATGACTGACAAACCCAACACGCGTCTGTGCGTTTTTAATAATCCACTCCACCTCCTTGGTATGCAGACGGGCATTAACCGGCACCACAACAAGACCTGCCCACCAGCATGCAAACATTAGTTCCAGGTAACGTGGATGATTCCGCGCAAAGACTAACACCCGGTCGCCATACACTAAGCCCAAATCTCGCATCCTGACGCCCAGTATGTAGCTCCGCTGAGCCCACTGACGAAAAGTTGCCCATGGAGCCGTTCCATAGAAAATGGCAGTCTCATCCGGTCTGATGCGGCTGTGCCGAAGAAGTTGCGAAGCAAGATTCATAACTGATCAGAGGCCAGCGGTTTAATCAACCTCAATACCAATGGCAGTAGCTTCACCCCCCCCGATGCAGAGACTTGCAATTCCGCGACGGGCACCACGACGCCGCAGAGCGTGGATAAGCGTCACGATAATTCGGGCACCGGAAGCACCAATAGGATGGCCAAGCGCGCAGGCACCCCCATGAACATTGATCAAATTGCGGGCAATTTTAAGTTCTGCGATGGCTGCCATGACCACTACCGCGAAAGCCTCGTTGATCTCCCAGAGATCTACATCGGTTATCTGCCATCCGTTAATCTGTAATAATCGTCGGATCGCTCCAATTGGCGCAGTGGGAAACTGGCTTGGTGCGTGGGCGTAGCCGGCATGGCCAACTATACGGGCCAAAGGTTCGATCCCGAGCAGATCGGCTGTTGACCGACGGCACATGACAAGGGCGGCAGCACCGTCGCTAATTGATGATGACGATGCCGCTGTCAAAGTTCCGTCTTTCGAAAATGCTGGTTTTAGGCTGGGAATTTTTTCGATCACCGCTTTGCGCGGACCTTCATCGGAACTTACGTGGAGCGGCCCCTGCCGCGTCGGCGACTCGACGACAATAATCTCGTTTTTAAAGGCCCCCTCCTCATTTGCTTTTCGAGCCCAGGTAATCGATTGCACTGCAAATTCATCTTGTTGAATCCGGCTGAAGCCGTATTGACGCGCACAGTCCTCACCGAAATCGCCCATTGAACGGCCGCGCTCATAGACATCTTCGAGACCGTCGATCATCAGATGATCATAGACTTTACCATGTCCGATTCGATATCCCGATCGAGCGCTGCTGAGCAAGTAAGGTGCGTTACTCATACTCTCCATACCGCCAGCAACCGCAACACGGGTTGTGCCTAGTATCAGACTATCGTTAAGTGCCATCACAGCACGCATACCCGACCCACAAACCTTATTTATCGTAGTACACATCGTAGATATTGGAAGACCAGACGATAACGCCGCCTGCCTCGCTGGCGCCTGACCAAGTCCCGCCGGCAAAACACAACCAAACATCAACTCATCCACTTCAGCCACAGGCAAACTAATTGTGGCTAACGCACCTCGAATACTGGCAGCTCCTAAATCAGTTGATTTAACTGCGCTTAGCTCTCCCATAAAGTTACCAATGGGGGTACGGATAGCTGAGAGAATAACTACAGGATCTTTAGATAGTGTTGGCATAGTGTCAGTACAAGTATAAGATCAATCTGGCAACAGAGAAAGATCGTTTAACAGTAATAATTTGAGCTACAGATCAACAGAGCGCTACTAGTACCTCACAGGAGTTAAGGCTTACCTGTAAAACACTCAGCCTCTCTCAGGGCATCAGTTCCGGACTGAACTGCAGCCAGCAAACCGAGATTTGGTAACAGTACCTGGCTTGCGTAAAAACCAGCACTCGCTAGTTTTTCCTTGTAGAAAGACTCAGTATCTAATTTCTTTTCAGCAATCAACGCTGCACGTCCCATCATCCAACCACCGAAGACAAATCCTGCTAACTGAACTAGTGGCACTGAGCCAAGATAGACGCCGCCGAGATCATTCTTATTATGAAGTAATACCCAATCGGCAGCCTCTTCCAGAGTTTTAATGCCTCGCTCAAGAGCGCTTCCTAGGCAGCGTGCAGAGACTGCTTTCGTCTTAGATAACAGGCCTGCTGTCTCTCGCATCTCAGTGATAAGCCTAGCTAATTCGCTACCGGCATCCCGCAGGATCTTGCGGCCGACAAAATCATTGGCCTGTATTGCTGTAGTGCCTTCATAGATAGTCGTGATTCGCGCATCCCGCAGGTACTGCGCTGCACCCGCTTCCTCTATGTAACCCATACCTCCGTGCACCTGAATTCCCATAGAAGCAATATCAATACTCTGTTCGGTGCACCAGGCCTTAACTACGGGTATTAGCAGATCTAAACGCGCCTTTGCGGCCGTAGAAGCAGTGATATCAAGCGATCGATTAGCGATATCGGCTTGAGCCGCTGCCTCATAGGCTAGCGCTCGCATAGCCTCTATGCGAGATTTCATGGAACCAAGCATACGGCGTACATCTGGGTGATAAGCGATAGGCAACACATCACTACGGCTAAGCACCTTACCTTGAACTCTATCATGTGCATAATGATGTGCTTGTTGGTAAGCCCGCTCAGCGACAGCTAGCCCTTGCACGCCAACATTAAGACGTGCATGATTCATCATGGTAAACATATACTCTAATCCGCGATTAGGATGCCCAATCAGGTAACCGACAGCACCATCTGTCCCACCAAAACTGAGCATGGCGGTGGGGCTGCCGTGGATACCCAGCTTGTGCTCCAGCGACATACAGATCACGTCATTACGTCGACCCAAGGATCCATCCTCATTGACCAAAAACTTTGGAACCAAAAAAAGCGAAATCCCCTTTACTCCCACTGGTGCATCGGGTAGGCGTGCAATTACAAGATGAATAATGTTTTCTGTTAAATCATGTTCACCATACGTGATATAAATCTTATTACCATGAAGACAGAAGGCCGGATTCGACGGTGAGGCATCTGCTGGGTACAACACGTGATCCTCCGGTAGAGGCCACGCCCTTACCGATACAGCTGCGAGATCAGAACCCGCTTGCGGCTCGGTAAGGTTCATCGTACCTGCCCACTCTCCACTAATGAGTTTAGCCAGATACTTCGTTTTTTGCTCTTGAGAACCGTGATGCGCAACAGCATGAATTGCTCCAGCGGTAAGCATAGGGCATAACGCAAAGCTCATGCTTGCCGCATGCCACATCTCATTCACACAAGTCGCTAAGAGCTCTGGTAGCCCCTGTCCTCCGAACTCCGGATCTCCAGATAAGCCTGCCCAGCTCGAAGTCACAAACTGCGCGTAAGCCTCTTTAAAGCCTGGCGAGGTCTTCACCTCCGCCCCAAATAGCGTAGCGCCATGTTGGTCTGAGGTCCAATTTAACGGAGAGATCACGCCACTCGAAAATTTATTGGCCTCTTGAAGAATAGCGGTGATCAATTCTTGGGAGAACTCCTCGTAGCCACAGAGCGCCGCCACCTGTTCGAAGCAAACAAGCTCTTGCATCACAAATCGCATATCACGTTCAGGCGCGCTATAGTCGATGGGCATAAATGTCTTCCTGTGGACCGAACGTCAGCCCTATACCCTCTGTGCAGTTACCCACTCCGGTTTACGTTTATCGACAAATGCCTGCAATCCTTCTAGAGCATCGGGGTCAAGCATGTTGCAAGCCATGGTCTGGCCAGCCAATTTATACGCCTGTACGATATCCATCTCTAACTGTGCGTAAAACAGTTGCTTTCCCATGCGTACTGCTGCTTCGGGTTTCATTAATATTTTTCGAGCCAGCGTAACCGTTACCCGCGAGAGGTCTTCGAGGGGCACGACGTGGTTTACCAGACCACTTTTTTTGGCCTCTTGAGCATCAATAAAATCACCAGTGAGCAGCATTTCCATGGCTTGCTTACGCAAGATATTACGCGACAGACCCACACTAGGCGTAGAACAAAATAAACCATAGTGAATACCCGAGACTGCAAACCTTGCCTCTTGACTCGCCACCGCAAGATCTGCCATCGCGACCAGCTGGCAGCCTGCAGCGGTAGCAATACCATGAACCTGCGCGATAACGGGCTGAGGCATTTTGTGCAAGCTGATCATTAAGCTTGAACATTTGGAAAACAATTTTTGATAGTAATCAACGCCTGATCCGTTGGAAAAAGCGGTACGCATTTCTTTTAAGTCGTGACCAGCGCAAAAAGCCTTACCTGCGCCTTGTAAAATAACCGCTCGAATGGCTGGATTTCCCGCAATGCTATCGAGAGAAGCCTGAAGCGCCAGCAGCATCTCCTCACTTAAGGCGTTAAACAACCTAGGGCGATTGAGTGTAAGTCGCGCGAGACCAGGTTCAATCATCTCCGATAACACAAGTGGATCGCTCTCTTGTTGAAGGGGTTGATTTGCTTCCAGCGGCTCAATAAGATCAGTCATTTTTTGACTTCCTTTTATCATCACTTGAGGTTATTGGATTAGACTACACTCGCACGTTTACGTAACTCAAACTTCTGAATCTTGCCCGTTGATGTTTTTGGTAACTCGCCAAACACAATAGCACGCGGTACTTTAAATCCAGCAAGATGCCGCCTGCAGAAATCCAGAATTTCCTCCTCATTTACCTGAACTCCAGGCTTTGTCTCAATAAACGCGCAGGGTGTCTCGCCCCACTTGGGATCGGGCTTCGCAACTACAGCGACCGCTATCACCGAGGGATGACGATAGAGGATGTCTTCAACCTCAATCGAAGAAATATTTTCTCCTCCAGAGATAATAATATCCTTGGATCGGTCTTTAATTTTGATATATCCATCCGGGTACAGTACTGCAAGGTCGCCAGAGTGGAACCATCCGCCAACAAAGGCCGCCTGAGTAGCCCTTTCGTTCTTGAGATACCCTTTCATTGTGATGTTTCCACGAAACATGATCTCACCCATGGTCTCTCCATCTGCCGGAACCGGTTGCATTGTCTTTGGATCAAGCACCGCAACATCCTGCTGGAGATGATAGGCCACACCTTGTCGGGCGTTCAGACGGGCCCGCTCAGCGATATCCAAGTCATCCCAGAATGCTTGCTTTACGCAGACTGAGGCTGGCCCATAGACCTCGGTAAGCCCATAAACATGCGTAATTTCAAAACCCATCTTTTCCATACCTTCAATCATCGCTGCTGGCGGTGCAGCACCAGCGACCATTGCCTTTACGTTAGACGGGAGGCTATGTTTCATCTCGGCTGGTGCATTGATTAGCAAGTTATGAACAATCGGTGCTGCACAATAATGAGTCACACTATGCTGCCGTATTAAATCAAAAATGGTCTTGGCCTCGATTTTACGCAGACATACATTCACCCCGGCCCGAGCGGCGATAGCCCAGGGAAAACACCAGCCGTTGCAATGAAACATCGGTAGAGTCCACAAGTACACCGGGTGCTTAGGCATGTCCCATTCTAGGATGTTTGATATTGCATTAATCGCTGCGCCCCGATGGCTATAGACCACTCCTTTGGGGTCTCCTGTTGTGCCAGAGGTGTAATTCAGACAAATACTTTGCCATTCATCATGGGGAAGTTGGGCTTTGAATTGATCATCACCCGTCGCGAGAAAATCGTCATATGTCATCTCACCAAGCGTTACGCCAGGCACATCGAACTGTGTATCAACCGCATCAATCACGAGGGGTTCCCGGCCATGGTCACGCCGCATAATTTTCAATGCTTCTTTGATCGTAGGCGAGAACTCGATATCTGTAATGACCACCTTTGCCTCCGCATGGTTAAGCATAAAGGCAATAGCGGAAGCATCGAGACGAGTGTTCAGACTGTTAAGCACCGCCCCGGACATAGGCACGCCGAAATGAGCCTCTACCATGGGGGGCGTATTAGGTAACATCACGGCGACCGTATCGCCGAGGCCAACGCCCCTGCGATTAAGCGCTGAGGCTAGCCGCCGTGAACGGACACACGTTTCGGCCCAAGTCTGCCGAAGCGTGCCATGAATCACTGCAACCCTGTCGGGATAGACCGTTGCAGACCGTAAAATAAACGAAATTGGTGAGATGGCAACAAAATTAGCGTCAGTTTTTTGAAGGCCATTGACATACATCTGATTCGCCACAAGCTGATCTAGAGGGGGGCTTGACACGGTTCGGCTCCTAGGGGACTCAGTACAGACTAAACTCTACAACGTCACGCCGGTTTTGAGGTGGCATCCTATTAACTCTCAGATAAAATTATCCGCAATGAAGACTCTCGAAGATTTTGAACCTGGAAATATTATTCGTCTAGGCTACCGCTCGGTAGATGAGGCTGAAATTATTGCATTTGGGCAGGCCTACGACCCCCAAATCTTTCACACCGACGCCGTCGCAGCTCAGGATAGCGTTTTCGGTGGGCTAGTCGCTAGCGGCTGGCATACGGCAGGCATTTGCATGAGACTGGTGTGCGATACTTTCATGCTTGAAACCGCCTGTAACGGTAGCCCCGGTATTCAGGATCTTAAGTGGCTAAAACCCGTGCGGCCGGGCGACACACTCACGGGCTATGTCAAGGTTTTGGAGCAAATCCCGTCGCGCTCCAAACCCGATCGTGGTGCAAGCAGGCAGCTCTGGGTGCTTGAAAATCAGACAGGAGAACCCGTGTTCTCACTTGAAGGAACCATTCTCATGATGCGTAGAAAAGCCACAAACGCAGACTAAGCGCAGTGAGGAATTTCTTATGGCTGATATTGCTTGTGTCTGTAACGGTATATGGGATGACGACCTGCGGGACTACCTATCCCGCCATCCCACAGAGTCGATAGAGGAACTTAGAGCTAAAGAACGTATCTGCAACTCGCGTCGGCAGTGCGAACCCATTATTATTGAGGAAATTAGTCGTACAGTCACTCTTCGAAGATCGCAAAGCTGACACAGTGATAGCGACACCTAAAGCTTGATTTTTAGCCAGTGAGCAATCTCTCCCACTACACCGCGCCGGAATGCAAGCACACAAATTACAAAAATTGCACCGGTAGCGATTGTGCTCCAGCCTCCGAGGTTGGCCAAATAATTCTGTAGGTTTACAATGATTGCCGCTCCAGCGATTGGACCCCAAAAAGTACCAATTCCACCAAGTATAGTCATGAGCACAGCCTCTCCAGAGGTATGCCAGAAGACATCGCCAAGCGAGGCCAGTTGCAACACCAAGCTCTTGAGTGATCCACCAAGGCCAGCAAGCCCGGCCGAGAGAGTAAACGCAATGAGTTTATAGCGGTCGACATCATAACCAAGTGAAATGGCCCGTGGCTCATTTTCTCGGATAGACTTGAGCACCTGCCCAAAGGGTGAGTTTACGATACGAATGATAGCTAAGAACGCTAGGGCGAATACCACAAGGCTGAAAAAATACATAGCGGTTGAACTGCTCAGATCGATCAATCCGAGAAATTTTCCACGAGGAACCCCCTGAATACCATCCTCTCCGTTAGTAAACGGAAACTGGGTCGCAAAGAAGTAAATGACCTGAGCGAGAGCTAATGTAATCATTGCGAAATAGATGCCCTGCCGGCGAATCGCGAGGGCGCCAAATACATAGCCTAGGGCGCTCGAGGTAGCTACGCCCAACAAAAGTCCCACTTCAGGCGTAACACCCCATACCTTCATAGCGTGGGCTGTAACGTAGGCTGAAGAACCGAAAAACGCTGCATGCCCAAACGACAGTAGGCCTGCATAACCTAACAAAAGATTTAAGGAAGCAGCAAAAATAGCGAAACAAAAAACTTTCATCATAAATAGGTCATAGACCACGTTCTGAAAAGGCACAATCAAAAGTAATACAAATATGCCTAACGAGATCTTCTGAAAAAGAGAGAGTTGCATAATTGCTGGCCTACCGCACTTTTCCGAATAACCCAGCTGGCCTGATCAACAACACAATAATCATAATAATAAAGATCGAGACCGAAGACGCTTGGGGATAGAAAACCTTGGTCAACCCTTCAATAACTCCAAGACCCAGCCCTGTGATAATCGAGCCGGCGATCGATCCCATACCGCCGATGACGACCACTGCAAAAACTACAATGATGAGATTCGATCCCATCACCGCGGTGACCTGATAGACCGGTGCAGCCATCACCCCCGCAAAGGCAGCCAAGGCACACCCTGCGCCGTAAGTCAGAGTAATGATCAATGGAACATTGACCCCGAGGGCCTGCAACAGACGGGGATTTTCAGTTCCCGCGCGTAGGAGACTTCCAAGCTTAGTCTTCTCAATGAAGTACCAGGTTGCAAAACAAACCATCAACGCAAGCAAAACTACCCATAGACGATAGTAGGGTAAGAAAATGCCGGCGATCCTCAGCCCCCCTGTGAGGACTTCTGGTACCGGATAACTATTCCCAAGCACCCCATACCAGTGCCGGAAAAGCCCCTCGACGACCAGCGCTAGGCCAAACGTCAGCAATAGTCCATAGAGGTGATCTAAGTGATAGAGCCGCTTGAGCATCGTTTTCTCAATCAGCATACTGAGTATGCCAACGATCAACGGGGCCAGTAACAATGCCACAAAATAATTTACCTGAAACTCGGGCTTGCCAATCCACCCACCAAACTGCGTCAGACTAATCCAAGCGACCATGGCACCCAGCATATACTGGGCCCCATGGGTAAAGTTGATCACGTTAAGAAGCCCAAAAATCACCGCAAGCCCCAGACTAAGCAGGGCATAAAACGACCCATTAATCAGCCCAATCAGCAGCTGCGCCACTAGGGCCTGGGGGGTGATTCCTAGCAACTCAAACATTGATTACTTCACAAATTTACACTTAGACTGCGCTATCGGCAGAGTCGCATCTTTAGCGGCAATTACCTTAACCACTTTCGCGACGTCGTTTGGATTTTTCGACTCTTTTTCAGACTTTACTTGCAGCAAATACATATCATGCTCAAATTTTCCGTCAGCTCGAATCTTGCCCTTAAACAAGCCATCATCGATCTCAATCGACTTTAAGTGCTTCATAACTGCGTCCGAGTTATCTGTCTTAGTCGCAGCGATAGCCTTTAAATACTGCATGGTAGACGAGTAAACCCCAGCCTGAACAGACGTAGGCGCTTTACCCTTGAACTCTTTCATAAACCTCTGGGCAAACTTTCGGTTACTGTCGTTGTAATCCCAGTACCAGCCCACAGTAAAGTTCATTCCGGCGGTCTGCTTGAGCCCTAAAGCCTGGATATCGGTGAGGAACATCAGCAAGGGAACGACCGTCTGTTTTGAACCCATAATTCCAAGTTCAGCGGCCTGTTTAACCGAACCGATGGTGTCACCCCCCGCATTAGCGAGACCGATGATGTCGGCTTTTGACGCTTGCGCCTGAGCCAAGAAAGAAGAAAAGTCCGTGGTGTTAATGGGGTGTTTAACTGAGCCCATCACCTTTCCGCCCGATGCATTAACGACCTCAGAGGTGTCGCGCTCAAGTGTGTGACCAAAGGCGTAATCTGCAGTGATAAAGAACCAGTTTTTCTTGCCTGTATCAACCACTGCCTTGCCCGTACCTCTAGAAAGCGCATAAGTGTCATATACATAATGAATACTATAGGGGGTACACTTCTCATTAGTAATGGGAAGCGATGCCGCACCCGTGACAATGGCTACACGTTTAAACTGCTCGGAAACTTCCATGGCCGCTAAAGCCGAGGCTGTCGAGACATTGCCAACGATCAAATCAACCTTATCTTTTTCAAACATTTCGCGCGCTTTAGAGCTCGCGAGATCTGCTTTTGATTGAGTATCAGCTGATGTCACGACGATGTTTTTACCGAGCACTTTACCGCCAAAATCAGCGACCGCCATCTTTGCTGCAACTACCGCACCCGGACCTTCAATTGCCGAGTAAATTCCAGAGAGATCGGTCAGTACACCAATTCGTACTTCGTTATCTGAGATGGTTTGTGCTTGCGCAACAGCACTTACGGCCATTAATCCGGCAATAAGGACTGAAAGGGGGGTCTTCTGAATCATAAAGTTCTCCATTTCTTTTAGGTTTTAGAAACTGCTAAACACCAAGCAAAGCTGTAAGCTCTTTTTGGTTCGCCTCGAGGTCATCCCTCGTGACAGTCTTTACAACCTGCCCGTGCTCGATGACATAACTTCTGTCAGCAAGCCTGCAGGCAAATCGAAAGTTTTGCTCGACTAATATGATTGTGAACCCCTTTTTACGGAGGGTCTGAACCACTTGCGTAAGTTTTTGAATGATGACTGGCGCTAGGCCCTCGGTAATCTCGTCGAGCAGCAGCAGCCCCGCGCCAGTGCGCAGAATTCTGGCAATCGCCAGCATCTGTTGTTCGCCGCCTGAGAGTCTCCCACCAGGGCTGTTTTTTCTCTCAAGCAGGTTGGGAAACATAGCGTAAATCTCGTCTAAGGAGAGTGCTAAATCCTTACCGACCTCCGGAGGGAGCATAAGATTTTGCTCACATGTCAGACTCGCAAAAATGCCACGCTCTTCAGGACAGTACCCGATCCCTAACTGCGCTACCTCATGGGTTGGCATTCCGATGACCTCTTGTCCATTGACGCGAATGCTACCTTTTCGCTCGCCTGTAAGCCCCAGAATCGCACGCAGCGTCGTTGTGCGACCTGCTCCATTACGCCCTAGAAGACAAACGACCTCCCCCGGATGCACCGACAGGTTGACCCCATGGAGCACATGCGATTCGCCGTACCAGGCATGAAGGTCTTCAATGGCAAGCACAGGTATGTTCACGATCAGTTCAGTGTCCTTGTAATTCGACGTCACTAGAACCCATATAGGCCTCCATGACCTGTGGATTGCTTGAGACGGACGCATAATTACCTTCGGCAATCACCTCTCCGCGCTGCAACACCGTAATAGTGTTCGCAATATTAGCGACGACGCGCATGTTGTGCTCGACCATAATTACCGTTCGGCCATGGGCCACCTGAGTAATCAGGGCAGTCACACGGTCTACGTCCTCGTGTCCCATTCCCTGAGTAGGTTCATCGAGCAGCATGACCTCAGGATCCATGGCTAGTGTGGTGGCTATCTCGAGCGCACGCTTGCGCCCATAAGGGAGATTTACCGCCCTTTCATCCGCAAAGGCGGCTAGCCCCACCTGCTCTAAGGCGGCCATAGCACGATCATTAAGGACTGTCAGAGTCCCATCACTTTTCCAAAAATGAAAAGAAGTGCCCAGTGCTCGCTGCAAACCGATACGAACGTTCTCTAGTGCCGTTAGGTGTGGAAAAACTGCCGAAATCTGAAACGAACGTACAACCCCTTTCCGAGCCACCTGTGATGGCGAGTGATCGGTGATGTCATAGCCATTAAATAAAATCCGCCCAGAAGTCGGTTGATGAAATTTTGTAATAAGATTAAAACACGTACTTTTGCCCGCACCATTAGGGCCAATAATGGCGTGAATAGTGTGACGGCGAACTTTTAGATTCACATCGCTTACCGCAACGAACCCAAGAAATTCCTTGGTGAGGCCGAGGGTTTCGACGACAAAATCTTGAATAGGATTCATTCGCTAAGATATACCTTAATTCGGCCTGACGGCCGTATGTACGTAACTCAGGGGAAACCCCAAAAAACCAGCAAAATCGGTAGCAAATAGGGGTCGGACTACCCCCCGAAATCCCAATAAGAGTGTTCGCAAACCTGGGCCTAATGACCGGGATCAGCCGCGGAATTTCCAGACTGCCAGATCATTGGCAAAATCAGCTTTGGCTTGTTCGATCGCCGTCAGATTACTCCCAGATCCTCTCGGAGCTCGAAGGGCGCCACGGCCTAACCGAACCGCATTGGCCGTCATCAATGCGCTGTAACGTTGCGCGCCCGACAGGTGGGTCGCCAAGTGAGTTTTAAGGTGATGCCCTGCCTCAGCCAGCAGGCTATCGGTATTGGAATCTTCGACACGAAGCGCATTTAAGGCGGCGGGCCCTACAAACCCCCAATAATGCGCCACTATCGGCTCAAGGATGCTGGGTACCATTGCTGCTGTGAGCAGAAGTTCAAGCGCCTCTGCATCACCGGATATAGCCCTCTCGCCCTGCTGCGCTGCAACTATTGCCCAGCGTAGGTGTGCAAAGCGTTGCCAAAAACTAAGCTCTTGCGCGAGTCGTACTTTCAGAAGTTTTAGTGACGCTGAATCTTGAGAAGCCGAGGCATACCCTCGTAAGAAATCATCGAGTGCACCAAAACCGGCGACTACACCGCCCCCTCCAAATCGCCAACAGGGCGCCGACAACCAACCAATATCGGCAAGAGGATCGCCCCAAGATGTAAATTCCCAGTCTAGGATCGCAGTAAGCCTTGACTGATGGGGATCCACCATTAGATTACCGAGACGAAAGTCGTTGTGACAAATACGAGCGGGCTGCGTGCCCGGGCCGCGAGCAACTCGAATCTGCTCTGCCTCTTCGAGGCACGCCTGAAAGGCTCCAGTCAGGTAGCGCTTAGGGTGTCTTATACGGGCAAAACTATTCTTAAGTAGGTCGATACTTGCAATAAATCCACAGACAGGCCTTGCGCCGAGGACATCCGTAAGCCTTACCGCTGCCCGAGTCGCAGACAGCTCGCTATGTAATCGTCCGAGTTCAAAACCAAGAGATTCGGTAAGCCTACAGACCGTTTCCACAGGGTCTGCCGCAGGGCCTTTTGGAATCACCGTCTGAATAACTGACGACTTAGGCAACTGCCCGCCAACCCCTTTGTCTCTCTGTTGTAACCAAGCAAGTAAAGCCCGCCCATCTGTCTCGCCAACACACCATTGAAAAATACTGGCGCTCGACCCAGGGGTGTCAATTAACGCAATAGGTTTGGGCACCCTTATCCCGATCTCATGTGCATACGAAACTATGGCGTACTCTGCGGCGCGGCTAAGGCTGCCGGGAATCGAAACGCTCTGGCTGCGGCGTAACACCCACCGCTGGACAGTACCGGCGGAATCAGTAAGTTCAATTAGAAAATTCTGATTAATAGCACCGCCAGAGAGTCTAAGAATTTTCTTTACTATGACTTTTAATCCGAGTTCATCAGCCACCCTATCAACGAGTGGTGTAAGCTCGTGAGTCCAATCAGTCACTTCCTGCACCCCAGCCAAATAAGTCCCGCCCCTGATCGCGATATGCGCGACTGATCACCATCTGATGGACTTCGCTCGCGCCATCAACGAGCCGCGCTTGTCGCGCATATCGGTAGATCCACTCTAAAACCGTGTCCCTACTGTAGCCTCTGGCGCCACAGAGTTGGATCGCTGTATCGGCGGCAAGATGCAGCGTATCCGCAACGGCTATTTTTGCCATGGAGATATCAGGCCGCGCCTTCTTTCCCTGCTCAACTCGCCAAGCCGCGCGCATGGTGAGCAGACGTCCTGTATCAATGGCCATCGCAACACGGCCAAGTTGCATCTGAACGCTCTCACGATCGGCAAGCTTAATTCCAAATCCCTGGCGCTCTCTGACATACGCATCTGCAATTTCCATACACCTCTGAGCAAGGCCTAGCCAGCGCATACAGTGGGTAAGACGCGCCGCGCCGAGTCGAATCTGGGTGAGTTTTAGGCCCTCGCCCACTCCCATTATCCGGTTTTCATCTGCAATCTCGAGACCGTTGAATTTCAACTCACAGTGCCCACCGTGTTCCTCCGGCCCCATAATTGGTATTCTTCGTAAGATATCCCAGCCGGGATCGCTACGATGAAATGCGAATGCGGTTAGCCCATCTCGAGATCCTTCACCCGTTCTGGCGATTAAAATAAAGTGTTGGGCGATCCCCGCGCCGGTGATAAACCACTTGTGACCATTTACAATCCAAGTATTGCCCTTTTTCTCTGCCCATGTGCGAATCATTGCGGGGTCAGATCCGCCGCCAGGATGGGGTTCAGTCATCACAAAAGCGGAACGAACATGACCATTTACAATTGGGTCGAGCCATTGGTCTTGCTGAGCTTTAGTCGCGACCTTTGATAGCACCATCATATTTCCATCATCAGGCGCGGCGCAATTGAAACAGACCGGTCCAAAAATAGAGCGATTCATACGCTCATAGAGCAAGGCCTGCCCAACGGGTGTTAATCCGAGCCCACCACGATCTCGAGGCATCTGCGGAGAAAACAGTCCCATTGATTTGACCTCATTGCGCAGGATCTGTAATAAATCCTCACGAATATTGTCATGCTCATCAAAGCTTGCAGGGTCCTGCTCTAAAGCAAGCAACCGATCCTGAACGAAGGAATCAACTTTGCGCATGAGCGCTTGATATTCCGCAGAGATGTTGAAATCCATGATTTTTCCAGTGTTGACTTCTAGGGATTCTGAAAGTGACGCTTTGTATTATGTCGTTATAGGCCTGCGCTCATTGCGCCATCGACCAAGAGCACTGAGCCCGTCATGTAGCTATTTGCTGGATCGAGTAAGCATAGCAGAGGCACATCAAGTTCATTGAGCTGAGCAAACCGGCCCAGGGGTATTTTTCTCTTCAGAATTTCACCCGCTGGGCCGTCCAACAGATCGGCATTAAGCGCCGTACGCACATAGCCAGGCGCTAAGGCATTAACCCGAATATTCTCCTTAGCAAGTTCGATTGCTGTAGAGCGCGTTACCTGAATTACAGCAGCCTTTGTCGCACTGTAAAGTGCTACGTTTTTTAAAGGACGAATACCAAGCACTGACGCGATATTGACGATTACACCGCCCCCAGTAATCTTCAGATGGGGTACGATTTCCCGGGTCATAGTGATCACGCCTGAGAGATTGGTCATGAGTATTTTCTGGGCATCTTCGGCACTAGTCTTGTCTAGCGCAGATGTGAAGGCAATACCGGCATTATTGACCAGCCCATAGAGCACCTCTTTGGAACCTGGAGCGCCCAGTGCCTTATGTAGCGCCTTGGAGACTGACACGGAATCGGCAACATCGGCCTGTATTGCAAGGTCGACCGCATTAGCACTTAAACGCCGTCTCGCCAGGCCGAGCACCCGAGCCCCTTGTGCCTTCAATAGACTACAGAAGTATTCCCCTAGGCCACTAGATGCGCCTGTCACAAGAATCGTTTTACCCGATAGTAGTTTTGCAGAATTAGAAATCATGGAGAAGCAATCTTTGAATGTTTACACTACTTGAGTAATTAGAACACTTGCTATGAGAATTTCCTTAAGCAGCAATAATTGGGCAGCCAGTCTTCGATTGCAGAGTTTTTACATCAACCCCGGGCGCGAGCTCCCGAAGCGCGAGGCCGTGGACAGTAACCTCCAGAACAGCAAGATCGGTAATAATGAGGTCAACTACACCCTCGCCAGTTAGGGGTAAATCACATGATTTGAGAATTTTGAAATCCTCTGAGCCATCTTTTAGTTTAGCTGTGTGCTCCATCAGTACGATCACCTTGTCAACGCCCGCGACAAGATCCATCGCGCCTCCCATACCCTTTACCATCTTTCCAGGAATCATCCAGTTAGCTAGATCGCCGTGCTCCGAAACCTGCATAGCACCCAGAATTGCGAGATTAATATGGCCGCCACGCATCATGGCAAAGCTGTCAACGCTTGAGAAAATAGCGGACCCTGGCAGGGTCGTAACGGTCTGTTTAGATGCATTAATAATATCGGGGTCAACCTCCTCCTCAAGTGGATAAGGGCCAATGCCCAACAATCCATTTTCAGACTGAAGCCATACCTCAATACCGTCTGGGAGGTTATTGGCCACCAACGCAGGGATCCCGATTCCTAGATTGACATAAAAACCGTCTTGCAGTTCCTCTGCCGCACGTTTCGCCATTTGATCTCGTGTCCAAGGCATCGATTTTTCCTTCAGAGAAGATCGAGTTTAGCCGCAGCGCGTTGTGCGCTGTTCAATCAATTTTTCTGGATATGCGTTGAGCACGATACGCTTAACATAAATCCCTGGAGTATGGATTTCAGCTGGGTTAAGCGCACCGTTTTCCACTATCTCCTCCACCTCAGCAATGGTCATATAACTCGCCGTTGCAACGCTTGGATTGAAATTTCGAGACGTAAACCGATAGATAAGATTCCCAGCCTTATCGGCCTTCCATGCTTTGACGAGTGAAACATCGGCAAAGAGACTAGGTTCCAACAAATAGCGTTTACCATTAAATTCCCGTATTTCTTTACCTTCAGCTACTGCTGTGCCAACTCCTGTGCGCGTGAAAAAAGCCGGAATGCCTGCCCCGCCCGCCCTTAATTTCTCAGCCAGCGTTCCTTGTGGAGTAAATTCTAGCTCCAGCTCGCCCGCTAAAAACTGGCGCTCAAACTCTTTATTCTCACCCACATAAGAGGAAATCATTTTTTTTACCTGCCGAGTCGATAGCAACCTACCAAGACCCTTCCCATCGACTCCAGCATTGTTGCTAATAGCGGTAAGGTTTTGAGTGCCGAGCTCACATATAGCAAGAAGCAATGCCTCGGGTACGCCACAGAGGCCGAAACCCCCAACCGCGATGGTCATGTTATCTTTCATGACATCTTCAAGCGCTGCACGGGCACTAGAAAAAATCTTATTCACGCTCGCTCCCACATCTCTATAATGAGATTGTCTTTTGATACAATCAGAAAGTACAGCCCAACCCAACGACTTACTTGACCAGCAGGTCCTCTAGATCAGCTCTTAGCGCCTCAGGAAGCGGCGCTGGCCGATACTTAAATCGGTCAACATAGACGTGCACAAAGTAGCCGGCCGCACAAACCTCTAATATATCGTTCTTGAAAATCCCTACCTCATACCGTACGCTAGAATTCCCTAGGTGTACAACTCGTAGCCCCGCGTGAACCACATCCGGAAAAGCGACCGGTATAAAATAACTACAGCTTGTCTCCACCACCAAGCCAATAACGGGGCTATCGTCGATATGAAGAAACCCCTTTTCAACAAGACGCTGATTCACTACCGTATCAAAATAACTATAGTAATTAACATTGTTAACATGCCCGTATACATCGTTGTCCATCCAGCGGGTTGGAATAGTTTGGAAATACTTAAAATCAGATCTGAGAAGAGACTTTCCCAACGAGCGCATATATCGGCCTTTATTTATAAATATTCTGAAACGCTTGTGCCTGGAATGAAACTTCTAACTTCAGCTTTATGAAATCTCTATGTTGTACGCGAGATAGCTTCACGCGCAAACCGAATTTAGAAACTCAAGACTTTCTACTCGCTAGATATTTAACACCAGTCAAACCATAATGCTCAGTATGCGGCTGCTTAAAGCGCAGATAAAATAAATCTCCTGACTTGTAGAGAGACTCTTGACCGTCAGTATTAATCGTAATCTCACCGTTAATTACTAGAGCCATCACCTCGAAATCATGTACATGAGTATCAAGATGCGCATTTGCCGGTTTCTCTACTAATATCGGAGCAGGAAACTTACCAATCTTTAGTAACTCTAAGAACTCTTCCCTTGACATATCGTCACAACTTTCCTAATTAACAAGTGCGAGCACCGCCACTGTAGCCAGGATAAGCCCCATACAGACCCAGCCGATGCCGCCGCCAAGGGCGATCCGGGCGCTCGTTGGCTCTTGATCAATCACACCAGCCTGAAGCTTCAGCGTCTGATCGAATCGTTTAAAGAAATCATCTGCTATAGATTTGGCTGCTCCCTCCAAGAGGCGTTGACCGAGTTGCGCCAGCTTCCCGCCAACCTGTGACTCTACGCTGTACTGCAACACACAACCCGAATCGTTATCAATGAGGACTACTTCGGATTTACCTTTCCCAAAACCTGCAACACCGCCTTGGGCATCGAAATTTAAGGTATAAGACTTCAATTTAACAATATCGGAGAGCACTACGCGGCCAGTAAACCGGCAGGATACCGGGCCAATACGCACCGCAGCGACCACCGCATAGGTCTGTTCACCCGTCAGTTCGAACTTTTCACAGCCGGGAATACACTGCTTTAACACCTCTGGATCATTAAGTGCCTTCCACGCAATCGAAGAACCAACAGCCAGTTGACGGCTTGCTTGAATTTTCATAATTCAACGTCCTTTGAAGAAATTATAATCGCATCAACGATACCATTGCGAGCGCCAACTCCTCGACTTTCGCGAGATTATGAATCGCTAGCGTTCGATGCGCATGAGCGGCCAGCACCTGCGCACCGGCTGCACTTGGCTGGTAGCCTGCGTAACGCAGCAACGGGTTAAGCCAGAGCAGATAGCGGCTCTGACCCGCCAGCCAGGATAGTTCCCGCTCAAGTATTTTCGGTATGCCAGTGTCTAATCCATCGGTAATCAGTAGCACGACAGTACGCCGAGCCACCAAAACCTGCGGGTAGTCACAATGCAAGATTGCAAGAGACTCGCCTAGTCGGGTACCCGAAGCGAAATCTTTAATTAGCACATTAGCACTATCAAACATCTGATCGGTGTCACGTTTGCGAAATGACTGAGTGAGGTCCGTCAGCGTCACTCCAAAGCTAAAGACTGATCGTGGTGCAGCACGCGTAGCCTGATGCAAGAAGGCCAGCATTAGCCGCGCGTAACGCTCCATTGATCCCGACACATCCACCAAGATGAGCAACGGCAGAGGTCGCGAGACCGGCCGCAGATAAGACATCACGCCGAGATCACCCCCATGGCGTGCGCAATCACGCATCAGACGTGGCCAGTGCACGCGATGGCCCCGCTCACCGCAACGCAGACGCCGTGATGCCAGATAGGGCAACGACAGCGGTACCCGCCTCGCTAGCTGCTCGACCAGCTGGAACTCGCTGGCACTCAGCGATTCAAAATCCGCATGACGCAGCCGATCGACTGCGCTGGCACTCATTGCGGCGTCGAGCCGAAAAGTGTCCTCTCGGGGCACGGGTGGTTGGCTGGCAGGTTGCGCTGCAACCAAAGCCTCGCTCGCGCGCGGGCTGCGCCTTGGGAGATGACCAGCCTTAGTCTGCGGAAGCAACTGTGCCATCAACTGTCTAACACTCTCGGGGTTACGAAAAAACGCGTCAAAGATCTCATCGAACACGTGTAGATCTTGCTGCCGATTTGCCAGTACCGATTTTAAAGCGGATCTAAGATCTTCTCTCTGCGATAACCCAACCAGGACACAGGCCTCCTGAGCCAGTGCAATACGAGCAGTGTCAATCGGCAGCCCAGCGCGCCGCAATGCACGCGCAAATCCGATCACATTATTTGAAATTTTCCCCCGTCGTACATCACCCAACCGCATCGCAGCACTCCATGACAAAGGGCTTAATCTTTTACACCGTGAATCACTCTGCGATCAACGTCTCTAACATCGGCTGCAGCGCTGCAATATCTTCTCTCTGTTTAAAGAGTACCCCGGCTGTCTGACCAATTATTTCGGGATCAAGCTCTAATGTGTCCAGCGCGACAAGCGCCTTCGCCCACTCGACACTCTCAGCCACACCAGGTGTACGAATAAACGAATTAGTCGGGACGGTCTTACGTAGCCGTTGTATAAACTCTGTGACCTGTAACGAAAGCCGCTCGCTAAGCTGGGGTACCTGGGATCGCACAATCGCTAGTTCACGATCACGATCCGGGTAGTCCACCCACTGATACAGACAGCGCCGTTTCACGGCGTCGTTAAGCTCGCGTGTACGATTACTTGTCAGAATCGTCATTGGAATGGACTGTGCGCGGATAACACCGAACTCCGGAATGCTAACCTGATACTCACCGAGATACTCGAGCAGGAATGCCTCGAACGGTTCATCGGCACGATCGACTTCGTCGATCAGTAGCACTGCTCCGGGTGGCGGGGCCTCGAGTGCCTGGAGTAGCGGCCGACGAATCAGGTAATCTTCTTGATAGACCTCGCGCTCGATTTCATCGGGTTTGGCATGGGAATCGCGCGCGCGCATATGAATTAGTTGTGCGGGAAAGTTCCACTCATAGAGCGCGTCACGCTGCTCCATACCGTCATAACATTGAAGTCTTACTAACTTTCGGCCTAGCGCACTCGAGAGCGCTTTAGCCAGCTCGGTCTTGCCCACACCCGGGGTACCTTCCAACAGAAGTGGACGGCCCAGTCGCAGGGCCAGAAACACTGCCGTGGTCAGCTGCCGATCCGGAAAATAGCCAACCGTCTCTAACGTACGGGCCAGTTCATCAACGGACCCCACGTGTAACTGTGACATTAGCGTTGCGCCTGTTGCAGCGCGCGCTTTGTCTCCACTTTAACCAGCTGTGCACGATATTCCGATGACGCATGCAGATCCGCATTCATCTCTGCGGCGTCGACGTTGACCGCATCGACTGCGGACGCCGAAAAATCTTTATTCAGTGCGGCCTCCAGCTTGGTATGCCGAAACACGCCATTGCCTGCACCGGTAACAGCCACACGTACACCAGATTCGGTTTTTGCCACAAACACACCCACCAAGGCATAACGCGACGCCTGCTGACGAAACTTTCCGTATCCGGCTAGTTTCGGCACAGGAAAACTTACTGAAACGATTAATTCACCCGGCTCAAGTGCAGTGGTGTAGAGCCCTTGAAAAAAATTATCAGCAGCGATTTCGCGTCGATTGGTCTTCACAGTGGCATTAAGTGCCAAGACAGCGCTCGGATAGCAGGCAGAAGGGTCATTATTAGCCAGCGATCCACCGATCGTCCCCATGGCACGCACCTGTTTATCGCCAATGCCGGCTGCCAGCACGCCCAGGGCAGGAATTAGTTTTTTAACCTCGGCGTTATTAGCCACCTCCTGATGACGGGTCATCGCACTAATCACTAACGAATTGCCCTCACGATAGACCCCTTTTAGCTCTGTGATCGCGGAGAGATCGACCAGCTTTTCGGGGCTGCTCAGGCGCTGCTTCATCGACGCAAGCAGCGTCTGACCGCCCGCTAGTGCCTGACCACCAGACGCGATCTTTACCGCCGCGTCAGCAACAGAATTCGCACGTTCAAACGAAAATCCATACATGACTATTTCTCCTGTGTTTAACGATGCGATCAGACGCGGGCCGCTTCGATGGCTTGCCAGACTCGATGGGGGGAAGCAGGCATATCCAGATCCTTCACGCCAAGTGGCGCCAGCGCATCAAGTACCGCATTGATTACAGCGGGTGGCGAGCCGATAGCGCCAGCTTCGCCACAGCCCTTGGTGCCTAACGGGTTAGTCGTACAGGGCGTGACCACATGGCCAATGTTGAACATCGGAACATCATCGGCACGCGGCATCGCGTAGTCCATGAACGAACCCGTAAGCAGTTGGCCTGACTCACGATCATAGACACAGTGCTCCATCAACGCCTGACCGATGCCCTGTACAAGTCCACCATGGACCTGGCCTTCAACAATCATCGGATTAATAATCGTGCCAAAGTCATCGACTGCCGTGAACCGATCAACCCTTACCTCACCGGTTTGCGGATTAACCTCGACTTCGCAGATATAGGTTCCGGCGGGGTAGGTGAAGTTGATAGGGTCGTAAAATGCGGTTTCATTAAGGCCGGGTTCCAACGTATCCAAAGGATAGTTATGGGGCACGTATGCAGTGAGCGCTACCTGCGCAAAAGGAATTTTCTTATCCGTACCTTTGATACGAAATTCACCACCGGCGAACTCTACATCACCGTCGCTGGCCTCCATGAGATGGGCGGCTATTTTTTTGGCCTTGACCTCGATCTTATCGAGAGCGCGCATGATCGCCGATCCCCCTACCGAGATGGAACGGGATCCGTAGGTTCCCATACCAAACGGTACACGACCAGTATCTCCGTGCACGATATCAACATTGTCCACCGGGATTCCAAGACGTGCAGCAACGACTTGTGCAAAAGTAGTCTCGTGGCCCTGCCCATGACTGTGGGAACCCGTAAACACCGTAACACTGCCTGTCGGATGAACGCGAACTTCACCGCACTCAAATAGGCCGGCTCGCGCACCAAGCGCCCCCGCAATATTACTGGGAGCCAGCCCACAGGCTTCGATATAACTAGAGTAACCAATCCCACGCAATAAGCCTTTTTTATGGCTCGAGACTTTGCGGGCCTCATAGCCTTTTACATCGGCCAGATCCTGCGCCTGAGTCATACACTGATGGAAATCCCCTGTGTCATACTGCAACGCAACCGGCGTCTGGTATGGGAACTGAGTGATGAAATTGCGCTTGCGAATCTCATCTTGCGATAAGCCAAGCTCCCAACCGGCGCGCGTGACAATTCGCTCCAGCAGATAAGCTGCCTCGGGTCGGCCAGCGCCCCGATACGCATCTACTGGTGCGGTGTTCGTAAACCAAGCATCCACTTCAACGTACACCTGTGGCGTCGCATACTGACCCGCCAAGAGAGTTGCATAGAGAATTGTTGGAATACAGGTTGAGAATGTCGAGAGATAGGCCCCGAGGTTGGCATCGGTATGAACGCGTAAGGCTAAGAATTTTCCATCCTTATCTAGGGCAAGTTCGGCATGGCTAACATGATCGCGGCCATGCGCATCACTTAAAAATGCCTCATTACGATCGGCTGTCCACTTGACCGGCCGGTTAATCTTTTTTGCCGCCCAGGTTACGCAGACATCTTCGGCATAGAGATAGATCTTAGAACCAAAACCGCCACCCACATCGGGGGCTATCACACGAACCTTGTGCTCAGGAAGACCCATCACAAAAGCGGTTAGCAAGAGTCGCTCGACATGCGGGTTTTGATTGGAGACATAAAGCGTGTATTCATCGCTGGCTCGGGCATAGGCGCCAATCGCTGCGCGCGTCTCCATGGCATTCGGAATTAGACGGTTGTTGACGAGATCGAGCGTGGTAATGTGAGCCGCCTTAGCGAACGCTGCATCTACCTGACTCTTATCACCAATTGCCCACTTATAGCAATGATTGTCAGCAGCGATATCATGGATCACTGGTGCTCCAGTTTTCTGAACATCTCGAATATCCGCCACCGCCGATAGAGGCGCATAATCGACCTCCACGCGCTCGGCTGCATTGCGAGCGTCTTCTAGGGTTTCTGCAATCACCATCGCGACATGGTCGCCAACATAACGCACCTTGCCCAGCGCGAGAATGGGATGCGGCGGCTCTTTCATGGGAGTACCGTCGGTGCCCGTAATCAGCCAGCCGCAGGGCAGACCGCCAACCTTATCATTAGCGACATCCTGCCCGTCAAACACCGCAAGCACACCGGGCGACCTAAGTGCAGCTTGTTTATTGATCGAACGGATCGTTGCATGCGCATGAGGCGAACGCACAAACACTGTATAGGCCATGCCAGGCAGTTGAACATCGTCGGTGTACTGGCCCACTCCGGTTAGAAAACGAAGATCTTCTTTGCGCAATACTGACTCGCCAATATGCGGTAACTTTGAAAATTCTGAGGCACCCATTTTTTTCTCCTTACTTGTTCATTGTGGCAGCACCCTGCTGAACCGCACGCACGATGTTCTGATAACCGGTACAGCGGCAGATGTTGCCTTCTAGAAGATGGCGAATCTCGGCCTCATCGGCATTGGGATGCTTGGCACACAGGTCGACAGCACTCATTACCATGCCCGGCGTACAGTAACCGCATTGAAGGCCGTGACATTCCTTGAACGCAGCCTGCATCGGATGCATGGTGCCATCAGGTTGAGCCAAGCCTTCGATGGTTGTTATCGCGCAGGCCTGAGCCTGAACGAGCAGCAGATTACAAGACTTAACGGCATCGCCATCCTTTAATACGGTACAGGCTCCACACTGGGCTGTATCACAGCCAATGTGAGTGCCGGTCAGTCGCAGATGCTCCCGAAGCGCCGTAACCAGCAGGGTGTTCTCTGGGGCGTCGATCGTGACGGTCTTACCGTTGACCGTAAGCGTAGTCTTCATGTCGTGGGCCTCCCTAAGGACATAGTTTTCTTCACGCATTATCGGGGCGAGCCTTCACCTAAAAAATAAGCGTTTCTATCTAGTTAGGGTGGTCCCAGGCAATTTGATGCAAAGCAAGGTCACAGCCAGCAACCCTCAAGCCGCCAATTCCACGTCTCGTCACAACTTGCTGCCCCCAGATGTCACGGTTCGGAATAACGCTCTAGGTGCCAATAACGGCGATGCGATGACCAGAAATCGGAGATTGTCCGAGCGCCCGATCGCCAACGCAGCTCAATAGCCCCCTGCAGATCAGTTCGGGCAAGTGCCGAGACCTCCCGAAGCCTCTCCAGCACCTCAGGGTGCGGATGGCCATAGCGATTGCGATAGCCCGCCTGGATCACGGTAAGCGATGGTGCGACCTGGGCGAGAAATCCAGAACTTGT
>Ga0315909_10002298_pt1 | contig 24670 bp, 25 predicted proteins | sample LakEriMetagenome_11_FD_203527 | JGI IMG/M metagenome (GOLD analysis project Ga0315909, IMG submission 203527) | Freshwater fungal communities from buoy surface, Lake Erie, Ohio, United States - Buoy 2 MA125 | ecosystem: Environmental > Aquatic > Freshwater > Lake | place: USA: Lake Erie, Ohio...
AATACCCCGACAGGCACTTCCGCCTCATCTGCCTCATCCGCCCCATAGAGCCACAGATCAGTGCTGCAGAAGCAGACATCAAAAGTTCGCTGTTTCTTGGCATGCCAGCCGTAAGCAGCAGCGTCCGTGAAGGGATATTCAGAGGATATACCGGCAATGAGCCCCGTCTTTCCTCGGAAATGCGCGGGCATTCTGATATGACTTGGTACTAGCGATGAGCAAAGATTCCTGTGATAGGTCCCGAGGCTCAGGGCTCTATCAAACACAATACAAGTTGAATTGATCAACGCTAATGCAGTTCGTTGGGGTCTTACGGGAGAGTCTCTTCGGCGTCGCGTTGATCGACGAGGCGAGGATCTTCCTGTAGCACTTCGCTAGCGTTCGGATGGCGTCCGCTGGTAACTAGGTGCTCGACCAAGAAAGCTTGATGATCGGTGAGTGCAAGATTACGTGTGGGCACGCGGGTCTCTCGAAAGTTTAATGGGCATAACGCGCAAATAAGTTCGGTGAAAGTCAAACCCTGCATTCATTAGATGTGCAGACAAACAGAATTCGGTATTTAAGGTCGATCATTTTGTTTTGATCGGTTCGTTGCAATCACATTTTTAAAAACTCAAAGGAAAACTATTTCTCAGTCGTGTCTTTGGCTAATCCCACGTAAGGATATTCGTGCTGAACCTCAGGCACGATATGTTCCTAAGCAATAAAACCGTCGCAATCGCCTGCGGTTTGGACATAGCCTCCTATGCGCTTGACATAGTCCAATAACGCCATAAAAAACGGATGGCGACAGAGCGTGGAAGAGTCGCCGACTAGCAACAGCTTGCGCCGCGCGCGAGTCATGCCCACGTTCATGCGGCGGATGTCGGAGAGGAAGCCGATCTCACCCTGGGGATTGCTGCGCGTCAAAGAAATTGCAATGATGTCGCGTTCCTGCCCCTGAAACGAATCGACGGTACCCACGCTGAGCCTGCGATCCAGCAGCAAATCATTCAGCGCGGCGTTATCTTCGATGGCGTCTTTCAAATAGTTGATTTGGGCGCGGTATGGTGCGATCACGCCAATGGTGAGCGGCGCCTGTTGGGGTTGAGTTGAGTCGACGGCTACAAGCAGCTGCGCAAGGCGATGCAGCAGCAAGTGGGCTTCTTGCGGGTTGGCCGTTGAACGGCTTTCGGGAATGGTAACCTCCAGAAAGCCACAACTGGCCGTATCGATGAATTCCACAGGCAGGTCGGTTGCAAAACGCGGGTCGTAAGCCGCCAAGCCTGCATGGCGCACACTGGGGTGTGGTGCCAGTCGGCCGTCATAGAACTTCTCGGAGCTGAACCCCATGATGTGCTCGTGCATGCGGTATTGCACTGTGAGCATGCGGGCTGTCTGCGGCTGCCGCTGGATGCACTTTTCAAAAAGGGTTTCGCGCAGACCTTCACGGGTCGCTTTTTCGCTTTTTACCGTGGGCGGTAGCTGGTGGTGATCGCCCGCCAACACAACGCGCTGGCCCTTGGCAATGGGAATCCAGCAACCTGGCTCCAAGGCCTGGGCGGCTTCGTCAATAAAGACGGTCTCAAAGTTCAGGTGGCGAATGTTACGGTTGCTGGCACCCACCAGCGTGCAGGTGATGACCTGCACCGATTCGAGTACGTCCTCTGTCATGAAGCGCTCTAAATCGTCGGCGGCTTGGCGCAGCGAGCGCGCTTCTTCCCTCAACCATTGGCGGTGCTGACGCTCCTCGAAATCAAAATGACGAACAGGTTCATGGGCAGTTTCACGGTGCTGTTCAGCGGTTTGGCGCATCGCATGCATTTTGCTGTAGCTGGGATGGGCCATCACACCCGCATCGAGTGTGTGCTTGAGCAGCAGATCCGACACCCGGCTGGGGTTGCCCATGCGGATCACGTTGACACCGCGCTCGGCCAGCTTTTCAGTCAGCAGGTCCACGGCGGTGTTAGAGGGGGCACACACCAGCACGTGCCGCTCACGCCGAATAGTTTCCAGAATGGCCTGCACCAGCGTGGTGGTTTTGCCTGTTCCGGGCGGGCCGTGGATGATGGCCACGTCTTGCGCGGAGATCACATGGCGCACAGCCACCAGCTGCGAGTCGTTAAGTGCACTGGGATAAAACAGATCGTCGGCTCTGGGCTCACGAAAGCTGGCCTGCCGCGCGCCCAGCAGCACGTCGCGCAGTTCGGCCAAACGGTTGTCGCTTGCGAGCATGACCGCGCTCAGAGCTTGGTTCATCTCGCGGTAGCTCACCTCGTCAAAGGTCAGGTCAATGCCCAGCATGCTGCCATCGAGCACCCAGTCGGGCAGGGCTTCTTTGGTGGTGGCAAGTAGCAGCTTATTGCGCCGCACGCTGGTCACGACGCCGCTGAGCGTAGGCCTATCAGCGCCCGAGTCGCCTGCTGCGTTGCTGAACAGACAAGCATTCTTGCCCACCTGAAATAAATGTAGGTCTTGCCGATGGGCTGGACGCTCCAACTCCAGCACTACCTTGCCACCAAACCCGATATCTTCGTGATTGATGGTGACCGGGTACCAGGTCAAGCCACGCCGACGGCGCTCCTTGATACTGGCACTCGCATTTTTGAGTTTGAAATACGCCTGGTCTTCCTTTTGCTCCAGTTGCATGAGTGCGCGCACATGGCGTAACTCAGTTTGAACAGCGCAAGGGGCGGTGGGGATAAGGTCTTGGTCAGCCAAAGGGACAGGGACTTAAACGCCCTCGGTGTTGATGATGAACGGGACTGTAACTCATCCAGCCACTAAAAACTTAGCAGTCTCTGAACCGTAGAAACGCCACGGATTTGACGATGGGTGTCCGTCAGTGCCGCTTTTCAGCCTTCCAAGTACCGCCATAGCGATAACAGGGGTGTTGTTCAACTTTAGTCCGACATTGTTGACAAATGAGGGTCCAAGCAGCGGTGTTGTCTTGCACAACCCGGTAAAGAGTTGAACTTACTATCTTGCAGGTTTCGCAAGCTTTGATACGGGATCGAACAGGTTTGGGCATGGTGATCAAAAATCAGTCTGTCGCGTCAAAAGAGGCTGACGCCAGTTGGCTACTGGAAAGCTTGCACGACGCTGGTTTTGTGACCATACCAAAAACGGGTGGCATTTTTAATTTTGGTAGAGGCGGCGGGAATCTCCCGGTCTTCGCGCTTGCAAGCGCGAATCCGCTCGCAGGCACGCCGCATGCGGCGTGAATTCCCTACTCGCCCCGCGTCCCGCAGGTTCGGTTCCCTCAGCGTGCGATCACCATAAAAAATACCGCCTTTGCAGGCGGCATTTTTTTAAGGTGGTGGTGGGGAGAAACCCGGAATCTAATTCGGTCTCAAAGCGCATGGGTAGCCGTTAGGGGAGATGAGGAAAGATTCCCGTGATTGGATCTACAGCTCAGTGGTCAAACACAAGATATGTTGAGTTGATCTGTATTAGTGCGATTCGTTATGGTCTTCAAGGAGATGCCTCAGGATACTCGCGGAGCCTCACCGGCACCTACGCACATCTGAGGGTTGACAAGGAACGTTACTGACCATTGGGTTAATGGTGGAGTCCAGAAAATTCAGTAACGATTTTAACCAGCTTTTGCTTGAATCGGTCATGGGCGACCAGTGCAATGTTCATGGCTGAGTGCCTGAGTTACTCACTAGTCCCGCCGTTTTTGCAAGCATCCACAGACCAGCGGGCGCGGAATTTTCGAGAAATATCGCCTCGAGCGATCCAATAATTGTTAAAGCATTTTGATAACGAGCACATAAAGCTGAGTCGCCGATCATAAGAAGTGGGACATCTTGGAGATCGCCAGCACCGGCCAAGCCTGAAATCAATTCATGTCCAATCAGTAGGCCAGATAAATATTCGGACAAACTTGTATGAGGAAGATGACCTGTCAAGCCGAGTGTCCTGGTCGCGAATATCTCATGTGACAGGGCTCCAGGTGTAATACGTTGGGCGGTTGTGACTCCCAGCTTGAATGCACGGAAATTGGCTTCAAGATCAATATCAGCAGAATCATTTTCAGATGGCATCAGACGACCCAGAATGGAGTGCTTGCATAGCACATCGAACAACTCTCCAGTCATGAAGGTTTTGTAGCGAGTAATGCTCCCATTTTTAATTTTTACCCACTTGGAATGAGTTCCAGGAAGCACCATGCATGACTCAGCAGACCAATTTGAATTCATTAGGAGTGCGCCGGCTATTTGAGTTTCTTCGCCACGCATTACATCGGGTAACTCGTCGGGATGATCGAAAAGTACGCCTGGAGCGATCAGAATCTTGGTTCCTCGTCCACTATCAACGTACACACTTTGGTTGACCAGAGATTTCATGTCAGCCGGACAACGTACATAGGGCGCTTCGCACCAGCCTTGCGCGCTACCAACCATACCGCAGGCAAATACAGGTAAATCTGCCTGATCCTGCAACCAGTCACTAGCGATTTCACGAAAAGCTTGTTCGAAACCAGCTCGCCCAGGTTGAGGTAAGTGCTGGATACCATGATGTGAATGGCGCTGGACCAGCACTTCCCCTCTGGCGATTAAAAAGGCACGCAGGCTGGATGTTCCCCAGTCAAGTGCGATCAGCTCAGGATTCACCCCGAACCTCCTCAAAAATGCTGGATGCCTCTTTCGCATTACGCGCAATAGCGGTCCAATCCTTGGCCTTAATCATCGCTTGCGGAGCGATCCACGATCCGCCAATCGCCACCACTTCTGGCAACGCTAGGTAATCACGCAAGTTATGAGCCCCAAGCCCGCCCAAGGGGATGTAACGCAACCCCAAATGCTTGTAAGGCGCATTGATCGCCTGCAGGTATTTGGCCCCACCCATACCTTCGGCATGAAAGAACTTAAGAATTTGGCAGCCTTGATTAAATGCACCTTCTATCTCCGAGGGTGTAGCAACTCCAGGTGCGAAAGGTAAACCTGCTGCACTTGCAGCTGCCACCACATCACTGTTGTAGCCAGGCGCGACACCAAATGCAGATCCATGCAGTTTAGCTGCCAAAACTTGTTCAGTCGTCAGAACTGTACCCACCCCCGCAAACATTTCCGGTACCGCATGACGAATCATTTCCAGTGCTTCGAACGCAGCCGACGTACGCAAAGTCAGCTCCATGCCGCGGATGCCGTTTTCAATGAGTAAACGTGCCAGTGGCACTGCATCTTGAGCATCGTCGACGACGAGCACTGCCATGATGCCCACAGACTCAAGTTGCTTGACCATGGCAGGTGGGACTAAGGTTTTGGCATTTATGTTCATGCTAAAACTCATCTGACGCGTCAAATACGACCGTATTTGGCAAGTAGCTCTTCGACGCCCATGCCCGCCAGTACGTCTTCACGGGCCCCAGCCTCTTTATCAGCCTGGTCTTTGGCACGCGCATAAACTCGTGCAAGGTCTGCTTGTGGAACAACGGCTACGCCAATTTCGTCGGCAACCACCAAGTCTCCAGGGTGGACTGCGATACCTCCGCATACAACGGGTACATTGATCTCAATTGGGGTCTTACGTTGAGTCGCAGCAGTATGTGCTGCGCGTGGGCCGATCCAGCGGGAGTAAACAGGGAAATCCAGTAACTTGGCTTCATCGGTATCACGGCAGGAGCCATCGATGATTGCGCCTATTGCCCCGGCATTACGGGCGATACCTGACATCAGTCCACCCCAGATAGACGTCGTCTTTTCTCCAAAGGCATCAATAACCACCACATCACCTGGTTTAACTACCTTGAAAACATCTAGGCAGTCGACAATATCTCCGGGACGTAGTTTGACCGTCACAGCAGGACCGATGACTTTTTTGGGTGCAGCACGCGATACGATTCCACAATCCATCGTGTTTGCGCGATCCATCGCATCGGAAACAACGCAAGAAATCGATAAAACATCATAAAGTTCACGAAATGGCTTGATCAGAGCTTCGTCAAAGTCAGGACGAGGATTCGAAATTTTTACCGAATAAGAATCTTGCATATTCAACTCCAATTTAATAAAAAGAAGGGTAAGAAAATTAGAAGAAAATCATTTTCTTCCAGTTGAGAATCCAGCACGCAACGGTGAAATTATTGAAATGTCAGCTGGCAAGTACAAGTCAAACGGTCTGTGTCCAAGCAGGACGGATTTCACATTTTCCGCCGCTGTTTCACGACACTCCTGAAGAGCACCAGTTGAGATGTAAGCGGAATGTGGTGTGCAGAAAAAATTCTCGAGTGTAAATAGTGGATTCTTGTCAGGCGACCAATCAGCCATCTTCATGGGCTCTTCTTCGGGGTCATCCACTGCAGCAGCAGCGATTTTTTTGCTTTTGAGTGCCTCGTACAAAGCTTTGTTATCTATGCATTTACCTCTTGATACACATACAAGAGAAGCGTCTGAGCGCATCTCGGAAAGCGCATTTGCATCGATAATGTGATGAGTTGCTTTCGTGTATGGGGCAGTCACGACCACGCAGTTTGATAGGGCCAGCAGCGACTCAAAGGCCATCTTCTCGACGCCTTGCTGGCGCATACAAGCATCAGACACGAAGGGATCGGCCGCCACGACATGAATGCCAAACGCCTGCAATTTTCGCGCCAGATTCTGGCCGATGCGGCCGTAACCGATGATTCCAAAGACAGATCCGCGCAGACGGGGAATAGGCGCGTTCCAGTCCTGCCAGCGGTAGGAGCCCTCATGAACCTTTCTATCGTAGAAGGGAATACTTCGCACAAGCATCAACGACAGTGCAACCGCATGGTCGGCCACCTCATCGAAGCAATAGTCAGGGACGTTGGTGACGACGACCCCGTGCTCGTAGCACGCATCAACATCTAGGATGTCAACGCCAATCCCGTAACGCGCAATCACCTTGCAATTGGGCAATGAGGCGATAGTGTCGCGACCAATCTTGGCGTACTGCTGCAGGATGGCATCGGCATCGGATGCAAGTTCAGCTAGGCTCTCCCCTGTCTTGCACTTCAGGCCGATCACCTCGGCGCCAATCGGTTCCAAGACGCTCTTTTCAATTGATAGGTCGGGATAGTCGTAGTCAGAAACATATACCTTGAAGCGGCCGGTTTTCGCGGGGTCGCTTTGGTGCAGCTCCCTGCTGTCCAGAGCCAATTCAGCTTTCATGATGAAATCCTTGTGTAATTCGAGAAATCGACACCTAGTAGCATCAGTCGCCATACTGATTAAAAGCCTAGTTGACCCCTGCGTGGATCATCAGGACCTTAAATCAGGCATGGTGGGCTCCCATAACCAGCGCCGCTCAGGGCGCTGCAGCTTCCAGCGCAGCGAAGAACTTCTGCGCCAGAGCAGCATCGTATTGAGCGGCGAACTTGTCTCGAACTGGGCGCACGGCGACCGCCATCTTCTCAAGCTCTGCCGGGCTAACGCTGTTGACCACCATGCCCCGCTTCTGCAGGTCGGCCAGGTACTTGGCATTACGCTCTCGGTTGAGCTTGCGCTGGTAATCTCGCGTTTTTAGCGCCGCGTTACGCACCATTGCCTGATCAGCGGGGCTGAGCTTGTCAAACCAAGCCTTGCTCGCGGAGAGCACGAAAGCGTTGTAGGCGTGGTTGGTCATCGATAGGTACTTTTGTACTTCGTAGAACTTTGCGCTGTCGATGATGGCCAACGGGTTCTCTTGGCCATCGACCGTGCGAGTTTCCAACGCAACGAACAGTTCAGCGAAGGGCAGCGGCGTTGGATTCGCACCCAGACTTTTCATCGTGTCGATAAAAACAGGGCTTTGCATTACCCGAACTTTCAGGCCCTTAATATCGTCGGCCGTGTTGATCGGCCGTCGCGAGTTCGTCATCTGTCGGAAGCCGTTTTCCAAGTAACTCAGGCCCACCAGACCCTTGGACTGCATAAGTTCAAGCAGTTTCTTGCCCACGGCTCCATCGAGCACGGAGTCTGCTTGCTTCTCGCTGGCGAAGATGAAGGGTAGATCCAGTAGGCCGAACTCCTTAATCGTTCCGACGAAGGGCGAGGTAGATTGGATGGATAGCTCCTGAATACCTCCCTGCATAGCGCCGATCATAGCTCGGTCGTCTCCGAGCTTGCTATCACTGAAGGTCTGTACCAAGATACGGCCGTTGCTGCCCTTAGCGACGAGTTCGGCAAAATACTTGGCTGCCAGACCCTGCGGGTGATCTTCAGGCAACGCATAACCGAGCTTCGCGCGTTGCGGTGATTGCGCCTGCGATGCTGGCATCAGCAACAGCGGCACGCAGGCAGCTAAGACTATGCGCAGAAGGTTGCGGCTAAAATTGGGTCGATTTGTTTGGTTGAACATTTCGTATCTCCTTAGGAAGCACTGAATAAATAAAACCTCACACTTTTGTAGCGAAAGCAATGTCGCTAAGCCCTTGATTTACCTTGCCCCGCGTCGCACAGCTGCGCTGGCTCGCCACAAAATGTGGATTTATTCAGCGGTTCCCTAACAAGATTTGAAAGTAAGCACCAAGCGTGGCTACAACGGCAAGATTCATAATTCGGCGTGAGATGAAATGTTTCATAGAGAGTCTTTTTTTGTTTTCAATTTCAATTTATTTGTTAACAAACATGATCAAGAATCTTCTTTAGCGATGAGGAAAGCTGGCAGAGTTACAGGAACCAGCGCATAGGCACCAGTACCATTGCAGGCATCAGCACAAGTAGAAACAGCACAGCCAGTTGTGCCCAGAGAAAAGGCGCGACGCCCGGAATTACTTCATCCAAGCGGATCTTGGCCACGCCGCACACAACGTTAAGTACCGTACCTACGGGTGGCGTGATCAGACCGATAGCGTTGTTCATCACGAACAACACACCGAAATAGATGGGATCTATGCCGGCTTGCTTGACAATGGGCATCAGCACCGGTGTCAGGATCAGGATGGTCGGTATGAAATCCATGGCCGTTCCTACCAAAACAACCAAAAGCATCAGGGCAAGCAACAGCAGTGTGGGCGATTCCATCAGTGGCTGCACTAACCCAACGATCTCACCCGGGAGGTCTGCCACGGTAATTAACCAAGCCGATACGGAGGCCGCTGCAACCAGAAACATCACTACCGCTGAGATCTTCGCAGCGCTTAGGAGGCACTCATAGATCCGTACCAGCGTGAGTTCACGGTAGACAAATGTGCCCACCATAAGCGCGTACATAGCGGCCATTACAGCAGCTTCGGTTGGCGTGAACACGCCAAATTTAAGCCCGCCGATGATGATGATCGGCATCACCAGAGCCCATACGCCGTCAACAGCGGTAGCAAAAATCTGGGTCAGAGTAGCGCGCGGTTGAACTCGAACTTGCGTGCCTCGGGTGACCCACCACCATGTCAGCACCAGCGCAATGCCCATCATTAAGCCGGGCATGATGCCAGCCATGAAGAGCTTGTTGATCGACACCCCGCCAGCCACACCGAATACGACAAAGCCGATGCTAGGTGGAATAACTGGCGCGATAATGCCACCGGCGGCGATCAGACCTGTAGAACGTGGAAGGTCGTAGGCCGCATCGCGCATCATCGGTATGAGCAAAGCAGCAAGAGCCGCGGTGTCAGCCGCTGCCGAGCCAGAAATGCTTGCTAACAGCAGCGCAGCAATGATGGCAACGTAGCCCAGTCCGCCCTGGACATGTCCAACCAGAGCCATGCACAGACCGACAATTCGTCTCGACAGCCCGCCTGCATTCATGAACTCGCCCGCCAGCATGAAAAACGGCACCGCAAGTAATACGAAGCTGTCGGCGCCACTGACCAGGTTCTGCGCCATGATCTGGGCATCGAAATTACCCATGTGCAACATGAGTCCCAGGCCGCAGACAAGCAGCGCAAATGCAATTGGCATACCCAGTGCCATGGCGCCGAGCAACGAAGCCAAGAACACGACAATAGTCATTGCCTAACCCCCTTGGCCCTGTCGTCCGTTCGGCTAATTCGCTCTTCCGACTCGGCAACCTGGATCAACGCCTCATCGCTCAGATTGCCGGTCAGAGAACGCCACAGTGAATGCAGTACATAGCCTGCTATTCCCAATGACGCCAAGATGGCACCTGCATAGAGCCACGCATTAGGGATGCCGGTGACTGGAGAGATGTTGTTTATGTTGACAACAGCCTGGCGCCAGCCCCCCACCGCGACGATGCTGCAGCACGCAAGGATCAGGAGGTCGCTGACGATCAGGCAAAGGCGCTTGCCGAATGGAGGCAAGCGTCGAACGAGGGTGTCCACACCGAGGTGAGTTTTTTCACCCATTGCCACGATCGCACCCAAGAAAGTCAACCACACAAACAACAGGCGGGATATTTCCTCGGATGCCGTAATTCCGGAGTTAAACCCATATCGGAGCACCACATTTCCGAAGACCAGCAGAGCCATGCTAGCCATAAGAGTAACTATCAGGCCATCAATTTTTCGCGCTAGCCATGTTTTACGCCCTATTGAGTCCATATGAGCTCTCCGCTGAATCCGAACTTAGTCGTCAATGGCACCGAGATGCTCATGATTTGAGGGCTGATCAACCATTCGTGCATGGACTGTCCTTTCAGTGAGATGCGCAGGGAAATGAAACTTGCCCAGATTTTTTAGACAACAATTCTGGTGTTTGCCATCTGGTATGCCAGTTAATGTATCATGTGACCAAACTTTTTTCATCAGGGTTTTCACAGAAAGCGGGTTCCTTTGTGACCAGGGCAGAGGCTGAAACTCGCAACCTGGGTTCTTGCGCAGCAGCCCTCTAATTGAGGGGAGCTTGTAATGATCACTGCAGTGACTTGTAGTCTGTCAATCGACACCAGTAGTGCTAGAGGCGACTAGACTGGCCATCTCATTTGAATAGCTTAGACGCGTTCTTGCTATATGCGTTTCCAGGATAGCCAAAGCAAGCTTCGTATCTTGCTGCTTCACAGCCTGCAGAATGGTCTTGTGCTCCTGAAACGAAGACTCAGTGTGACCTGGGCGTCGCGCCAAGTGTGTTCGCAGTGCCGAAATTTTCCCCGCCTGCATTTCGTACGTTTGCATTATTAGGTTGTTCCCGCAACTAGCGAAGAGCGCTTTGTGGAAATTGGAGTCCTCATGTAGGTAGGCCGCACGATCATTTTGACTACGAGCCGACTCCATACGCGCCACAATAGATTCAAGCTCCGAAGCCGTTTGTTTCGGATGACGCTCAATCGACATTTTTAGAGCAGCAGCTTCTAGTGCCTGCCGCAACTCACACATCTCAACAACATCGGCGCTAGTGGGCGTGAAAACAAACGCCCCACGCTGAGGGTAAATGAGGACCAATCCCTCCACCCTCAATTGCGCGATGGCCTCGCGTACAGGGGTCTTAGATACATTCAATCGATCAGCGATCGCTCGTTCGGAGAGTGGCTGCCCTAGTGCAAGCTCGCCCGTAATGATGGAATCTCGCAGTCGCTCCAGGACCGACTGTTTGAGCGACAACGGCCGAGAAATCGGATCCATGGTTGCGTTCTGGTATTGTAGATATCAAATTATACGAAGATTGTTTGCCAAACAACAGCTGGTTTTTCGACTTACACACTAGAGCGTTGGCGAAGGCGAAATTTTCTGAAAAATGGTGTTTGTTCGAGTCGCCACAGAGGACCGTGTCCACGAGCTAAATTGGCGAAAGCCCTGCAGTGACCTGGAATCCAATTTGGTCTTAAAGCGCATGGGTAGCCGTTACGGGGGATGCGGAAAGATTCGGGTGATCCGTTTAGAGCAGAGACCCATTAAACACGGCTCAACCGCCATCGGCCAACTCGCGCACTGCCTTGCTTGGAAAGACTGGCCCTTTGTATAACGGTCCGCAGGGCGTCTCTGATAATTTGAGGGACAGTGCCAGTGGATCGTTCAATTTGTGGTAAACACGGTAGCCTTCAGCCAAGTAGGCAAACTCTTTCATCACGCCTAAAACGCTGCGATTGGAAGTTTTGGCAAAGTAAACATCGCCCGTACCCGACATTTCGGTGTGAATAAATTCGTTGGTCACTCCAAGCGCAACCAAGACGTTTTTTACAGCGACGGGAGACCGTAATCCAAGCGTCGACGCTGGAGCTAGCGGTACTAGCACGGGCAATAGCGTTCGATCGTTGACCAAGAGAGCCAGCTGCGGTTTCCAAAACAATACTGTGGCGTGCCAATTACCGAGACTGTTTGTATCTAGATGTGGCAACACAATCGCGGGTTTGATGCGATCAAGTAGTTTTTTTGTACATTGAAGTATCAGCATCCCGAATGAGGAACTAATGGTGGGAAAGGATAAAGCGTAAATAGAGGCACTAGTTTTGGTACAGCAGACGCATGGGAATTAAATTTGCCGAAATCATCGCAAAAGCGCTCTCGGTTGAAATACGCTTGTGCCATGATTCCGGCAACTGCTTGGCTACCTTGGTCAGAGCTTGTTTCTCTTGCCGCCGCAAAGATTTCTGCGGCTTGGTATGAGATCCGGCTTTGCGAAATTTTGCCAGAGCCACGAAGGGATTACGTGGCTTGCCTTTCGATTTCATTGTGTATCTCCTTTACTTTGTGTTGATTCAAAAATGTTGTGTGCTCGTTGTGAAGTTTTATGCACTTGCGAAGCTAATGCTTGCAGAAAAATCAAACTAGAGGAAAACATACAGCCAACCAGCCGTATTTTCTAATGAATCATTCGGCGATAACTGCGAAGCCTTGCAGTCATGGCGAAAGGTGTTCGATATCAAACGTTTCCTTTTCGAACATATCGATCATCTTGGCATGGATTTGCATCGGAGCTCGCCGTGAACGCCAACCATTAATGCGTAGGAATACATCGGCAGCCGCGAAGGCGATACGCTGATTACCATCCACAAAAGGATGATTATTCGCGAGACTCTCCATCAGCGCAGCTGCTTCCATAACGATATCTTCGTAATATCCCGTTTGCGGACGAAATAATGCAGTTTCTAATGCCCCCCGATCACGGATGCCTGGAGCGCCGCCGTATCGCTGGCATTTTGATAGCGGCCGCTGGTAACTAGGTGCTCGAGCAGCGAAGCTCGATGATCGGTGATTACAACATTGCGTGTGGGCATGGGGGTCTCTCGAAAACTCAATTGGTTTCAGATGCCAATGGTTTGGATGAAAGTCAACTCAGCATCAAATTGGCGTGCGCCTGCCCAAATTTTCATGCGTGCAAAATAGAGGCGATTTTTTTGCCGCAGCAGTCGGGTATTCCTACTGAAGCGTCAGCTACGCGCCATCAAGAAGCTTCTTGCTCTTGCATCCAAGCTGGTATGTCCCGGTGTCCGTGCAGCACCCGCCAGACGTCGATGTGGTCGGCCCTCTCGACGTAGATCACCAAATAAGGGTAGCGCGTCAGCGGCCAGGAGCGCAGGCCCGGCAAATTCAGTTCATGGGCATATCGCGGTGAACCGGATGCCGGATGACGGCTGATGTGCGTGTAGGCTTGTTCTAATGCATCGATGAGCCCCATCGCCACCTCTGCCGCACCTTCGCCTAGGTAATGCCCGATGGCTTCATCGACATCCTGGCACGCTAACGCGCGAGGGACGACGGGTTTGGCTTTCACGCCTTACTAAGGGGTTTGGCCGTTTTGCGCACCCTGTCGCGCAGTCCGTCGAAATAGGCGTCTGTCGCAGTCTGTCCGGGCTCCGACCCGGCGCCGGCCAACAGAAGACCGCGCAGCTGCAGTCGGTCCTGGTCTTTGCGGATCAGCTCGCGCACGTACTCGCTGCTAGTCCCATATCCGCGCTGGCTGACCTGCTCATCGACGAAGGTCTTAAGGGAATCCGGGAGGGAGATGTTCATCGTGCTCATGACGCAATCCTAGATTGTTTGGCAAAATTTGGCAAGAACTCGGAATGTCACTCTGGCAAGGCCGTTACCGCCGGTGGAGCGCTTGGAGTAGCCTGCATGAAGCCCAAGATGCGAGCCAGCGGCGCCCCGTTACACGAGAAAGCCGGGATGGCGGGAGCATCAAGTTATCGACGATCATCCCTCTGAAAATTAGAAGGCGCGGCGTCAGCAAGTGAATCGTTCGGCCCGATGGTCAGGCGGAAGCGACTGGCAGAGAAGCGATCCCCGAAGAATTTCCGAGCCTTTATATGGGGTGGAGGCGGCGGGAATCTCCCGGTCTTCGCGCTTGCAAGCGCGAATCCGCGTCGGTCGCATCGAGTAGGCTTGACGAAATCAGACCCTGTGCAGCCTTCGCACCAGCAGGTGCGAAGTCGTTACGGCGGCAGCAAGCATGCTTGCTGAAACCCCGCCTTCACCCCCGCGTCCCGCGGATTCGGTTCTCACCACATGCGATCACCTCAAAAAAATACCGCCCTTGCGGGCGGCATCTTTTTGAGGTGGTGGAGGCGGCGGGAATCTCCCGGTCTTCGCGCTTGCAAGCGCGAATCCGCTCGCAGGCACGCCGCATGCGGCGTGAATTCCCTGCTCGCCCCGCGTCCCGCTGCTTCAATTCTCGCAAACGTCGATCAAAATTAAAAAGCCACCCAAAAAACGGGTGGCATTTTAATTTTGGTGGAGGCGGCGGGAATCGAACCCGCGTCCAGAAGCACTCTACAGACAGTTCTACATACTTAGTGTTGTCTTTTGGATTTAACCTTGCCGACGCGGACACACACGCTGCAGCAAGACGAGTCACCTTGATTTAACACTGCGCCAAGTAACCCGACGCAGTGCGATTCGCTGTGTATGACTCTACTGCTGTTGCCAGCCCGCCCCAGCGACAAGACGGTGTAGAGCTAAGAAGTTATTAAGTTCCTAGGGGTTTACGCTGCGAGAGCGTAAGATTCATCGTTTGCATTTAAGCATTTCCGGTTGGATTTACGAGGTGACCAGTCCTCGGTATGCCCTGCGCTGCTTTGCAACCCCTGTCGAAACCAGATCGCCCCCAATGCGGTGCTGCCATTGTAATCCCATAGCTTGGGTCACTGCGAGCAAATTCAAGTGCGCAGCAGTGTGAGTAGATCTAGGGGTTGTGCTGCCGTTACATCGGCTTGCCAGGCGTTTGGCTCGGTATGTCCGCAATAGCCCCAGGCGGCCGCGATGGTGGGCATGCCGGCGGCCTTGCCGGCCTGTATGTCGCGTAAGTCATCGCCGACGTACCAGCAATCTTCCGGTGCCAGTTTCAATCGTCGCGCTGCTTCCAGCAGGGGTTCGGGATGCGGTTTGGCATGGGGTGTGGTGTCGCCCGAGATGACGCACCCTGCATGCCCCAACCGTATCAGAGGCACCAGCGCATCAGTGTAAAGCGCGGGCTTATTGGTGACAATGCCCCATTGCAGCCCTCGGATCTCTATGCCGCCTAGCAAGTCATGTACGCCATCAAACAGGCACGTGTGAACGGCGATGCTCGCTGCATAGTTGGCGAGAAATTCCACGCGTAGCGCGTCATAGGTGTCATCGCCCGGGGCAATACCAAAGGCAGCACCAATCAGGCCTCGCGCACCTGCCGAGGCGAGCGGTCGTAGCAAATCAAAGGCCGTTGCTTCCATGCCGCGGTCGTGCTGCATTTTGTTGACGGCTGCTGCCAGATCGCGAGCGGTATCGGCCAGCGTGCCATCCAGATCAAACAGCAGCGCTTTGGGTGCGGGCAGGTTTTCGTGCATTGAAATTTCACTCAGGCGGGCTTGCTGCAGGCAATCAGGTAGTTGACGTCGGTGTCCTGATTGAGCGAGTAAATCTTGGTGAAGGGGTTGTAAGTCATACCTTTCACTGCTTCCACCTGCAATCCAGCATTGCGGCTGTACTGCGACAATTCGGCTGGCGTGATGAATTTGGCGTAATCGTGCGTACCGCGTGGCAGCAGGCGCAATACATACTCGGCGCCGATGATTGCAAACAAATAGGACTTCGGGTTGCGATTGAGTGTCGAGAAAAACACCTGGCCATCCGGTTTTACCAATGCGGCACAGGCTTTGACGACCGCCGAGGGATCGGGCACGTGCTCGAGCATTTCCATGCAAGTGACGACGTCATAGTGACCAGCTTCGCGTGCAGCCAGATCCTCAGCAGAGATCAGTTCGTAGCGTACTGTGATGCCCGACTCAAGGCTGTGAAGATCAGCGACTTTGAGTGCTTTTTCTGAGAGATCGATGCCGGTGACCGTTGCACCTTTTTGAGCGATGGCTTCGGCGAGTATGCCACCACCACACCCTACGTCAACGACGCGCTTGCCTGCGACGGGGGCGAGTGCATTGATCCACTCCAGCCTCAATGGGTTGATTTCATGAAGTGGGCGGAACTCGGCGTTGGGATCCCACCAGCGGTGAGCGAGTTCGCTGAATTTTTGTAATTCTAGAGGGTCAGCATTCATGTCCGCATCATAGCGGAAAGTGGGAAGTCCGAGGTTTCAGAGCCCATGCGCAAAAAAAAGCCCCCGCAGAAGCGGGGGCAATTCTGAGCTGATATTGATTATTTTTTGCGGTTACCTACGACTTCTACCTCGACGCGGCGGTTCTTTGCGCGACCTTCGGAGGTCTTGTTGCTGGCCACCGGCTTCGACTCACCCTTGCCTTCGGTGAATACGCGATCGGCTGGTATGCCTTTCGATACCAGGAACGCCTTGACAGCGTTGGCCCGACGCATTGACAGCTTCTGGTTGTATGAGGCGGTACCAACTGAATCGGTGTGACCAGTGGCAACAACCACTTCGATATCAGTACCCGCGAGTTTCGATACCAAATCCTCCAACCTGGCCTTGCCTGCAGGCTTGAGCGTGAATTTGTCGAAGTCGAAGAAGGTGTCCGCTTCGAATGTAACTTTTTCAGAGGAGGGTGCCACAGCGGCGGCAGGTGCCGGGGCGGGCGCCGCGGCCGGTGCTGCAGCGGGCGGCGGAGCGGGCGCTGGTTCAGGCGCAGGCGTAGGCGCGGGGGTGGGTTCTGGCTCAGGCACGGTTGCGGGTGCTTCGACTGTGGCAGAAGCCTCGACTGGCGCGGGAGGAGCAGGCGCAGGCTCGGCTGCTTCAATCTTGGGGGCTGGGGCTGGCGCTGGCGCAGGCTTTAGCATGTCATCGCAACCTTCTACGGTTGCATCGGCAGGAGTCCATGTACCGGTGTGCCAGCAAAGGCCAAAGCCGCTTTTGACCGGATCATTGGCAGAATCAACGAGATAGCCTTTGGGCGCGACCTTGCCGCCAAAGGCAAGGCTGCTGGTGAGGACGAGCGTGCAGCCTAGAAGAATGTTGCGGTTTGTAGGTTTCATCGTGTTTTCCTGGAAAATGACTTTCGTGCTCGGGCTGCTGGAGTCAAGGTGATTGATACTCACCCCGCCCCGAGACAAACCTTCATCCCACCGATTTTAACCGGTTCGAAAGATTCCGCGGAAAAAGACCTAGCTGGGCAGTGTGCTATTGCACCCGCGCCTTGGGTCCGAACATCCCCATGTTTCAGCTGGTCAAAATGGTCTTTTCGCGCATGCCAGCTGCAGGTCGGTCGGGTCCTGTTCGAGAACGCAGCTCGTCTTCAGCGAGGATGTTGGATATCGGCTTTCGCCGAGCTGATTTCGCGCGCGTCGTCGGACTTGACCCATAGATCTGCGCTGGCGAGACTACCAGCCTTCACCTCACGCGCTCAACGGCTCTGAACAACAAGCGCGCCCTGACTCACTCCCGAGGCCGCGTGATAACCACTTCCACTTCGACACGGCGGTTTTTCGCGCGACCATCGCGGGTGGCGTTGTTGGCAATAGGCTGGCTCTCGCCTTTGCCATCAATGTGAATGCGGTCTGCCGGGAAGCCCCTGGTTTGGAAGAACACCTTGACGGCCTCGGCTCTGCGCCGGGAGAGATTTTCGTTGTATTCCTTTGTCCCGATTGCATCAGCGTGCCCCACCGCGACCATGACCTCCAGTTTCATGTCTCTCAGACGAGAGGCGATGACATCGAGTTTGCGCTGTCCATCGGGCGTCAGTTCAGCCTTGTCAAAATCAAAATAGGTATCAGTATCCAGAGTGATTTTTTCAACTTCAGGACGGGTGGCGCGGGCAGGCTCGGGTGGCAGCAAAACCAGGGGTGGCTGTTCAGTGACAGGCGGCGCCGGAGGTTGGGCCTGAGCAGTGGACGGGGCCGGCGAAATAGGAATCGCTTTGGCCAGTACCCCATCACAGCCAACGACCACAGCCTGAGCAGTTGTCCAGTCGCTGGTATGCCAGCACGCACCGCTGCCGCTCATTACGACCCGGCCACTACCGTCTTGCACATAGCCGGGTGCTGCGACCGGGGGCTGAGCGCCCATGACCGGCAAGCTTGAACTCATCAGAACCGCCATCATCAAATTTGACCGTATGCGCATACCTGTGCTCCTTCCATCGTCGCCTTTGGGCTCTGGTTGTCATTGATCTTGCAGTGCACGTCCGAATGCTGGGTCGGACTACGATTTCAGTCTCGCATTAGATTGAAAAATCGTTTTTTATAAAAATCAAAAAGTCAACTGTATCAATGCAAAAAACCAGTCAATCTGGTCGGCAAGTGGGGGCTCAAGTAAGACTGTCGGCCAGGGGCGGCATGGTAAAATTTCGGGTTTACAAGTCTGGACAAGGCGCCGCTGATTGCGCCCGGTGCCACCGCAAGAAACCGAATCAATTTTTAGTCTGCCAATGGACCAATTCGCAAAAGAAACCATCCCGATTTCTCTCGAAGAAGAGATGCGCAAAAGCTATCTCGATTATGCGATGAGCGTGATCGTGGGCCGTGCGCTGCCTGATGTGCGTGATGGTCTCAAGCCGGTACATCGACGTGTATTGTTCGCGATGCATGAAACCAGCAATGTGTGGAACCGGCCGTATGTGAAATGTGCGCGTGTGGTCGGCGAAGTCATGGGTAAATATCACCCCCATGGCGACCAGGCTATCTATGACACCCTGGTACGCATGGCACAGGATTTTTCTCTGCGCTACACGCTGGTTGACGGTCAGGGCAACTTCGGTTCCATTGATGGTGACAACGCCGCAGCCATGCGATACACCGAGTGCCGGCTCGACAAGATCGCCAGCGAATTACTGGCCGATATCGATAAAGAAACCGTTGACTTTGTTCCCAACTACGACGGCAAGGAAAAAGAACCCTCTGTTCTGCCGACACGCATTCCCAATCTGCTGATCAACGGTTCTTCGGGTATCGCCGTAGGTATGGCGACTAACATTCCCCCGCATAACATCACTGAAGTGATTAATGGCGCTCTACATGTGCTGAAATCGCCGTCCTGCACGGTCGACGAACTCATCGAAATTATCCCCGCGCCTGATTTTCCTACGGCGGGCATCATTTACGGAGTATCTGGTGTGCGTGATGGATATCGCACCGGACGCGGTCGTGTGGTGATGCGCGCGCGGACGCACTTTGAAGAAATCCGCGACGGTCGTTCAGCCATCATCGTGGACGAGCTGCCCTATCAGGTCAATAAAAAATCTTTGCTAGAGCGCATCGCTGAGATAGTGCGCGACAAGAAGCTCGATGGTATTTCCGACATCCGCGATGAGTCCGACAAGTCCGGCATGCGGGTCGTAATCGAACTCAAACGCGGGGAGTTGCCGGAAGTCGTGCTGAATAATTTGTACAAGCAGACTCAGTTGCAAGACACCTTTGGCATGAACATGGTGGCGCTGGTTGATGGCCAGCCCAAGCTACTTAACCTCAAGCAGATGCTTGAGTGTTTCCTGTCGCATCGTCGCGAAGTCGTCACGCGCCGTACCGTGTTCGAATTGCGCAAGGCGCGCGAGCGGGGTCATGTACTCGAAGGCCTTGCTGTGGCGCTGGCCAATATTGATGAATTCATCGCAATCATCAAAGCGGCGCCCACGCCACCGGTCGCAAAAACCGAATTGATGGCCCGTTCCTGGGATTCGTCACTGGTACGCGAGATGCTGGCTCGTACCGGTGATGAAAACGCTGGTGGTATCGCTGCCTTCCGCCCTGAGAACCTTCCGCGTCATTACGGACTGCAAGCTGACGGACTCTACAAGCTCTCCGATGATCAGGCGCAGGAGATCCTACAGATGCGTCTGCAGCGCCTCACTGGACTTGAGCAGGACAAGATTGTCAATGAATACAAAGACGTGATGACGCAGATCGCCGATCTGCTCGACATTCTTGCTCGTCCTGACCGCGTGACAACGATCATCAGCGATGAGCTTGTCGCTGCGCGCAATGAATATGGCGAGGGTAACAAGGATGTGCGTCGTTCCCAGATTGAAATCAATGCCACTGACCTCGGGACCGAAGACCTGATAGCACCACAGGATATGGTCGTGACGCTGTCGCATACCGGATACATGAAATCTCAGCCACTGTCAGAGTATCGCGCGCAAAAACGTGGTGGTCGTGGCAAACAGGCGGCGGCTACCAAGGAAGACGACTGGATTGAGCAGCTTTTCATCGCCAACACCCACGATTACATGCTGTGCTTCTCCAATCGCGGCCGTATGTACTGGCTCAAGGTCTGGGAAGTGCCTCAGGGTTCGCGTACCTCGCGCGGCAAGCCTATCGTGAACATGTTCCCCCTGCAGGAAGGCGAAAAAATCACGGTCGTGCTGCCGCTCTCTGGCGAGAACAGCACCTTCCCTGAAGATCGTTATGTATTCATGGCGACATCATTTGGTACGGTCAAAAAGACCCCGCTGTCTGATTTCAGTAACCCACGCAAGGCAGGCATCATTGCGGTCGATCTTGATGATGGCGATTTCCTGATCGGTGCAGCCCTTACGGACGGAAAAAATGATGTGATGCTATTCTCGGATTCCGGAAAAGCCGTTCGTTTTGACGAAAATGATGTGCGTCCCATGGGCCGCACTGCGCGTGGTGTACGTGGCATGAATCTGGAGGAAGGCCAGCTGGTCATCGCTTTGCTCGTCGCGAAAGACGAACAACAATCGGTTCTCACTGCGACCGAAAATGGTTTTGGTAAACGTACGCCGATTACCGAATACACCCGACACGGTCGCGGTACCAAGGGCATGATTGCAATCCAGACCAGCGAGCGCAATGGCAAAGTAGTCGCTGCAACGCTGGTGGATTCCACGGATGAGATCATGATGATCACCACGGGAGGCGTTTTGATTCGTACCCGAGTATCCGAGATTCGTGAAATGGGTCGCGCCACACAAGGCGTGACGCTGATCGCGGTGGAAGATGGCGCAAAACTCTCGGGTTTGCAGCGCATTCTCGAGGCTGATAGCGAGGACGACGGCGGTACGGATGAGGCTGACGCGAGTTGATCGTGTCATCCGTATTCTGTCGGTGAACTGCCAGCGCCAGACAACATAACAACACAGGCAGGCTGCCATGAGCGATGACAAACTCAAACCGCTGCGTGACCAGATCGATGCGATCGATGCACAATTGCTCGGGTTGCTTAATGAGCGCGCGCGTGTCGCCCAGCAGGTGGGCCATGTGAAGGCCGAGACCAATGCGCCGGTATTCCGACCCGAGCGCGAAGCTCAGGTACTGGCGCGCGTTGCGAATGCCAATCCGGGCCCGCTGTTGTCGTCCGACTTGCAATCGATTTTCCGGGAAGTGATGTCGGCTTGTCGCGCGCTCGAAAATCGCGTCACGGTCGCCTTTCTCGGACCCGTTGGAACTTACAGTGAACAAGCCGTCTGGCGGCAATTCGGTCAGGCTGTCGATGCGCTGGCCTGTGTATCCATAGACGAAGTTTTCCGTTCGGTTGAGGCGGGTACGGCGGCATTTGGTGTCGTACCGGTTGAAAATTCCACCGAAGGTACTGTCAACCGCACGCTGGACTTGCTGCTGCAAACCACGCTGTCTATCAGCGGCGAAGTCGCATTGCCGGTGCATCACAGCCTGATGACTCGCAGCGGCAACATGGAACAGGTCACGCGCATCTGTGCGCATTCGCAGGCATTGGCGCAGTGTCAGTCCTGGTTGAATCAGCATTACCCGAACATCGAGCGCCAGGCGGTGGCCTCCAATGGCGAGGCCGCGCGCATGGCAACCGAAGAGGGTCAGGTTGCCGCGATCGCCAGCGAAATGGCAGCAAAGCGCTATGGACTTTCGATTGTGCATGCCCATATTCAGGATGACCCGCACAACCGTACCCGGTTTTTTGTTGTGGGTCGTTTGATGCCCTCGGCATCGGGCCAGGATCAGACTTCACTGGTACTGTCCGTGCCGAACAAGCCAGGTGCGGTGTATGAGTTGCTGGCGCCACTGGCCCGGCATGGCGTTTCAATGACACGTTTTGAATCGCGCCCTGCACGGACCGGTCGCTGGGATTATTACTTCTACGTTGATATTGAAGGTCATGCCAATGATGCCAAAGTTGCGCAGGCGCTTGCCGAATTGCAGGTACAGGCGGCTTTTTTCAAATTGCTAGGCTCTTATCCCCACGCATCCTGATGTTTATTTATTTGATTGGCCATGCCCATGAACTTTGGTCCTGATTACGTTCGCGCCATTGCACCCTACCAGGGTGGCAAACCGATATCCGAGGTCGCTCGCGAGTTCGGTCTTGATGAGTCAAGCATTGTCAAGCTCGCATCGAATGAAAACCCGCTCGGTATTCCCGAGTCTGCAAAGCAGGCGATGATGGCTGCGGTTGCGGATCTGTCGCGCTATCCGGATTCGAATGGCTTTGATCTGAAAGCTGCAATCAGTGCCAAATTTAGTGTGCCGACGGACTGGATTACGCTCGGTAATGGCAGTAACGATATTCTTGAGCTGGCGGCACGTTCGCTGGTCTCTCCCGGGCAAAGCGTGGTGTATTCGCAGTATTCCTTCGCTGTCTACCCGCTGGCTACGCAGGCCATTGGCGCGCGCGCGATTGTGGTTGCCGCAAAAGATTTCGGTCACGATCTGCCGGCCATGCGCGCAGCGATCACTGAGGATACGCGTCTGGTTTTTGTTGCCAACCCAAATAACCCCACTGGTACCTTTATTGATGGCGAGCAGATTGCTGCGTTCATACGCTCGGTACCGTCTCATGTCGTGATTGTTTTGGATGAGGCGTATACCGAATATCTGTCGCCCTCGCAGCGCTATGATGCTTTTGCATGGGTCGCGCAGCACCCCAACCTGATTGTCTCGCGCAGTTTTTCGAAAGCGTATGGCCTTGCCGGTTTGCGTATTGGTTTTGGTATCGCGCAGCCAGGCTTGACGGATCTGATGAATCGGCTGCGGCAGCCATTCAATGTGAATTCACTCGCGCAGGCGGCAGCGATTGCCGCCTTGCAGGATGAAGCGTTTCTGACAAAGAGCGCCGAGATAAATGCGCAAGGCTATCGCCAGCTGACTGCGGCTTTTGATCAGATGCACATCACCTATGTGCCCTCCGTCGGTAATTTTGTATTGTTCCATGCGGGCGATGACGAAAACGCTGGGGCTAAAGTCAACCTGGCATTGCTCAAGCAGGGAATTATCGTGCGACCCGTTGGAAATTATGGTTTGCCGCAATGGCTGCGTGTATCGATTGGTCTGCCGGAAGAAAATGAAGCCTTCATTGTTGCGCTGAAATCCGTGCTTGCCTGATCATGGCCGCTTTTAAAAAAATCGCCATATTTGGCGTTGGCTTGATTGGTGGCTCATTCGCACTGGCCCTGAAAAAATCAGGTGCTGTCGATGAAGCGGTTGGTGTGGGTCGACGACGTGAGACCCTGTTACGAGCGGCTGAACTCGGCATCATTGACAGCCACACTGAGCATGTTGCGCAGGCAGTGGCCGGCGCTGATTTGGTGTTGATTGCAGCGCCTGTCGCGCAAACCCCCGCACTCCTGCAAGCCATTGCGCCGCATTTGCAGCCAGATACGGTGGTCACCGATGCCGGTAGCACCAAGACCGATGTGGTTGCTGCGGCTCGCGCTGCGTTGGGCAGCAAGATTCATCAGTTTGTACCGGGTCACCCGATCGCAGGGCGTGAGCAAAACGGTCCTGAGGCGGCGTTGTCTGATCTGTATATCGGCAAAAAAATCATCCTCACAGCTTTACCCGAAAATCCTGCGGCTGCGGTTGATCGCGTAACCGACGCCTGGCAGCGTTGCGGTGCGCTTGTTCATCATCTCACTGCCGAAGAACATGATGCCGTTTTTGCGGCAGTCAGTCATTTGCCTCACTTGCTCGCCTACGCGCTGGTAGCCGATATAGCGGCTCGTCCGGATGCGGCAAGGCTGTTTCAATATGCAGCCAGCGGATTTCGCGACTTCACGCGGATTGCGGGTTCGTCGCCGGAAATGTGGCGCGATATTGCGCTGGCCAATCGTAGCGCCTTGCTCGATGAATTGGATGCCTACATGGCTCAGCTGAGCCATATTCGCGCCTTGCTCGATCAGGGCGATGGTCCTGAATTGGAAAAAATATTCGGAAGCGCGCAGGCAGCGCGACGGGCATGGATCGCTGCGATTGAAGCCGCCGAGCAGGCGCGATCATTTGAGCAGGGCGGAGACTGATGTCATGAAAACCTATCCTCATGAGTTGGTGCTGACGCCGGGATCTGTTGCGCGTGGTGTCGTCAGACTACCCGGATCAAAAAGTATTTCCAATCGTATGCTGCTGCTGTCGGCGCTCGCTAGTGGCACGACCGAGATTCGGGAGCTTTTGTCTTCGGACGATACTCAGGTCATGCTGGCTGCATTGCAAAAGCTCGGTGTGCCATGGCAGCAGCACGGCCAGAGTCAGGACTATGTTGTCACTGGTGTTGCCGGACGATTCCCCGTGCAATCCGCTGATCTGTTCATGGGCAATGCAGGTACG
>Ga0315909_10002302_pt1 | contig 24643 bp, 24 predicted proteins | sample LakEriMetagenome_11_FD_203527 | JGI IMG/M metagenome (GOLD analysis project Ga0315909, IMG submission 203527) | Freshwater fungal communities from buoy surface, Lake Erie, Ohio, United States - Buoy 2 MA125 | ecosystem: Environmental > Aquatic > Freshwater > Lake | place: USA: Lake Erie, Ohio...
CATCGCGACAGAACGTGTCGCAACTTGGAAAGTTAGGAAAACCAAGTGTTTCGGCTACTTCTGCGCACGTGGCAGCTCGAAACCGCCTTAAGGGAGCCCGTTGCGGACTTGGCCAGTTTTCGTTCTAAATGCAGTTTTCCCACTTGGGAAAACCGGGGTTTTCACGAAAAATGCTGGTTTTGCCTGGAAATCCGCCCCTGAATTCGAACGAATCAGCCACCGCAAAGTCGGCTGAAATCGACGCGTCAAATTCAGCGATGTGTTGGCGTACAAGAAGCAACAAGCGCGTCGCAGCAAAGATGCGCTTCAGGTGCTCGCTGATGGTGCGCAGGAACTAGACATGGGATATTAACCGGCCTTGGTTTGCAGCCCAGCATAAAGCCTTGAACATTGTTTTCACTTGGAAGCAGAGGATTCCAAAATGAATCGCTTTGCAACCTTACCCGCAGCAGTCTTCGACTTTCTCTTCGCAGCTTTCGGATTATCTGAACTTGATTGAACGTCCAATCGTCCGCCAGCTGCAACCAAGGCACGGATGAGTTGATCCAACGATACATCAGGCGCGGCACGTTCAATCTTGGCAATTCTTGGCTGGCTAGTGTTGAGCCGTTTCCCGAGCTCCTTTTGCGAAAGATTCGAAATTGTACGAGCTTCACGAACTGCAGCAGCCATTTGAGCACGAGCATCAAGAAGCTGTCGCTCTGCTTCACTCATCTCCAAGAAGTCAGCAGCATCTCCAACAGCCCAACCTGCAGCGACTAGTGCTTTTCGTTTGTTAGTTTCCATCACAATACCTTACTTGGCTTTTGTTGACTTTAAAATCGCATCGTACTTCTTTAGACGGTCTTTACACCGATCAATCACTTCGTCAGGGATCTTTTGAGTCTTCTTACCGTAGACCTCCAAAATCACGACAGCATCTTTGTCGATCCGATACATGATTCGTCAGTTTTGACCAGCATCACGAACTCGCAATGCACCGCATCTCGGACCGACCGTTGGAAGCGGCTCCGCATGAGGCATGCTCAGGACTTGCCCTTCTTGCAACGATCGCAAAAACTCACCCGCCTCCATTCGACCTTCAGCCGTGAAGGGTGGTGTCTTTACTTCACCGCTCAGCCAAACCAGCGGTTTTCGCTCTGGTTTGCTAGGTTCCTGAGGCTCCGTCTTAGTTTTCCGTGGCATAACCACCTCCCTTAGTGTATATCGGATACGGCATATGGTCAATTGAGAAAAAAGTGGATTGAGGCGGGTAGTTTAGCCGTTTTTGACGGTTAATCTCGAAAACACAGCAAAAAATACTCCGGCCGAACTCGCGGACGGAAGGATCTCTCAGAACAACCAGTCGATGACGACGTCAGGGCTGTAGCTGACCTCGAGCCCGAGATTGATGGACTTTTGCAGATGTAGTCCCATTTCCGGATGCACCTTCTCAATCGCTTCGATGGCTCGTGAGATCGCTCTGCAAACAGTCTTCCGCGAACGTTCGGCGTCGAACTTCTGGCGAACACGTCCACCGAGCCCTTGGGCCGATTTGATTTGATCCAGAATGGCCTGGCGTTCGTCGCCGAGCCTTTCCTGACGCGTTGGATCGTTGAAGCTGGTCGCTTCCTCAAGCTCCTCGTCAATCTCTTGCAGGCGATCGCGGTAGCTTTTGAGAGTCTCCATGTCGACCACTTCGCCGATGGACCCAGTGGACGTCTCCTCAGCAAAACCGGCCAGCAACGATTCAAGGTGCGTGCAACGAAACGCAACGTTGGGCTTGGCGAGCAGTTGCTCGATGTACCAGTTGCCATTCGTTTCCGATGTGATTTCAATCTCGCTGTTGAACGCAAGCATCCGATGTTTTCCTTTGCGCTGGAAGACGTAGCCTGACAAGCGGCTTTCAAGCGTCACGCCCAGGATCGATGCAATGAGCTCTCGCGACTTTGACTTGGCCAGCAAGCAACCGTCTGAGGTAACGTTGAAGAGTTGCTCGAGCTCGACTGGCTTGCAATCGACGATCTTGGCACTCGCGTCAAACTTTTGATCGCGTCGTTTGCTGTTGAGATCCAAGAATAGAAATGTCGATCTCGCGTGGGCAGCTGCGGCGTGTAGTGCTTCGGTGATCAAGTCGCTCGCAATGTGCAGCGACATGTAGACTGGCCTCGACTGAAGCTCCAGCGATAAGTTGCCGAGGAACCATACTCGACGACTTTTGTCGAGCCATTCCGGCTTGCGCCCAAGGCTGAGCGCAGCGTTCAACTCCGCTGCGAGTTGCCTGCTGTTGAGCTGATGGCAAATCACATCGGCGCGGAGAACCTCTTTCGATTCACAAGTACTTTCACAGAATGCCACGAAGCTGTCGTCGTTCACAACGACCTTGAACGACGACCAAGGAGTGCGACCTGGCAATCTCGACGCGACAACATTGGTCGCCTCGAGAAAGCGGCTTAGCGGCTCGAAATCCTTCCCAAGCCGCTCACGCCAAACATCCTTGACATCCATGAGCAATGGCGATTCCTCAATAGCTCGCCACAGCTTGGTCATCCTTGTTCACTCCTTTTGCCGCTCTTGCACCAGTCTTCATGACGAAATCACGCAGAACCATCCATTGCTCTACGTAATGAGCATTCTCATCGCGTGTGTAAGACGATGAACTGCCTGCATACAGTGTCAGCGTCCGAGGTGCTTTCACGTGACGGTATTTGATTCGAAAGGTCGCACGATCCAGTGAGCCTTCTGTCTGAAATGACCCGCCACGCCACTTGAGGTCTGCAAAGTAATCATCCGCTCCATGGATGATGTAACTATTGAACGGACCTCCCAGGCGGACTCGATAATTCAGCAGAACGATCTCTTCGATTGCATCAATCTCACCTGGAGACAAAGCATCCTCGCCGAGCTCCGACAGCGGTGCCAATGTGTAACGTGTGACGAGGCCAAAATGATTTGGATCGTCATAGAGCAGCTTACTGAAGATCCGACAGTAGATTGGATAGGCGCTCTTGAGGCTTGAGTTGAGCATCAATACTTCGTCGTTCAGGCAGTAGACCATCGAGTCCTTGCGAGCCTCGCGAAATGTGATCGTGTCGATGCCATCGTCATCGATCGTCGATTTGCGACTGAACGGATCGCCGCGCCGAATACTGATTTGAATTTCGTTGTCCACGAAGCGAGGAGTCATGAACAGTTTGCGTCCACGATTGTGCTTGGCAAACCAATCGCCGGCATCCTTGATCGCTTGGGCCAATCGCTCTTCCGTGATGGTGATTGGTGCGATACCAGTCAGATTTGCGGGTTGGAAACATTCCATTCGCCTGGGCGTTTTCCACGTATGCCAAGCATGCTGGGCTTCGACCATCTTCGAATCAAACAACCACACCTGCATCACGATGTCAGCCAACGAATGCTTACCCTCTTCGTCAAAGGGCATTCCGGCTTGCTGTGCCGCGTTCAACAGCAAGTCTGCGGCCGAAGGCGTCGCCATCTCTTCCACATAGAAAACTGCATTCAGCAGTGCTTGTGGTGTTTTCATCGTAGGGTTGGTCAAAATATCTACCAACTTCTCGATGGCAGTGTTGTCGATTCGACAGTCCTTTTTCATCACAAGTCCACGCGATCGAAGATAGCCTTCGAATGGCTGCAAGAATGCAAAGAGAACTGTCGGATTGATTTCTCGGATGACCTCTGGCTCACCGAGTTGTTTTGGGTTGTAAGTAGGCATAGGCGATAAAACTTCCACTCATGTTGAAACGCATCCATGGGACTCGTTAAAGACCAGCGTCTCCAAATTGCTAGCTTTAGGTAATGTAGTGGGAGTATTGAACGCTACCTCTTTGACACCTCTGGTCATGCGAAAATGGAAATTTGCTGAATTGTTCAGATTCAGCAGGAAAAACCGGCAGAAATATTCTCTCAGACTTGATCGACAGACTCTTCCACAACGGCGTTTTGGAACCCAACCTCGTCGCAGATTTGCTTCCACGCAGCTCTCTGCTCTTTCCATGTGAGCATGGCTGCGATTGGGCGGAGCCGCTTCTCATGGATCTCAGGCTTTCCCTTCGTGGCCGGTAGATTGAGCAGGGCTTCCTGGATGTCGGGTGCAAGCTGGTTGAGGGCCATGATCTGGCTCATCCGTGGCTGTGTAACGTGTCCAAGCCTAGCTAGCTCGATCATGTCTGATGCCTCACCGGTTCGAATCATCTCGTTGAAGCGAATCGCAAGGGCCATGAGCCTGGAGATACGAGGTAACTTGCTCGATGGCCTTGGTCGCGGCGGTTCCGCGTCGGGATCGTGAGGACGAATCGCAATGCGACCTCGCGAGGCGACGCTGACGTTCAGTTTGCGTTTGATGGTAACCATTAAACCTCCTCGGCTTGTTGTTCTAGCGACTCGATGCCGCTTGCGTGGAATGAAATTGCAATTGTGTAGTCGCTCTGATCGAATTCGACCTTCGAGACCAAAAAGGCCAGCAGTTGTGATTTCTCGCGAGTAGACAGCGCGTCCCAGATACGATCAAAATCAATAAAGGCCTCTTCGATCTCCTGCGTGGTTAACTCTTGCTTCTCAAGATCCAGCAGTTGTCGATTTACTTTGGCAAGCTGGTGTTCTGCTTCCTCGATCCGTTCTTGAACGTCGGCAATTCGATAGACGACCGAATTGTTGGGACGCTGTTCAAGGGCTAATTGCTGAACCTCACCGTGATCACGAGTGAGTTGACGTGTTAGCTGAATTTGCTGCGACTCTAGCTCCTTCCTGCCTTGTTGAATGCCTTCCATCGCTTGGCGAATGATCTCGTCGCGAAGCCGCGTGTCTCGCGAGACCGCTCGTACCTGGTCAACCACTGCCGCTTCGATCTCGCCAGCAGGAAGAGACGGATGTTTGCAGGATTGCCGACCGCGCTTTATCGCACGGACGCAGGTGTAATAGCGATAGACGACCGAGTTGCGTTTCGTCATGTTGTGGACCATCGCAACGTTACAGTCGGGGCAACGAATCAATCCTTTCAGTAGGCCACCGTGTTTACTTGGTAAGCGATTCCCACGGTTAAAGCTGTTGTCGCGTAGCTGCGCCTGCACGCGCTGGAACGTTTCGTCGTCGATGATTGCTTGGTGCTGGCCGGGATAGAGATCCGTCTTGTGTTTTATCTTTCCGCAGTAGATCGGATTAGTCAGCAAAGCATGGACGCTGCATTTGTCAAATTGGCGACCGCCTTTCGGAAGGCCCTTCTTCGAATGCCAGAGCTTATTTTTCCAGCCACGCCTGTCGAGTTCTTCGACGACTGGCATCAAGTTCTTGAGTTCTAGGTAGAGCGTGAAGATCCGACGGACTTGGATGGCCTCTTCAGAGTTGATTACAAGTTTGGGCGTTCGTTCGCTACGATCGACGTCGTAACCAAGCACTGGGTAGCCACCAGTCCATTGGCCGCGCCGACATTGGGCGGCCAGCTTGTCTCGTATTCGTTCGCCGATGATCTCGCGTTCAAATTGGGCAAACGAAAGCAGGATGTTCAGCGTCAGCCTTCCCATCGAATGTGTCGTGTTGAAATGCTGCGTCACCGAAACAAACGATACGTTGAACTTATCGAACGTTCCCATCACTTGGGCAAAGTCGAGCAGCGATCGGCTGAGCCGATCGACCTTGTAGACTACAACACAGTCGATCTTGCCAGCCTGGATGTCTTCCATCAGCCGCTTGAGCGCTGGCCGTTCGATATTTCCACTTGAGAAGCCTCCGTCGTCGTAACGGTCGTAAACGATCTCCCAGCCTTCACACTTCTGGCTGCGAATGTACGCTTCTGCTGCTTCGCGCTGGGCGTCGAGCGAGTTGAACTGTTGATCGAGTCCTTCTTCCGTGGACTTGCGAGTGTAGATCGCGCAACGAATGGTTTTCGGGCGCGGTGGGGTTTTGTTGCTCATGCTCGTCTCCCAAGTCGAAAGAATAGAAATCCATTGCAGTGCGAGCCGCTAACTTCTTTGGCGATCGCCGTCAGAGATTTGTAGCGCCGGCCCTCGTACTCAAAGCCTTCTTGCAAGACGATCACGCGGATCATCTTGCCCTTGTATTGCCGCTCGACGATGTTGCCTGGCGGCGGCAGTCGCGGGTCCCAATCCACAAACGAATCGGGCGCAGGAAGAACCAACTTGACGCCCTCGGTGCTGTTCTTCCTTGGGGCTGTCACACGCGTCTCAGCGCCTATTGCCAACTCCTCGGCCTTCTTCAACGCGGCTCTGGACAGCCCACCTTCTTCGTTGGCTTGAAGCCGCCAAGCGATGCGACGGATCAAGTACTGCTTGTTGCGGCTGCGACATTCTTCTTCGAAGACCTGCTCATAGCCCCGGACCAATTGGCTGACCGTTTTGTCCTGCAACTCGGCGATCTCGAGTAATACGTTGGGGCTCATTGATCACCTCCTTGCTGAATTGGTGCAACTGAATCCACTTGGCTCTGGATTTCGTCGTTCGCTTGCATGCTCTCGCCCTGAGAGGGCTGCTCAGCGGAACACGCCTTGCTGTCGGGCATGTGGGATTCAATCACCTTGGCTGCAAACGAGCTCCTTTTGACCCGAATCACACCTCTGGCTAACAGCGCTGCGATGTCTCTGTGTCTTGCTTCGTTGCTCACGAATTACCTCCGTTCTGAATGTCTTGGGCGTCTCCAAAACCCGGTGTTTTGGAGACGTCGGACACAGAGAGGGGTTTGTCGGAAACGAAAGCAAGCGGCTCGGGTAAAGAGTCTCCGAGATTTCCCAAAACAGGTTTGTCCTGCGCCGAGATCTCGCTCGATTCGTGATCCGATTCGCGGTCAGCGGACACACATTGTCGGATGCCGCGCAGCAAGATTTCAGCGATCGATCGAAATCGAACCGACGCCGGATCGCGTGGCGACTCGTCGTCCGTTGGAAGGGAATTGAGAAAGAAAGCGTCGATGTTACTATCTCCATAGCGAGACCATTGAGGGAACCAAAGCGGTATCCCTCCCTGATCTATCTATGCAAAACAGCTGACGCGCGTCCCATTACCTACGGACAGATTTCTCATCCTCGAACGATATTTTCCAGGGAGAAAATGATAAAACGCAACTACTTAATTTTCTGGCCGGTGATTGAAATGGACTTGTCGGATCGACTTTCCCAAAACACGTAAGCCGATGGGGCTCCCTGCGATGCCGAGACAACTATCGGAAAGCTAGCGCTGCCAGCGATGCGATCGCTATCTGCACTACCAGGTTTCACCAGCAGGAGATCGCCATCTCGCTTAGTTGTCCAAACGAAGAAAAATCCGTCATCGCTGTTCGCAACCCAGGGCTGGTCACCAACTCCCAACATCGCTTCCGAATCGGGACGGGCCGCTGTCGTAAGAATACTTCGATTACGACGCCAGACGGTGGATAGCTTCTGATCTTTATCAATCGCCAACATACCACCGTCCATGGGGCAAGCGTTGAGTTGCCATTTACTTTGCCCAAGTCGAACTGCATCACTAAAGGTTTCACCTCCGTCTTGTGAAGAAACCAAATACATGTCTCGATTGCCTTTGAGCGAGTTGCGGAAAAGTACGTGTAATGAATCTTTACTTGCAACTATGGATGGGTGGCAACATTCACAAACGCTACCATCCGGCGATCGATACACCATGACATTCTTGCTCCATGTTGCTCCATGATCGACGGATTTTGAAGCAAACAACTGCGTTCCTTTTTCCCGAAGATCGAGCCATACACACCACAATGTCCCATTCTCGGAAGATGTCATCGCATGCAGACCCTCGCGAGCGGAAGCAGCAACGTCATTTACATTTACTGGTCCAAGCCAACTTTTTCCATTGTCCAAGGACCGATATGTCATAATGTCGCCATCTTTCCCTTTTCCGATCGCTCCGCCGATTGCGGTTACAACAATAGCTGTCCCCGTTTGTGCAATGCGTGGACCACGTCGAAGCCCCAACGACAGGTTTGGAATGCGAAAGGCAGCCTGGGGGACTGAGCATTTTTCCCCTTCGATATTGCAATAGTAAATCTGGTCGCCCACTCCAAAGGTAACATGAACAACACCATCGGAAGAAACGCATGCCTGAGGCTGCTTAGGTGCCGACGCGTCTTTCCCCTCGAACACCGTAAACGGATCAGAAGCGAAGGCCGAAGTGGCAAAGAATGTGCATACCACGAGCGAAATAGCGGATCTAATCATTTACAGGTTTCCTAGCATTGACAAGCGGCGTGGGCGCGCCGAACAAATAGAACAAGGCGGGAGTTACGAGCTGGTCGAGTACGGTGGACGCCAGCATGCCGCCGAAAAGTACAATCGATAATGGATAGAGTATCTCTTTCCCTGGCTCGCCATAGCCGAATAGCAACGGAACCAAGCCAATGAAACTGGTCATGGCTGTCATCATGACCGGGGCAAGCCGCTCCAGACTACCACGAATAATCATTTCCTTTCCGAAGGGTATCCCTTCCGCATGCATCAAGTGCTGATAATGCGAGATCATCATGATCCCATTGCGGCTCACGATACCAATCAAGGTGATAAAGCCGACCCAGTGCGCTAGCGATAGATGAGTCGTTTGAATCCAAACGAGAGGCCACGTATACCATGCGTGCTCTGCTAGTTCTGCCAAGTTTGGACGGTTGACAACAAGCAGCGCGACAATCGCACCTAGTGCCGCCAGCGGAACATTGGCGATGACTTGAAGAGCTGCTCGTTGTGAACCAAGTGCCTTCATCAGCAACAAGTAAACGCCAACCATACTGAGAATGGCCAGTCCCCAAAGTCGAAGCGTAGCTTCTTGCTGTGCTTCGAACTGGCCACTGTAGTCGAGATAGTATTCGCCAGGCAGATCTCGAAGAGTTGCTTCCACAGGTGTGAGTGCAGTCTTTATGTCAGAGACAACGCTGGACAGGTCTCGACCTTGTACGTTGCAGAAAACAGCAACTCGGCGTTGGACGTTCTCTCGATTCAACACGTTCGGTCCTGTGGTATCGAGTACTTCGGCAACCTGAGACAGTGCAACCTTAACACCTGATGGCGTTTCGACGATTGTTTCTTCGATCACCTTGGGATCTCTCCGAGAATCCTCGTCATACCATACGACTAGTCCGAAGTACTTGTCCTCCTCAATGATTTGCGAAACGACACGCCCCTTAAATGCAGTTTCCAGAAGCTCGGCGACATCTCCGGGGGCTAATCCATAACGCGCGGCTTGTTCCCGTTTCACTCGCATCTGAATTTGGGAAATTTCAATTTGAGGCTCGATCTGCAAGTCGACGATTCCATCGATGGATTGCATGCGTTCCTGAATATCGTAGGCGGCAGTTCGCAATTCTCGGAGGTCTGGCCCAAAAACCTTTATGGCAATTTGGGCACGGATACCTGACATCATGTGATCAAGTCGATGCGAGATCGGCTGGCCGATATTTACAGCGGCCCCGGGAATACTAGAGATGCGATCACGTAGGTCAGCAAAGACTTCTTCTTGGGGACGACCACGGTAGTCGAAACTCCATAGGTGGGCGACTGGGATGGCTCGCAGGATGGTGTGGTACCAACCCGGCTTGTCGGTCTTATATTCTGCAAAGCGAACTTCGAATTCGGTGTTGTTCACTCCTTCAGCATGTTCGTCGAGTTCTGCTCGTCCTGTGCGCCGAGCAACGGAAAGCACTTCGGGAACCTCGACAATGATCGATTCCACTCGACCAGCGAGGCGTTGGCTTTCAGCTAGCGAGGTGCCTGGTTCCAACCTTAAGTTGATCGTTGCCGTCCCTTCGTTGAACGGCGGCAAGAACTCTCCTCCCATCCATGGCAACGTTAAGCAGCTTAGCAGTACTAGCATGCTAACGCCACCGAGCACCAATCTTGGGCGATTCAGAGTCCACCGCAGCATTCGTTCATCGACTGACTTGAGCCAACGCATCAAAAGCGGTTCACGCTTATCTGCAAGAAACGGCGAGTTGGGCAGAAGCACGCTTGCCAAGACCGGTGTAAAGGTCAACGAAACAGCTAGTGAACATAGTAATGCGACAATGTAAGCAATCCCCAGCGGCGCAAACAAACGACCTTCGAGCCCCGACATCATGAATAGAGGCACAACAACGAGGACTACGATCAGAGTTGCGTATACGATGGAATTGCGAATCTCACTGGAGGCTGAAAAGATAACGTCGATTGGGGCTTTCTGTTCCACGATTGGGAGTTGTTTGTTCTCTCGCAATCGTCGGTAGATGTTTTCAATATCGACAATCGAGTCATCGACCAAGTCACCAATGGCAACGGCAATACCGCCCAGTGTCATCGTGTTGATAGTAATCCCGAAGATGTAAAAGATGATGATCGTCAAAAGGATCGACAGAGGCATGGATGTCAGTGAACTGATGCTCGTTCGGAAGTTCCCCATGAGGAGGAACAGGATTACGACAACCCAAATCGCGCCATCGCGAACCGCTTCGCTGACGTTAGCCACGGCCGCTTCAATGAAATCGCTTTGGCGAAAGATCTCAGTCTCGATCTTGACGTCGGCAGGAAGTTCTCGCCTCAGGGACTCAAGAACCAAGTCGATTCGCTTATCTAGGGCAATCGTGTCAGCATCAGGCTGCTTCTGGACGGTCAGCATCACAGCCGTGCCACCGCGCAATTCGCGATATGCCCTGGGCGTAGCTCTGTTGCTCTCCGGGATTGATTGCTCAGTAGGCTTCTCAGTCGCCTTGCTTTGCTCATACTCCTTTGAATGAGCGACTGCGAAGTGTGTATCCGCGTCGATCTTGATAACAGCGGATGCGTCACCACGTTTGATTGGACCTCCAAAAACGACATCCGCGACATCGCCGACTCGAATCGGGATTTGCTCTCGCCAAATAATTGGAGTCGCGGCGATCTCCTCAAGCGTCAGAGATTGACCTTGAATACGCAGTAATGATTCCTTATCCCCTCTATTCATCACGCCGCCGCCGGCCAACACATTAGCCTTGGTCGTCGCTTCCGTTAGCTGAGCGAGTGTAACGTTGCGAGCCGCGAGCCGCGAAGGCGATGTGAGAACTTGGTATTGGCGAAGGATTCCACCCATCACCGAGACCTGCGAAACGCCTTCGACGGCAAGCAATCGATTGCGAACTGTGAACTCACCTAGCGTGCGCAATTCCATGGCCTTGGCATCGGCCTCCGCTGGGGACTTTGCAGGTGAATCACTACGAAGAGCCAGCAACATGATCTCGCCCATAATGGATGAAATTGGAGCGAGTGTTGGATTCGTGTTCGGAGGAAGCTTGGATTGTGCAAGTTGCAGTTTTTCATTGACGATTTGGCGATCGATAAAGATATCCGTTCCCCAATCGAACTCGACCCAAATAATGGAAAGTCCTATCGCCGAAGAAGAGCGGACACGCTTGACGCCAGTAGCCCCATTGAGGAGCAACTCAATTTGGCGAGTGACTAGCACCTCGACTTCCTCTGGTGCCAGTCCTGGGGCCTCTGTCATGATTGTAACAGTGGGCCTGTTTAGATCCGGAAATACATCGACAGGCATCGTTCGCACTAACGATACGCCAACAACCATCGCAAGTAGAGACGCGATAGCGACAATCGCTCGATTATGCAATGAAAAGCGTATGATTCCGTCTAGCAATTGATTACCTCAGTGATGCAAAAGCTGTCTGCAACTCTCGACCGCCTGCGGAAACCACAGCCTCGCCCGCAATAACTCCACTGGTGATTTCGATGAACTCGCCGTCTGTTCGCCCCACCGTTACCCTGCGGCGCTCAACGTAATCATCTGCTCTCTGCACAAATACAAATGCATGCAAGCCGTCTCGCAATACGGCTACCGATGGTACGACTAAAGCAGATGGGCCATCTGTAGATTTAATCAACACCGTGAGTTGCATCCCATCACGCAGCATGCCTATCTGTTGCGTGAGCGAGGCATGATCGATTTTGGCTCGCTTCAGTGTCGGATTAGGGTTGAGATTTGGCACAAGCCAAATCCGCTGTGTTCTTGTCGTTTCACTGACGATCGGTCCAACACGCACGACGTGAACCGGGAATTTGATGTTGTCATTCGAGAGGACCGATGCCTGTCCAGAGCTTTCAATAGAGATTTGGTCTCGCAGTTGTGTTGGCAGATGTGCTTCGATCCAAATCGAATTCAAATTTTGAATTTCAACAAGCGATTGATTAGCAACAACCGTTTCCCCTAAAGTTCCGACCCAAGAGACAAGTCGGCCGTCAATTTCTGCCCTAATTGGTAGGAAATCGATGATTTTCTTTTCTCTGACTATCGATTCGATCTCATTAGCGTTCAGGCCCAATGACGATAGCTGACGTTTCAAACTTTCAGCACGCCCTTCCAACTGGTCTGCCTTTGAAGTTACTTCCAACAAGATGCGACGTGAGATCGCATCGCTGCCTATATCCTGCAATCTCTGTGCTCGCTGTCGGGACAGATCGGCATCAAGCTTTGTCTTCAGTAGATCCAATTGCAACGTATAAAACTCAGGAGAAGCAATCTCCATCAGCAATTCGCCCGCCCGAACCTCTTTCCCTGGGCTAAGCGTATGTGATTGGATCGTGCCAGCGAGTTGAGAAGATGCGACCGATCGATTCTCAGGTGGCAGCGTTACGCTGGCGGAAAGCGGGATAGCATTGCCGATCTGTCGCTGAGTGACAGTTGCAGTCTCAATCCCAAGTCGACTGCGGTCTTGCTGCGAAAGTTTGAGCACGCCGAGGAAAAACAGACTCGACAGCTCATGCCCACCTTTGACGACAACGCGATCGCCCGGGTAAACATCTCCTTGGACGACTTCGACAAGGGAAGTTGCAGAGCCTTTTGGACTTAGCTTCCTGGAGCCAACCGTCACGTTTCGCTTTTTATATTCTGCCGAGCTGCGAGTTGATGCTTCTTCGACAAATACATACGTTTGAAGTCCGTCGCTGTACACCGAGCTGAGCGGAATCGCAATCCGATCATTCTGAGAGTTGGTGTTTATTATTGCATTACCTACTAAGCCCGGAACCACTGCAGGATTTGAAATAGATACCCAAGCCCATCCGACTTGCGATTTAGGTTCCAAGCCTGCGTCCATTCGATCAATAGCACCTTCGATACTCAACTTTCCATCGGAAAACTCTAAAGATACCTTCTGCCCAATCGAAACATTGAACAAGTTCTTCTCGAGTATTTGCAGCCTCACCCATGTTACGTCGCTGTTAACGATTTCGAAAAGGTGCTCAAAAGCATCTACAAACTTCCCTTCCGACAGATCCGAGTGGATCACTTTACCTGCGATCGGAGATCGCACTAAATGTCGAATCGGTAACAGTTCGCTTTGCTCAAGCGTATTCGCATCGACGCCGAGTGTTTTTGCGCGGATGCGTGCGATGGCAAGGCTGTTCTCACTCTGTTGATACGCATTTTCCACATCAAGCAGTCTCTGCATGGGAACTGCGCCTGCGTTGGCAGACGGTTTCGTCATCTCGAGTAATTGCTTGTTGAGTGCTAGCTCCTTCTTTGCCTGGTTGTATTCGAGTTGAAGGACTTCAAGTTCGCGACTTGATAGTTCCGCGACAACTTGGTCCTTCGCAACACTATCGCCGGGACGAACAAGCAGCCGCGTAATCCGTCCCGATATTTGTGCCGACCCAAACGCTTTTGCATTCCAGGGCGCGACGGTTTCGGCGTATGCAAATAGACCTGAGGACACTTCGCCAACAGATACTTCAGCAGTCTCAAGGCCAATCGCATCGCGAGCTTGTCTTGAAAGAGTGATGTAACCTCTATCTGTGTCGACCTGAACGCCTTTGGTTGGTAGCGGCTGATGCCCTTCGTGCGCATGCGTCTGAAAGGCGAAGAGCGAGAGCATTAAAGCAAGGCTAAGGCGTTCTTTAAAACCGGAAAACATATTCTCACTTCTTGATGAAGCTACCAGGATCAGGCAATGGATCTTTGGAAGACTTGGCCGAGGTTAGGAATTCATCCACACAAGGCGGACAGCAAAACTCATAAGATTTTCCATCAATAATCCAAGCGAACTTTGGATTCGCCTTCGTTCCGGAGATGGGACAAAGCCTATCACCGACTTTTGGCTTCATGTCGTGCTCGGATTTGATTCCCTTGAATTTCTGCGATGCCGTAACACTGCCATTCGCGATGATATCAGCCGATGTGTACCATCCGCCTGGAGTCAAATAGAGTTCCTTTTCCGCACCAGCCGCAAGTTTGTCTGGCATCTCGGGTGAATCGCCATGTGATTCTTGCCCGGACTGAAAACCCAGTCGGAAACGCTCACCGGCGATGCGTATATTAGGAATTGTCACATCAAGTTTTCGACCAATTAGTTCGCTCGGCAGCTTCCCAACGAACAAGGATGTTTTGTTTTCTGCATCGCCATCTTGCGGACTTGGCTCGAAGGCAATGCTCTTGGAGTCAGCATCTCCGTCCGCTTTGACGAAGCCTTTAAGAGACTGGCTTTCAACATCAATAACACGAGTTTCGTCTTTGCCAAGTGTATACAGGCGTATGGTGCCATCCGATTCGACAACAGCTTCAACATGATAGCTGTCTCGACCAAGGGAAACCATGATTCCACCGTGAGCACCGGCTTTGTGCCCGTGTTCCGTGTCTGATTCCAACGGTGTGGTCGCAGTGGACTGTAAATCGGAACCCTTAGGGTTTCCTGGTTTGTTCTGCTCCAGTGTTGATTGGGATTTTTTTACGCCTGCATCACTTACTTGATTTGTTGGATTGCACCCTGCGATGATCAATACGCCGAGTGCGGAACTCGAAACCAAACTCGCAATCAGCCAGTCTGTTTTTTTCATTTTTAGACCTTCGTTATTAGTTGAATCAAACTATTGCTTGAGCGACGCTTCATATAGATCGTCAAGCTTTGCAAGGAACTTCTCGGGAGCGGCTGTCATCTTTTTGATGCACGGTGGGCAGCAGACAAACACCGCATGGCCTTCGACAATACCCATCTTGGACTTCTCCGAAACTTCATTGTCGGTCATGACGAGGCAATGACCTTGTGCTTTGGCAAAGTTTGCTCGAATCTTGTCGAGGTGCTTCGCGTCAGGCTTAGATTTCAAGCAATCCTCGCAACAAACATAGAGAACTTCCTTTGTCTCTGGATCAGTCATCTTGACGGGTTTGGCATGACTGGTCAGCGATTCACCTGAGACTGGACAGATTGCTTGTACGGCGATTTGCAATCGCTCGCGACGTTGCTCGGGACTCTCCTTCTTCGGCTCATCCCCAAGGGAAAATCCAACGAAAACAACCGTCACTGCCAATGCCAAAAACTTACTCAATCCACGAATCATTATGACCTCTCGATAATAAATAAGTGACCAAACTACAGCTTCATCGAAGCAACCCACTGGTTGACTTCCGAAATATCATTCGCACCGATCATCGTTAATTGACGATCCTCGCTCTTCCAACTCACAGCGAGCTGGCCTGCGGCTTCGATAATCTTGCAAGTCTTACCGCTACATTGCGTCTCGATCGATGGCAAATCGCCAAACCAAACGGGCTGCTCATCTTTATGTTCGAAAACGATCAGAGACGTACCGTCCTTGCGTTCACAAATCGACGCCGAGCATTTACAGCACGGCATGTTAAGTACATGCGTTGAAACCCGTGTAAATCCTTCCGGGGCTCCTTTGAAAATTGCGGGCTCGTATCCGAGGTAGCTTGCTGTGGCTTTTGCATTGAGCTCCTTACCTTGATATTTTGCTACCAATTTAGCGACAGCGGCCTTGGGTTCCGACTTAGCTGTGCGGATGACTTCTTGAAAATCAACGGCGAGCGCAGCGTGTTGATGAGTAACGTCGCCGTGGTTGGATGTTGGATTCTTTGCAACAAACCAAATGAGCGCTACGGATGCGGCTGTCGCAAGGATTGCGTAAACCCAGTTTTTGGGTTGAGACTTGGTCGTAATCGGGACAACAAGACTGTCGTCCAATCGATGCTCAAGTCGCTCCCAGAGGGAATTCGTATCGACGCGTGCTTCAGACTGCCGCATGAGCGTACCGATCGCTTGATACTCAACCGTAAGCGTTCGGCATGAATCGCACTGATCGCAATGTGCCTCAAATGCGAGTCGCTCTTGCGAGCTGAGCTCGTTGTCGATGTAAGCGGATAGTCGTTCTTCAACCCAATAGCAATTTACCATTATGCCTCCCAACCCAATTGGATTAGCGAAGTCCTAAGTTCTTTTCTAGCTTTATTCAATCTTGAACCAACCGTACCCTCAGGAATACCAAGCACACTTGCAATCGCTTCATATCCCAACCCTTCTACTTCCTTCATGTGCAGAATTGCTCGCTGTTCGCCTGAAATCTGCTCCATGGCGAGTTGCAAAACCTCTGCATCGTCAGCCTGATTTTGACTTCTTGAATCGTTGGTCATTTCGGTTGCCATCGCGACTTTCAGCGCTCGCTGCTCCTCGCGTTTAGTTTTCCTTAGGTACTGCAAACTTTGATTGACAGCCATTCGATGCGCCCAAGTTTCTAAAGAGGATTCGAATCGAAATTGACCAAGCTTTGCGAACAACTGAATGACAAAATCTTGCATCACGTCGTCTGCGTTGCTTGCACCAACGATCTTTCGGATCACTCGGTAGATTCGCGAAGCCAGAAGTTCATATATCCGTTTTTGGTACTCGCGATTTCCACCTGTGGCATTGCTGACCCACTTTTTCAGCTCGTCAATCGGTATGTTTTCTATCGATGCTGTCTGCGGCATCGACTTCTGTGGATTGGATGACTCTGGTTGCTGCATTCTTCACTCCATACTGCAAAAAAGTTGGACCTGCTCGTAGTATCTAGTACAACTCCAAGCAGGCTGACTTTCGGCAATACCGTTAGTCGACTAACAGCTGCAGCAGGGACGGTTGTCAAGGCAGCAGTATGCATTCTTCATGCAGCAGACTGGCTGACTTGGTTCCAGCAAAGAAGAGGCTCTCTTAGCGTTGTTGCCACCACTTGTTAAGAAAGCGAACGAAGCCAACGCAACAGCCCCCAACAAGGCAGTTTTCGTAACCATGATGATGTACCTGTGATTTTGATAAACTTGAAAAATTGATATTGCTGTCCATAAGCGAACTTGCAACGTCTCCCAAAAACGCAAAGAGCGGTTCTTTGAAGCTGTCAATTCTTCCAGATACAGGCAATCGATTGCCAAGAACGTCCACCAAAACGGATGGGGACCTCGAACTTTCGGAGTTCTATCATGGCTACTTCATGCTTTGGTATTGATTCCAAAACTGGTAGCGACCATACGGGATTCGCGCCGTCTACCGTTAACGGTTCATTCTGGCTATTAGCATTGATAACGAGTTTATGACATCGGCATTGCCCATCATCACTAATCGTGGAGCAAGGCGTCGCGCGCTTTGCTGATGCATCTTTACTCGTTAGCGGGTTAGCAGGCTTCCTAGCACTACACTTGGGGCACTTTCCAGTAGGTCTCGCGGTTTCGGCGGTTCTGTTCTTGCTGGATGCATCCCCAACCGATGACGCATCAACCATTGCTGAATTGCTGAAAAGTGTTCGGCCCAGGCAGCAACACGAAATCCCACCAAAGATTTGGCTATACGCTAAAGCGAAAAGCAAAACATATTGGAGGGGTATGAGGGACATTGAGTTCTTCAAAACTGACTAAACGGGTGTTGGGGCCGAATGCACGTTGGATGCTGCCACGCGGGAATTCCTTCACGACAGACAGCAATTTTCACCTGATTATCTACGAAACCGCGATCGTCGCCCCAAATTCCGAGGCAAATTCGAGACTTTCGATAGAAATTCCGCTCCCGCGCATCAGAAGATTGCCTGCCACAAAGAGGGAGCAAAAGCGAATACTTTGCTGAAGGAGTGAGTGATTTGCGGCATCGAAATCGGTAGTTAAGCCACAATCCAATTGATTACCACCTTTGCCGAATTGGAGCGACACCAATGACAAATCCTCCCGAAGAACGCATTTTCAAAGTGACAGGAATGACGTGTGGACATTGCCAAAACGCGGTCGAGGCTGCGATTGGGCAATTGGAAGGCGTTCGATCGGTTCGAGTCGACCTGAAAGCTGGCGAAGCAAAAGTCGTCGGAAATGCCAACGATCAGGCTGTTACTGCAGCGGTTGAGGACGCAGGTTACGAGGCGACTCCGGCCTCACCTTAGCGGATGACCATGTTGGCCAAAGAGGAAGTGCAAATGAATAAGAATATCAGACCGATGGAAATTGGCGTGGGCGGAATGACTTGTGCCGCCTGCGTCCGAAGAGTCGAGAATGGTCTGCGCAAACTGCCTTCGGTTGTCGATGCGTCGGTAAATCTGGCGACGGAACGAGCCAGTGTGCAATTCGATCGCATTCCAAGCGTCGAAGATGAACAAGCCGTACAGGAGGCCATCCTCAAGCTTGGCTACGAAACCCTCGCGCTACAATCAAAGTCTGACTCGAGTAATAGACGCGACGAGGAAACCTATCGACTTTGGAAGCTGTTCCTAGGTTCTGCAATCTTCACAGTTCCACTTGTGGTCATTGCGATGGTCCCCATGCTTTCATCTCGCATCATGAACTCAATGATGCTTTGGCTTCCAATGGAGCGATGGAATTGGATGATGCTTGGCTTAGCTGTACCAGTGCAATTCTACTTTGGTGGTCGCTTCCTGCGATTGGGTGCAAAGAGCTTGTTCTCAAATTCGCCCGACATGAACGCATTAATCTTGCTTGGCACGCTTTCAGCCTTTTTCTACAGCTCGGTAGTTACCATTGTTCCTGACTGGATTCCTGAGCAATCGAGGCACGTGTACTTCGAAGCTTCCGCTGTCGTTATCACACTAGTGTTGCTCGGAAAGGTTCTCGAAACCAAATCTCGGCATCAAGCTTCTGACGCGATGAAGTTGCTACTTAATCTCGTCCCTAAAATGGCGACGGTAATCCGCGATGGTAAATCGAAATCGATTGCTGTCGAAGATGTAGTGCTTGACGATATTGTTGAGGTCCGTCCGGGCTCGACAATCGCTGTCGATGGCGTCGTTTTAAGTGGCTCGACTTACATCGATGAAAGTATGGTGACGGGTGAAAGCGTACCAGTTGTGAAAACCGCTGGAGATCAAGTTGTTGCGGGCACGATCAACGGAAACGGTAGCATTCAATTTCGAGCGACGGCAGTCGGTGCTGATACAACGCTGGCGAAGATTGTCGCATTCGTCGAATCGGCTCAAGCATCCAAGCCTCGTATCCAAGGGATTGCCGATCGCGTCGTTGCGTACTTTGTTCCCGTCGTGTTACTGATTGCATTGTGTACGGCATTGATTTGGTTGTTCTTCATGCCAAGTGGATCGATCGATCAAGCGCTGGTACATGCGGTTGCGGTGTTAATTATCGCTTGCCCATGCGCCATGGGGTTAGCTGTACCAACAAGTGTCATGGTGGGAATGGGCAAAGCAGCACAACAGGGCATCCTGTTTCGATCTACCGAAGCGATTGAGTTGCTTAGCGAGGTTGACACAATAGCGTTCGACAAGACGGGAACGCTAACGGTAGGCAAGCCCACCCTGTCGATGCTTAAGGTCCTACCACCATTTGAATCGTCAACCTTGCTGGCTCAACTGGCCCTTGTCGAACGCCGCTCCGAGCATCCACTGGCGATCGCAGTCGTCGAAGCGGCTAAGGAAAAGAAGCTTTCTACAACGCTCGACGTTGTCGACTTTCGCGCCGTTGCTGGTTTTGGAATTGATGCTCGACTGTCCAATGGCGATCATGTCTTAATTGGTTCGGAAAAGTACCTAAACGAGCGAGGCATCGACACTACCACGATGAGCCAACACGTCGATGAAGCAATTGGGAAGGGGAGCGGTTACTTTTTCGCAGCGATCAATCGTCAGCTTGCTGCGTTGATTGTAGTGTCCGATCCTATGAAGCCTTCGACACCACTTGCTGTAGCGAGACTGATCAAGAGCAACTTTGAAGTTGCATTGATATCGGGTGACACCGTTCGTACCGCCAATTCGATTGCGAAGCGTTGCGGCATCCTATCCGACATGGTCCATGCGGAAGTCCGTCCCAACGAAAAAGCAGCCGTAATTCAATCGCTCAAGCAGTCAAGGAGCGATAGCAAGCCACGTCGCGTCGCTTTCGTTGGTGATGGATTAAATGATGCACCGGCACTCACCGTCGCGGATGTTGGGATAGCCATGGGAACTGGAACAGATCTAGCCATCGAAAGCGCCGACGTCATTGCGATGTCAGGTGACATCCAAAACATACCGAGGGCGATTGACCTAGCTCGTTCCGTCATGGTCAACATCAAACAGAATCTCGCGTGGGCTTTCGGTTACAACCTATTGTTGATTCCAATAGCAACCGGACTATTGCACCCATGGCTAGGACTAAGCCTATCCCCTGTCGTAGCCGGACTAGCGATGAGTCTTTCCAGCTTTTTCGTTGTCACCAATGCCCTTCGCTTGAGATCCTGGAAAGGATAGACCGGTAAGGAGTATCACTCGTTCGAATGACTCAAATAGAATCAGATACCAGTCAACAAGCCAACGCATGGAGCCCAAACTCACACTGTTTGGCACTAGACGGCATTCGCGGCTTGGCAATTCTTGCCGTTACGTTGTATCGACTGTGTAAGGAGCTTGACCCGGAAGCCCATCCCGTCCTGGCAATCATTCGTCGTTTCGCACCAGTTGGTGAACGTGGCGTTGACTTGTTTTTCGTTCTGTCGGGCTTCTTGATAACCGGGATCTTGCTACGGACAAAAAGCCAACCGCACTACTTTCGCAACTTCATGGCGCGACGAGTCCTGCGAATTTTTCCGTTGTATTTTTTGAGCCTCGTATTGGGAATTCTCGTCATCCCAAATCTGTTGAACACGAATTCATTCGATCTGGCAAGTCGTGAGCAGTTCTACTTGTGGACCTACACATCGAACTTCCGAATGGCTTGGCTTAACGAGTGGTGTTTTGGTGCGTTTGACCATTTCTGGTCGCTTGCCGTTGAAGAGCATTTCTATTTGATTTGGCCCGCGGTTGTGTTGCTGCTGACGCGACGACAGTTGTGCATAGTTTGTATGACCATCATCGCCGTGGTGTGCGTGGCAAGAACGGTTGCCGCTCTAGATAGTCGCTTTGATGTTGCAGTGTCAGTCGCGACGTTCTTTCGGGCGGATGGTCTTAGCTTTGGAGCAATGCTTGCGATCTTGCTTACCTCATCGATCAGCCGAGTGACGATTCGAAGAGCTGGTTGGGTCATGCTAGCTTTGCTTCTGCCGCTATTGTTCGGAGTTGCCGTCATAGGACAACGTTTCCTCGAAATTCCAAGTACCCTGTGTCCAGCAGTTTGCTCTGCTTCGATGGCAGTGGTCCTACTAAGCAATCGTAAGGCCTCACTAGTTCGGCTGTTAGAGTCAGGTTGTTTGCGAGCACTTGGGAAGTACAGTTACGGCATGTATGTCATTCAGTTACCACTGGTGACTATGCTGCCGATGACAAAGATGATTAGCCTATTGCCGACCGATCCTCTGATTGCCTCTAGCGTGTATGTCATAGGCATGTTCGCCATGATCATCTTGATTGCGATGGTATCATTTCACTTCTTCGAGTCGCATTTTCTACGGCTGAAAAAACTTTACAGTTGATTCGATTAGTTCGGGAATCCTTACAACCTCACAGTGTTGCGCGGGATTTACTCTACCCAGCGTAGACCTCGCACCACTGAGCAGTTGCCTCGTGCGGAGCGATACTTTAAAAAAGCCAGTTCCAATCCATGAACAAACAGTTGCCGACGATTTGTCTATGATCTCCCATAGCATCGACGTGATCGCTGCTAGCGAAGCGACCTGCCCCAAAGGGATGTGATCGCCTAGACGTCTGAATTTTGATGAAGGAATTGAGTCTCGTGAGCATCGAACTTATCAGATGCATGAAATGGAAAATCATGCAGTAACTAGTTGTTAGAGTCTTCCGTACGAAGGGTAAATGAAAATGAAATTGGCTTCCACGATCGCGTTGTTGGTGTTTGTTGGAGTTGGGCTAGCATTTGGTGCAAGTTATTCCGGCACAAGAACGGCGGAGTCGACTAACTCGGCATGTTCTTGCTCCAATTGCTGTCCAGACGGAGACTGTTGCTGTGAATCAGGGGTCTGCGGATGTAATGATTGCAGTTGTGACTGCTGCAAAGCTGGGCCAACTTCCTGCACATCCGGTTGCTGTGCAGATAAAGGCAAAGCGCTTGCGACTAAATCCGAGTGCAGCGAAAACGGCACCTGTCACGGCTGCTCGGAAACTTTGCCGACGAAAGTTTCAATCGAGTAGTCCCAATTGAGGAAACTACTTATGTGAGGGATAAATCGCCCCCGTAAGTTAACAAACCGTGAAGTGTCGTTGATCACCACTGGAAAGTACACTGAGTATGACTTGTAAAGGCTCGTACGCATTCTCGACAAGACAGCGCATCCCGTTCTGAGACGCTTCGGTCGTGCGGGCAAGAGTCTTCTGTTTTGTTGCTACACCAAGACGCAAGACTGGTAGCATGCTCAGCTTTCCAGACGACATGCAATTGCTGAGATTGCGCGGGATCAATTTTGAATCTGATCCCGCGAATAGATGTGCAATTTGCTTGTAGCGTTAACGACAGGGCAAGCGGCTTTCTTAGGATTCGGATATCGGCCTCGTACCAACCTTAGCGATGCGCAGGCATTTTTGCGTAGTCGACTTCTGTTGGAGAGGTTAGAGGGAGCGAGTCTCCTCGGGGTCAGGTACTTCGCCATGGTCAAGTTCTTCCCCCAAGCTTCTGTAGAGCCCGAGCAAGATCCTCACTTCTCCAATTGGGTTGTGCTCATTCGCTCGCATAATCCTGTAACGACTTTCAAATATAAGTGTTTTATTCTCTGAAGCATGTTTAGTTCGTGCGCATCTAACAGGTATACGGGCCGATTGGCGGCTTGAATTTCTGACTAAACGGCACTCCGTTATAACAGGGTGCCGAGGTCATGTTCTTGAAAGGAACGATGATGAGTATCGAAAGTATCGGAAAGTTTGTAATGGCATTGGCGGTAATCGCTGGCTTGTCGGTCGGCTATCCGCAGACATCAAATGCGCAAGTCAATGACAAGGTATCGAGGAACAATGGTGCACCTTTCTTCGCGAACCAGCGGACATCGCGAAACATTCAACATGCGAGAGATTACTCTCGCGGCATCCAACGTTATGCGACACAGGCTCAAGTCATTCAGCCGACGGTTATTCAAGCGGAATCGCAGATGCTTGGCCAACAGCTGCAAGCTATTCAACGCGACATGGTAATTGTGCGACAGGAGAATGCATCCAATCCAAAGGCCGTGGAGCAAATCAAGAAGATCGAAACGCAGCTTGTCCAAGCGACTACCGTTCAGAAGTCGTTGCATGAGGAATGCTGCAAGTCGTCACCAGATGGAAAAACATGTGCCGAAATGTGTAGCAAGATGCATTCATCTCTCGATGAGATCAAGAAAGAGCATGATAAGCTGCTGAAAGAACTCGGTCACGAGGAAGCGGCTCATGATCATCATGCAAGCCATGAACATCAAGAGCATCAAGCGACTGATAAAAAAGTGAAGTAGCGAGCGGTGAATGGTGATTTTGAACCGATGGACTCTCAAAATCTAATGAGATGGGTGGCTCAATGCGGTGAAGTCCCACCGCGTTGAGTCGATGACGGCCCTGATGTGGAAGGCAATCAGCAAGTAACGATCTTAGTACACCCTACAGATCGCTCTCCCAATTCGCAACTTGGCGTCTCCCCGGGCGAATTAAGGCTGCCGAAGTGCATTTACAATAGGTACAGTGGCTGCTTGCATTGCTGGTGCGATACCAGCTATCAGGCCAACGAAGATGGATATGAGACTGCCCGAGATTGCCAAACTCAAAGTAGGTCGAAATGCGATCGTCGCACCTTCGGCCCCGATTGCAAAACCACCTAGGCTCAGTGCAATTATCGCAAGCAACGTTCCAGACAATCCACCGATCAGGCATAGCAAAGTGCTTTCGGTCAGAACCAGTCGAAGCGTGGTTAAGGGGCGAACGCCAATCGTCTGAAGCACGGCATACTCTTTGATCCGATCTTGAACACTCATCACTGTGGTTGTCGCGACCAGCGACAGCACTAGACCGACGCACGCATAGCCAAGCCAATGAGCAAAGCCAATCAGGTCGACGAGGTCCGACAGCGTACTGGCCTGAAAGGCCCCTTTGCGGCGAGTCTTCGTTGCTACCGAGCCAGATCGCAGCGCTGCATCGATTGCGGCTGCAACGCGATCCGGATCAGCATCCTCGGTCAACATAACCTCGTGTTGAGTCACTAATCCTGCCGTATCCGCGCCACGCGTGTACTGAAGAAACCCGAGGCTCGTGTAAATCAGATTCTCCTCTGAAGGGACCGTCGACTCAAAGACCCCAGCAATTCGAACGGAAAGTTCACCGATGGAGAATTGGTCGCCCACCTTCAAGCCACGGCGACTCGCAACGTTTCGTCCCACAATCGCGGCATCTCGCTGCGATTGAAATTGCTGCCAGTTGCCGGCCAAAAGCTTGATCGGGCGTGTTTTTTGAATTTGATTCGGGTCGGCACCATTGAAAACAATGATGTCGAGACTTGCACGGCAGTTGTTGGTCCATACCTGAATGGGCATG
>Ga0315909_10002304_pt1 | contig 24637 bp, 30 predicted proteins | sample LakEriMetagenome_11_FD_203527 | JGI IMG/M metagenome (GOLD analysis project Ga0315909, IMG submission 203527) | Freshwater fungal communities from buoy surface, Lake Erie, Ohio, United States - Buoy 2 MA125 | ecosystem: Environmental > Aquatic > Freshwater > Lake | place: USA: Lake Erie, Ohio...
GTCACCTTCCAAGGGGCGGTCAAGCCAAGAACCTGCTGGTAGAGCTCCGTGTCGAACATGCGCCTTGCCTCCTGGGGAAGGCCGCATTCTCCCCTACGGAGCTACCCACAAAAATCCCCGATGGACCTTTCCGAGAAACCCCGCCCGCTTGACACTGCTGATATGAGGGAGGCATATTTTGGGATTGCGTCGAGGTTCCACTGCCCAAGAGGCTCAAAATGCGTCTTCTGTACTTCATCGCAGCGTTCCTAGTGCTCTGCTTTACCGCAGCAGCGAGGGCCGAGCAGTCCCAGCTCCAGGATCGGCTCGATTTAGCGGTTGAGACCTACAACGATGCCCGAGACAAGGCGATTGAGACGGTCGAAAAACTGATCCGGGACAGGATTGACACGGCGCGAGGCAAGGGAGACCTGGACACAAAAAAGTCGCTGGACGCTGCTCTTGAAACTCTTCTGCAGGGAGACCTGCCGTCACTCAAAGTTCTGCAGGGTGCGGTTCGGGCGGCTGAACGCGAACTTGATCGTGCCAGAAGTAGGTTGCTGCTAGAGTTTCAACAAGTAGAGCGTGAATACGTCAGAAAGGGCGACGACGCGAGCGCGGAGGAAGTGCGTGCGGAAAGCCTCGAGGTGAACCAGCGACTCGTTGGGGCCGTTGCAACGCGAGCGGAGCGTCGCAAACCAAAGCCGGGCGTTCCAGACGGTAAACAGGAAATCTTTCTTTCGGATCTACCTGAACAGAATGTCGATGCGCATCACTTTGGCAAGAACGGCGAGCTAGGCTTCCCTGAGGCTTCCACCGAAAGTCGGATCGTTGTCCGTGGGGCATTCGCTCAAAAAGGAATCTCGACGACGCCTGTTGGGAACGGACGCTGCTCCGTGACGTACGACGTTCCTCCGGGGTCTTTGGTGTTTAAAGCGATTGCGGCCATGAACGACAGTGCGGATCCCGGAATCCAAGTAACACCGTGCACATTCAAGGTGCTGACGGGTGACAAAGTTCTTTGGATTAGTCCTCCCCTCCGCGGCCGAGGGGCTGTTGCAGAGTGCAATATTCAACTGAAAGGTTGTCGTTCTGTGGCACTAATCGTTGAATGCCCTGGTATTCACAACTGCGCCCACGCGGTCTGGATCGACCCTCGTTTCCTTCAAAAGTGACTCAATTCACCCCCGGCTCCCGCACCACTCTCCGCACCCTCCCTCCACCGACTTCCGACCGCGAATACACGCCCGCCCGATCCGCCGACAGGCACCGACCCGAGGCCCACTGGCGAAGAGCCTCGATCTTGTCGCCCGCGGTCACAGCCACGGGTACGACATTCTGGGCGGCCTGAGCAAGCGGGACATCGAGCAGCGACGCCAGCCTGCAGCACGACTTGATCTCGGCCCCGGTCCAGTTGGTGTCATCCGGCCGAGAGAAGTTCGCGGTCGGCATGGAACGCTCGGGCCGCTGTAGTTCGCTGCTCCGGGGCGAGGGTCTTTCGGACGCCAAGCCACGTGAATGAGAGGCGAACGGCGGCCATCGTGGTGCGGAGTCTCTGGGCGGCGTTGGGAGAAGTTTGCGTGGCGGGATTGGTGGTGGGTTGGGTTGTGGTCCGGCTGGCTGTGTGCTGGCCAGTTGTGGGTTCGGTGGTGGTTGCTGTGGACATGAATGGTTCCTGAATGGGAAATGCGGTACTTGGCGATGAAAACGCGGTTTCCATTGGGGCCTAGGAGGTATTCGGCCGAGGCGTTGACAACCCTAGTTGGCAAGGGGTAACCTCCGACGCCTTAGACCTCTCTCCTGGACTGCTATTGCAAGCACCCACCACCGTCGCGACGAGAAATCGAACGCCGACGGCAATCTGACCGGCCAAACCTGCACCGGATTCGTTCCGTGCTCTTCTGCCGGTGGTGCTGCAAATCAGGGCTGGCCAGTTTTCGCCTTGCTTGAAGTCCGTGGGTTGTCGTACTCGGGTCTCGTCGCGGTCGTGGTGGGGGCTTGTGCCCACTCACTACAAGGAGTGCCGTGATGCCCGCCTTCCTACTGCCGAAATCCATTCGTCGCGACATCGCCGTGCTGCTCCTGATCCTGTTTGGGCAGCAGGCAACGCAGGCGGGCATCATCCAAACCAACTTCGGGACGGGGACCAATGCGGTCCCGGGCGGGCCCTTTGACCCGTCCGGAAACATTCTTGCCACGAACCTCCTCTCCGCTTCGGCCACGGGCTCCTTCTACCGCCAGGACTCCGGGTACCCGGTGGTTGTCTCGCGACTGTACGACGGGAACCTCGGTCCGCTTAGCTCCGCCGGGCTCGGCGGGGACGGAAACTTCACGGTGATGCCCAACGTCGCGACGATCCAGTTCGATCTGGATGCCCCCTATGACATCACGGCTATTCGCACCTACGCCAGTTGGGATTCCGGCCGCGACGGACAGCAGTACACCGTGTCTTATGCGACCGCGCTTGAACCGTCGACCTACACGACGCTCCTGGCGATTTCGCGATTCGACGTGACGGACTTCCCACTCCGGGAGGACTACGACTGGGACACGGGAGAACCGATCATGATCCCCGACGAGGACTTCGCGACGACATTGGTCCAGCTCACGCCCACGAGCGGCTTCTTGGCCCAGCAGGTAGTGTCGCTTCGATTTGCGTTCAGCGGCGTTGAAAACGGCGGCACGGCCTTCCGCGAGTTCCAGGTGACCGCCGTCCCCGAACCCTCGACCTACGCCATGGCCCTCGCGGGAATAGCCTGCGGCGGGTTCTCGATATGGCGGCGGCGGAAGCGGGCCTAGTTCGCTTCAGCCAACGTGAATTCAACGCGAGGGGAGCAGGTTCCATCACGGGCCTGCTCCCCTTGGTGTTTTCACGCCGAAAACAGTTCCCGGTCAGCATCAAACGCTCGGGCTGCCGTCGTTCGCTGCTCCGGGGCGAGGGTTTTACGAACGCCCAGCCACGTGAAGGAAAGTTTCACGGCGGCCATCGTAGTGCGGAGCCTGTTGGCGGCGGAGCGTTCGAGTTGGGTTGTCGGGGTGTTGGTGGGTTGGGTTGTCGTGCGGCGGGAACTGGTCTGGCCGGTTGTGGGTTCGGTGGTGGTTGCGGTTGCCATCGGTACGTGCGATCTCCTTGAAGGTTGGATGAAAGGCCCGGCCGCAAAGACTGCTGACAGACCGGTGGCGGCACGGGCTTGGAAAACCCCTTGGCTGGTGAGGGTTCTGGAGGCCTACGGCGGGCGATCAGCCACCGAGGCGACCATGGAGCCGCCTGTCACCATGAGCCGGAATCAGCGGGCGAAAATCACTGGACGGGAGGGCGGGCTTCTGTCGGGCTGAGAGACGGGGCCGCGAGGGGTACCCCGTAGGTAGATAGAGGAAGAGAAGAAAGAGATATAGAAGAGAATGTACCGGTTCAGCACTGGCGCCGATGGAGGTCGGCATGAGTGCTGAACTGGGTCGGCACGGGTGCGGCGGTTGATGGTCGGGGTGCGAGAGGGCCGCCGACGGAATCACATCGCGGCCGGTCGGGAGTCACTCGGCGGCTTGGGTTACCCGCTGCTGCTTCTGCCGCTCTTCGAGCCACTCTGGAGCGACGAATGCCTCGGTCGGGCTTCCGTCCGGTTCCGGGATTAGCTCGAGTGTGTCGATCGGCGGGATATAGAGGTCCCCCTTCTGAATGAGGACGGTGAGCGTCTTGGGGGAGATCTTCCGCAGCCTAGGAAGCCTCAGAGGGCCATTGATTTTCGCGAGGATCCGCGCCGTCTCGACCGCGTCCGGCGCGTCGAATGCGGTGACCGCAATCGCCGTTCCGTAGTCGTGCTTCGATGCCCGCAGGCAGAGTGTCCGGGCGCTATCGGGCGTGAGCCGTGTGAGCGTGCGAAAAGCTTCCACGTGGCCGACCACGAGCTGATGAGCGGTGACCAGTGCCATGGCCTCCGCTGTGTCTGCGGAAAGTGTCACGACGTTCCTGAATCCAAGAGCCTTACCTTTGAACTCGCGAAACGCCCGGGCGGCGTCTGCTGCCAGAGTCGTCAGGCCGTTGAGGTCGAGGGAGTCGCCCCTGAATCCGGCGATGGCCGTTGCGGCATCGGCCGTGAGCGTCGTCAGGCCGTCGAGCACCAGGTGTTTGCATTGGAACCGCGCCAGGGCCTCGGCCACTTCCGCAGTCAGGTGTGGCAGTCCCCCGAGAGACAGTCTGCCCTGGTACCGTGCGAGTCCCTTGGCGGTTGGCCCAGGTAAATCGGCCAGTCCGTCGAGGGACAGCGTCGGTCCCGAGAAGCGGCCGAGGGCGTGGGCGGCGTCTTCGGATAGCCTTGTCAGCCCGCCAAGCGACAGAACCCCCTTGAACGTTGCCAGGCCATCGGCGGCTTCGCGAGACAAGTCGGTGACGTCGTCGAGAAACAGGTACGGGCTTCTGGCGGTGCCAAGCGCGCTGGCGACTTCGGGCGTGAGGAAAGTCAGTCCGTCGAGGTGCAGGCCCCATGCGCCGCGAAACGCCGCCAGTTCCGTGGCTACGACTGCGGAGATTTTGGCCCCACCGCTGAGGTGTAGCGACCAGCCTTGGTACGCCGCCAGCTGTTTCGCTTGCGCTGGAGTGAGCGTGTGCATGCCGCCAAGCCATAGTTTCATGCACTTGAAGTCGCCGAGTGTCTTCGCCTTTGGCTCCGGAATCGCTACCAGGCCGTTCAGGGAGAGCTCGCTGCCGTCGAAATCCATGAGCGACTCGGCTGCAGCGACAGTGAGCGTGGTGAGCCCCCCGAGCGCCAGGCGTGCTCGCTCGTGCGAAGCGAGTGCCGTGGCGGCTGGTGTTGAAACGCTGGAAAGTCCATTGAGGTACAGCCAAGGGCCGGTGAACTTTGCCAGTGACGCGGCCGCATCGTCAGTCAGTTCGGTCACGCCATTGAGGGACAGGGCATTTCCCTTGAACGCGCCAAGCGCCCGGGCAGCACCCGGCGAGAGCGAGGTCAGTCCGTCGAGGTACAGCGCTTTGCACTGACACGACGCGAGGACTGCCGCGACATCGTCCGAAAGCTTCGTCAGTCCGTTGAGCAGCAGCCCAGTTCTGGTGTCAGCAGCCAGTTCCCTGGCAGTCGCGACATCGAGCGCCTTCAGCCCCCCGAGCGGCAGCGCGGTTTTGAGCGGGTATGGTTCGAACACCCCATCCTTAATCGTCAACGGTCCCCCGTTGAACTCCCGGACCAAGGTGCGGGCCTGCTCCGGCGTCAGGCTCTCGATCGCGTTCGTGTCTTCAGGCATCGCGTCGGCCAGCACGGGAGCGAAGCCGGGCGACAAACCAGCAAAAAACATGGCGACCACGAGTAGCGAGGGGTGGGCCGTGGGCATAGCGGGACTCGTGGTGGGAGACGAGTTGGGATGGGAACACGGTTCAGTACCCTGCCAGAAGTCTATCCCACCCGCTCGTGCCCGGAGAACGCTGCGCGCGTTGCCGCTCGCTCAATTCACCCCAGGCTCCCGCACCACTCTCCTGACCCGCCCGCCACCGACTTCCGACCTCGAATACACCCCCGCCCGATCCGCCGACAGGCACCGACCCGAAGCCCACTGCCGAAGAGCCTCGATCTTGTCGCCCGCGGTCACAGCCACGGGTACGACGTTCTGCGCGGCCTGAACGAGCGGCACGTCCAAGAGCGATGCCAGCCTGCAGCACGACTTGATCTCGGCACCGGTCCAGTTGGTGTCATCGGGCCGGGCCTGCTTCGTGTCCAGCCCGTAGTGCCGCGTGTAGATACTCCAGATCGCGTCCTTTTGGTCACGGCCCGGAAGATCGACGAAGAACACGCCGTCGAATCTCTCTGCACGGGCAAACTCTGGCGGTAACTTCGAGGCGTCGTTGCAGGTGCCGACGAAGAAGACGTCGCTCTCGTGGTCGTTCAGCCATGTGAGCAGCGAGCCGAACACGCGGGCTGTCACGCCGGAATCTGTCTGGCCCGATGATGTAGCCCCAGCCAGTGCCTTCTCGATCTCGTCACAGAACAGCACACACGGGGCCATCGCATCGGCTAGTTTCAGGGCCGTGCGGACGTTGGACTCGCTCTGGCCGACAAGCGAGCCGAGCAGGGCGCCGACATCGAGGACGACTGTGGGCCTGCCGGTCTCGTTCCCGAGCGCCTTCGCGAACTGGGACTTGCCGCAGCCGGGAGGAGAGAGCAGGAGGACACCGCGGGGCCTGTTGCTGACGGTGCCCTCGCTCTGTCGCCGCATGGCCCGGAGGCAGAAAGCCTTGAGGTTGTCGAGGCCGCCGAGCTGCTGGAAACTCTCGTTGCCGCGGTGGATCGAGACCAAGCCACTCTTCTTGAGTTGCTGGCTCTTCAACTCCCACAGCGTCTCGGCCTTGAGGGTGCCGTGCCTGACGAGCGACAGTGAGTAGGCGTTCTCGGCTTCGCTGCGCGTCAGGCCCTTGGCTGCGTCGATCACCCGGGGAAGGTCATCGTCAGCGGGAAGTTCGCCGTCTTGGGTAGCAACTCCGCGGGCGATCTCCTCCAGTTGCGCATGGTCTGGAAGTTCATGGTCAACGCACACGAAGAGTTTGTCGAGTTCGGGCGGTATCTGCGTCACGGGGGCCAGCACGACGATGAAGGCCCGGTTGTGCTTGCCCGTGATAGCCTGCCTCGCGATGGCTTGGATGAGTTCCACGCTGCCCATGAAGCGGTGCAGGTTTTCAAATATCAAAACCGTCGTGCCGGAGCCTTGGGCCACTTGCGGTAGCGCCCGGATCACGGCGAGCGGGTCTTGGGTCTCATTCACGCCCGGGATCGCGATCTGCTCGATGGGAAACTGGACCCCCGAATCGCAGTTCCAGATGCCCAGCCGCCAGTTCTCAGCACGGCACAGTTCGGTGATTTCCCGGGCGGCTTCGTGGGGTTCGTGCGTTTGGATCCAGATGGCCGTGAAGCAGGCCGAGATCAGTTCGTGGAGGTGGGAGGCGAGGGTCGGCGTGGATGAAGGAGGAGGAGCGGGCGTCGTCGTGTTCTTGGATCGGGGCATAGTGTCTCCGTGGAAAGGGGTTGTCGGGGGCAGGGGTGACGGTGGCGCATCCAACGAGACCTGCTAGATTCGAAGCCAGTTCGTCTTCGAGAAGATGGACGTCCTGCGGCTTCTACACATCAAGGGGGCAACCATGCGTCATCGAATCATGTCGGGTCTGCTGGTCGTGGCGGCGATGGCACTGATGACGGCAAGGCCCGCGCAGGCGGCCGATGACGACGCGCAAGCGGTCAAGGCGGCTAACTTCGCTTTTCACGATGCGCTCAACACGCTCTTCACAGGCGACGCAGCCCCCATGAAGGCCATTTGGTCCCATGCCGACGACGTGATCTATATGGGGCCTGTGGGCGGCATGCAGGTCGGCTGGTCGCAGGTTGAACCGTACTGGGACAAGCAGGCAGCCAAGAAACTGGGCGGCAAGGTTGACCCCGTGGACTTGCATATCACTGCTAGCCCCACCTTGGCCGTCGTTCACTACTACGAGAAGGGCGAAAATGTCATCGACGGCAAGCCGCAGCCCGTGAACATCCGCGCGACGACCACTTTTCGCAAAGAAGGCGGCAAGTGGAAGGTCATCGGCCACCACACCGACTTGCTGGCGTATCTGCAGAAGTAGGGCGGCTGATTTGGCGTTCAAGCGATGACGCGGCCTACTCGCTGACCTGCTCGCGGCCCTTTCCCAGCATCCAACTCTCGGGCTGAATCTTGCCGAGCCAGTCAGCCACCGTGGGGATTCTTCCAAGGTCTTCCATCACGTGCTGCTCGCCGATGAATCGCACGGGGAGCACCCGGCCGGTCGAGAGCACCGTCGTGGTCCCGAAGAACTCCTCCATGAGGAAGATGCCCTCGGAATGGTGCCTGAGGGCCCGGTGCCGGAAGTCAGCCATGTGGCTCTTCGAGGCGTCGAGAAACTCGTGGAACCTCAGGTACTCCTCGGGAATGCCCCCGAACTTCTTGGCGGAACTCTCGGCGTGGTGGTACGGGTGCGCCATCAGAGCGTGAACTCCCGGGTGCTGTCGTTGGTCTCGGTGTAGTTCTCCTGATGCTCGAGCTTGACTGTGCCAGCCGCGACGTCGATCGTGACGTCACCCTGGCCGCCCTCGTTGTTCTCGAAGCCCGAGGGCAGGAACTCATACAGCACGTTCTCGATCTCGGGATCACTGGCTGACCGGACCAGGTCCATGTTCACAGGCTGGCCTTGGTCGTCCAGGTAGGCGATGTGGTCGATGGCTCCGCTGTCACCGTAGCCGGAGTATTCACACTTCACCTTGGCGACGCCCCACTTCTGGAGGCGCGGAATGATCTCGGTCTTGAGCTTCGCCTTGGCTTTCTCAAGGCGGGCTTCTTCAGCCTGGAAGTAGCCAGCGAGGAGTTCTTGGACATACGGGTCGGGTGCGGGCTCGGGCTCGGTGTGCTTGGATTGGGCCATGGGTGGCTCCCGGGGTTTGGGGTGCGGGTACTGGGCCGACAGGCTGGGCACCGTCAGGCTGGACGGCGGCGCGGTTTTCAGCGCCACCGCCCAGCCCGCGGCCTGCCGTAGCAGAGTGCTCAAGTTTTCTTTGCTATCAGCCCTATGAGCCCTGCCGGACTTGTTCGCCCGTGCTGGCCCGCTGGAAATACTCAGGCAGCAGGTGCTCGGTGCCAGAGGCTCCGAGGGCCCGCTCAAGGTCTCGGGTGGCGTCCCTGCAGGAACTTCCCGTGAAGCCCTGCGTCTTGATGCTGGTGGCTCCCTCGGGGCTGACGGTGATCTCGATGGTCTTGGTGGTAGGTGTGCTCATCAGGCGGCACCTCCCACTCGCACGGTGACCCGGATCGAGCCGTCCTGGAGCCGGGTCTCGCTGACAGAATGGCCCTTCTTGCGGGCCTCGATCTTGGCTTTCTCCACCGCGTAGCCCTGGAGGAACGAGTTCAGGTGCTTCTGCTCGCCCCAGTGGCCCTGGTAGTTGTCGTACTGGACCTGGCCGGTCTGGAGGTTGCACACGACGGGGTACGACCAGCCCTGGAGCTGGACGCACAGACCGGTCGCCGTGGCGTTGAACAGCCGGACTGTTTTGTGTTCGGGCGAGGGGAGCTGCAGACGAGCGCAGGCGGCCCGTACGGCCTGCTCATCCCTGATCTCGGTTCGTATTTCGACGATGTGGCTCATGGGCTAGAAGGGCATCTCCTGTTCTTCGAGGGATTCGTGGGCACGGTCTTCGTCGTCGTACTCAAGGCCACGTGTTGTCGGGCCCGAGCGTGAGAAAAGAACGCCTTGGCGGGGCTGCCGGAGAAAGCCGCCAGTGCCAGCGCCAGTGCCCGTGATTTCGTCCACGAGCACAGTGGCCAGTTGGCTGTCGTGGTCGCCCGCGCGGGTGACCATCCAGATGGCAGTACAGCCAAGGGCCAAAATCACCACGGCGACGAGCACAGGCCCGGCTGCCTGAATCGCCGCCGCCCAGGCTGAGTCGCGGGCGGCCATTTCGCCGAGCCGCCCGAACTGCCCGGCGATTTGGGCTCGCTCACTGGAGAGCGCCTCGATAGCCGCCAAGAGCTGGCTCTGCTGGCCAGACTGGGTCCGGGCAGCCTCGGTGGCGATCTGGGCGGCCCGCTCGAGGGCCCGGTTGGCAGCCTCGACCTTGGGATCGGGCCCCCAGAACCAGCCTGCCTGGGCGGGAGCGGTGAGCAGGGCAGTGATGGCGCCGACAGCCGCGGCCATCACCCAGGCAGGCCAGCGGGCCCACGCGATCCACTTGGTGACACGCCAGGCGGGCAGAATCAAGTACAGGAGTGACGCAGCCGGATGAACCAGGCTGGCCAGAAACGCTCGGTGAATCATGGAGTCCTCCGGCTGTGGGTTCGGGTGGACGACGGGGTGAACGACGCCTGCTGCTTGATTCGATCGAGCAGCCGGGTGACGAGGTCTTGGAACGCTCGTCGGAGTCGGTTCTCGCGGGCCAGTGCCAGGGCGAGCCCGGTGGCCAGGAGCGAGGTGAGAAGGGTCGTGGTCATGAGGGTGTGAGTCCTCCAGGTGTTGGGGGCATGGTTGGGGCCGGTCAGTTCCGGCAGGCGAGTTCGGCCAGGTCTACGGCCAGCCACTGGTCGTTGGCGAAGTCGTAGAACTCGACTTCACGGAACAGGGCGGTTGGAACTGGCTCGGGCGTGAACCGCCAGGTGCTCGGGTCAGCGCCGAGTTCGAGGCCCGAGAGCAAGAGCCCGATGCAGGTCGTTGGGCTCGTGCATGCTATGAGCGGCAGTTGCGGGAAGATGTACGGAGCACAGGTTCCGGGCACGGTGATTCGCACCAGGCCGTGCTGGGCATTGGCCGTGATGAGTTGACCAGCCTTGCCGGGGATGGGGCACTTGGTCGCCGTGGGCTCCCAGTCAGGGCTGGTCGAGAACCACGCGACGGGTTTCTCATTGGGCGGGACGTGGGCGGTGCTGGGTTTGATGTACCCCGTGTTGATGATCGAGCGGAGCTTCAGGCCCGTCGTGAAGTGGTAGATGACGGGCGGATCGGGACCGGCTGGGTTGGGCGGCGGGATGGGAACCAGGGTGACATGGATCTTCATGGAATGAGCGCGCAGCGGGGGCGCGGTCGAGGGGCAGGAGAAAGCCCGGGCCAGAGGGGCGAGAGCGGGGAAGCGGGATCACCGAGCGCTGACGGCTCGATTGTGGTCAGGGAATATGACCGGCTTATCGGCGCAATTTAGTTACGCCTGCCGACTATCTCTAGGCACATGCAATCTCGTAGACCCGAGGCTCAAGAATGCTGAGCAGAAACAGTCGGTCGAAATCGCTGGGGATGGCAGTCGGAGGGGCGAACGTCTCCAACGAATACGCGGTGGCTAGGTCGACCGTGTTCACGCACATGAGCAGCCAGGCTTCGTCGCACCGTGCTCGATAGGCGGTGACCTTGCCGTTCTTCCTGGCAACACAGCGATCGATGTCTACTGCGACCAAATCAGGAATGAAGACTGCCTCGCCGGAGTCGCATGAGATCTCTGTCAGGCAGCGATATCTGGCTATGGTCAGTGCGAAAACCTCTGGCGGCAACTCCAGGTCGTAAGGCCACTGATTAGCGCATTTGGAGAACACCTCCCCTTCAGGTGGAATCCGAGGGCGGATGTAGCGGGCGAGCCGCTCCGCGAGGTCGTCTTGTCCTGTTCTCCTCCGTTCGGGGAGATCGCCGTGGTAGCTCACATCGACGGCTGGCGCGTTGCTCTTTTCGAGCAAGGCCTTGAGCTTTCGCATGACTGCCGCTCGTTCACTCGCGTCCCGCATCACGCTACTGCCGCCCTTGCCGTTTTCGGGCTGGATGTCGGTAACCTCAATGCCAACGCGGCCACTCGATGCGTGAATCACGAGATCCGGCGACTCGTCCGAGGAGTCCAGGGGGCCGTCTGGCACGGGGTAGAGTTCGCGGAACTTCGCGAGCGCCCACAGTTCCCTTTCTTCCTTGATTGGGTTCTTCGGCATTCGGCTCACCTACGCCGCGGGCGCGAGAGCTTCCTGGAGAAGGGCTTCGAGCAGCTGGGCCCGGTCCGTGGCTGCTGAGGCGAGGCTGGCCTCCAGTTGGTCGCAGAGGGCCATTAGTTCGTCCACCTTCGCCACGATCCGCCGCTGCTCGGCGAGGGGCGGAATCGCCACTGGGATGGAATTCATCTTTGCTTGGTTCATCTTTGGCTGAGCTGTTCCTGTGACGAACGGCTTGAGGTCAATGGCGTTGATATGCAGTTCCAGAAACCGCAGCATGTCTTCGCATACACCGTCGAGAACATGAGCGTGGTTATTGACCCAGTACTTGCCTCGAGCCATGAAAGCGATCGGGGTTGAGCGATTCACGAGGTTCGCGCCATCTTCACCGATCAACAGAAGAGGCTTGTCAAAAAGGAACCGGTCGAGTTTGTCGATAACCCCCGACGCGCCATAGTAGTCGTAGGTTTTCGCCAGAGTGCTCCGCTCCTCCTTGGACACTGGGACTCTCTCTGAATCGCGAGAGATAACGACGTCACCAAACCGGCACCAGGCCCATGCGGTAGGGGATGGCCACGGGACATCGGTTCCGGCCAGTTGACTGATTGAACGGACGGTGGTTTTGGTACGACCATTCGCGGCGTGCCCTGCTTTTGCGGAAGCGATAGCCGTGAGCAAAGTTGCCACTGGTGCATCTCGCGTATCCTGCGGCACAAGGCGGCCGCGGACGGCGAGGTTTAGGATCGTCTGCCGGAGTTGCTTGACGTGCTCGGGCCGCGTCGTCAGACGGGCGAAGTGGTCGAGGTGAAATCGGGCCGAGGGCGCCATGGAAGTCGCGTCGTCGCTGTGGGGTTCGGTCACGCGGGCCAGCGACGCCGAGACGAGGCGGTCGCGGCGGGCTTCGCGTTCAGCCTGCGCAGCCTCCAGCCGGTCGCAGAGGGCCATCAGTTCGTCCACCTTCGCGACTATGCGGTGCTGTTCGGCGAGGGGCGGTACGGAGAGGGGCACGGCCTTCAAGGCAGTCGTATTGATACCAGCCTGACCAATCCATCGGTTGCAAAGTCGAGCGAAAAAGCCCGTGCGGAGAAGATTCAAGAAGTAGTTCACAAGAAATGCCGGATCAACTTCATTGCAGAGCCTTATGCGGGTGAGATGGTTGCTGAATGCGAAATCGTTGTCTTCGTGAACGAGGCACGTCTTTCCAACAAGTTCCTGGCTGTTGGTGTTGTTGAAGAGGATGTCACCCTTTTTCAAGCCACGTTTTTCAGCATCAAGCCTTCTCGGGTCGACGCGAACCAACAGGTCAAAGTTCATCCTTCCATTCGTAGCGACGTTATGGGTACGGAGATGCACGCACCCATCGGCTTGCTGATGAGACTTCGCACAGGCTAGGCCGGGCTTGATTTCGGTAGCGACCTCACCAACCGTTGTGGTGTGCCAGCTCGTTTTGCAGCCGTCAGCAAGTAATCGGCCTTTATGGGCAAGGGTGAACACGAGTGATCGCAAACGGTCTACCGCGTCCGGTGCGTCGCTGATCCGCTCGAAATGCTCCAGCAGCCGGTCGGCGTTCATCGCAGCAGTGCCTCCGCGAGGATCGCCTTCAGCTGATCGCGGATCGCCGCCGTCTCCTGCTCCGCGGCATCGAGTTTGGCGAGCAGTTCCGCCGGGTCGCCGTGGTCGTCGGCGACCGTGTGCGGGTTCTTGAAGTCCAGGTTGTAGCCCCGGGCCTTCACGTCGTCGGCCGACACTCTCCAGGCAACGTCGGTCTCCTTGCGGCCTTTGCGAGTCTCACCGCCCCACCAGTCCACGCACGGGGCGAGGTGCTCCACGCGGATTGGCTTGGTCATCGAGTAGGCCTTCTGGCCCTCTGGCACGCGGTGCTCGTAGAACCAGATGTCTTTCGTCGGCGAGCCCTTCTCGAAGAACAGAAGATTCGTGCCGATGCTGGCGTAGGGGCGAAAGACGCTATTGGGCAGCCGCACGATCGTGTGGAGGTTGCACTCCTCCAGAAGATGCTCCTTGAGCCGAGTCTTTACGCCCTCGCCGAAGAGTGTGCCGTCCGGGAGCACCACGGCCGCCCGTCCCGAGGGCTTAAGGAGCCGGATGATCAGCGCCAGGAACAGGTCGGCCGTTTCCCGCGTCTGAAAGTGGTTCGGGAAGTTGCTCTCAATGCCGTCCTCCTCCTTGCCGCCGAAGGGCGGATTGGTGAGGACCACGTCGACGCGGTCGGCGGCGCCGTAGGAGATATAGGGCCGGGCCAGCGTGTTGTCGTGGCGGACGAAGCTGGGGTCTTCGACCCCGTGCAGGAGCATGTTCGTCACGCAGAGCATGTGCGGCAGCGGCTTCTTCTCAACCGCCCGCAGGCCCGCCTGCATCTTCTCTTCGTCCTTCACCTTCTTCACGTAGCGGTCCCGCATGTGGCGGATCGCACACGTGAGAAAACCTCCGGTGCCGCAGGCTGGATCGAAGAGCGTCTCGCCGGGCTTCGGGTCGATTCGATCCACCATGAAGGCGGTTACGGCCCTGGGCGTGTAGTACTCGCCTGCGTTGCCCGCGCTCTGCAGGTCGGCCAGGAGCTGCTCGTAGATGTCGCCGAAGTGCTGCCGCTCGGTGAGGTTATTGAAGTCCACCTGCTGGATCTTGTTGATGACCTGCCGCATCAACTGGCCAGACTTCATGTAGTTGTAGGCGTCCTCGAATAGGTCGCGGACGACGCGGCGACGCTCGGCGGAGGCCCCGGCTGTCGAGAGATTCTTGAGCCCCGGAAACAGTTCGTCGTTCACGAACGCCAGGAGTGTTTCGCCCGTGATCCCCTCGGGGTCGGCGGCCCAGGTCCGCCATTGGTACTTCTTCGGGATCGGCGACTTGTAGGCCGAGTCGAGGAGTTCGAGCTGCTGATCCTGGTCGTCGATGATCTTCAGGAAGAACATCCAGCAGAGCTGGCTGATCCGCTGGGCGTCGCCGTCTACGCCCGCGTCCTTGCGCATGATGTCCTGGATCGACTTGACAAGATTACGAACGCTCATGGGTCAGGCGGCACTCTGGTACAGGGCGGATTGCAGTTCGTGGACGGCTTTTTCAAAGGCCTCGCGGGAGCCGAACTCGCGGATGAGTTGCATGGGGGTGCCCATCGCGTCGAACGGCGAGATCTGGAGGATCTTCGGGTCGTCGATCGCGAGCACGCCCTCGTCCTGGTACTTCTGAAGCAGGGCTTCCAGGACCTTGCGGGCGGTCGGGCCGTATTTCGTGAACACGTCGCGCTTGCGCACCTGCTCAGCCCGCTCGCGGCGTGTCAGCGGTGGGGCATCGAAGGCGACGTGGCAGATGAGGTCGAAAGCATCGAGATCCTTGCCGACCTCGGCGGCCAGTGATTCGATCGGCAGGCCCTCCTCCTCGAGTTCTTCGACCACGGCCTGCTTGCGGTCTGCGGTGTTCCACTTCTGGAGGAAAGCGTCGAGGCTCGTGAACCGCTTGCAGAGGGCTTTCCTTGTGAAGTCACGAAGGCTTTCGGTCACGAGTTTTCCGGAGTCGTCGAGAAACTCGACCCGCTCGGCGATCACGGTGGCGTGGACGCCGTCTACATAGACCTTCTTCCTGGGCTCACCGCCGTCGTCGGGCGGCGGGAGTCCATCGTCGATGACCGTCTCGTCGGCGCCGGGCTCCGTCGGAATCGCGTCCTCGCCGGATGAATCGGCCGGGGCGTCCTCGGGCGGCGACACGGGATCGTCTTCGCCCGGCTCGTAGACCTGCACAGGGTCACCGTCGAACTCGGGCTCCGCAAAGAGGTTCGTGGCCCCACGGAAGTCCATGATTGTGAAATAGAACTTCTTCTTGTCCTCGTGGACACGGGTGCCGCGGCCGATGATCTGCTTGAACTCGGTCATCGAGCCAACCGCCCGGTCAAGCACGATTAGGCGGCACGTCTGGGCGTCCACGCCGGTCGAGAGCAGCCGGGATGTGGTGACGATCACGGGGTAATCGACCTCGGGGTCGATAAAGTTGCTGATCTGGTCCTGGCCTTCGGAGTCGCTGCCCGTGATCCGCATCACGTAGCGATGGTTCTTCGCCACGAGATCGGCATTCTCGTTGACAAGAGCCTGACGCATCCGGGCGGCGTGCTCCTCGTCTACACAGAACACGATCGTCTTCTGCATCCGGTCGCCGCTGGCCGTGAGGAACTCCGTGACCTTCGCGGCCACGAGCTTGGTGCGGTCGTCGAGGACGATCGTGCGGTCAAAGTCTTTCTGGTTGTAGATCCGGTCCTCGACCTCGTTGCCGTCGCGGTCGAGCTTTCCCTTTTCCGGTCGGTAGCCCTCGACGTCCACGTTCACGTGGACCTTGACGACCTTGTAGGGCGCGAGGAATCCGTCGTGGATGCCCTGCTTGAGTGAATAGGTGTAGACCGGGTCGCCGAAGTACTCGATGTTCGAGACGTACTTCGTTTCCTTCGGCGTGGCCGTCATGCCGATCTGCGTGGCGGCTGAGAAGTACTCGAGGATCTCCCGCCAAGCGGAGTCCTCGGCGGCGCTGCCCCGGTGACACTCGTCGATCACAATCAGGTCGAAGAAATCGGGCGAGAAAGACTTGAATATCTTCTGCCGTTCCTCGGGGCCCGTGATGGCCTGGTAGAGGCCGAGGTAGACCTCGTAGGCCTTGTCTACCTGCCGCTTGCTATCGAGGGCGAGCGTGAGATCCTCCGTGGTGCCGTCTGCCCGCTCGATCGTCTTGGCGTTCGTGGAGAGCTTGGCCATGGCCGGGCCGAATGGGCGGAAGTCGTTGACCATTGTCTGGTCCACGAGCACGTTGCGGTCGGCGAGGAACAGAATTCGCTTCTTACGACCTGCCTTCCAGAGCCGCCAGATGATCTGAAAGGCCGTGTAGGTCTTGCCCGTGCCGGTGGCCATCACGAGCAGCACGCGGTCCTGGCCGCGGGCGATCGCCTCGATGGCGGCGTTCACGGCGCTCACCTGGTAGTAGCGGGGCGAACGGCCGCTGCCGTCGTCGTAGTAGTCCTGGAGGACGATCGGTTCCTCTGCGGCGGAAAGGCCGCGCCAGGCACAGTAGCGTTTCCAGAGGACTTCAGGCCGCGGGAACTCGGACAGCGTGAGCGTCTTCTCCGCGGCGGCCCCAGCGCCGGTCCGGTCATGAAATACGAACCCGTCGCCATTGGACGAGAACACGAATGGCACGCGGAGGGTTTCGGCGTAGCCGAGGGCCTGCTGGATGCCATCGCCTATCGCGTGGGTGTTGTCCTTGGCCTCGATGACGGCGATCGGGATGTTCGGCTTGTAGGACAGGAGGTAGTCGGCGCGGCTCGCCTTGCCGCGGGTCACGAGCTTTCCGCGGACGATGATCCGCCCCTTCGTGAAGCTCACCTCCTCGCGGATTTGCGTAGTGTCATCCCAGCCCGCGTCCTTCAGGGCGGGCGTGATGAACTTCGAGCAGATGTCGCGTTCGGTGAGGGATTTCTTGTTCATCGTTGGGTTTGGCTAGGCCTTCTTTTGCACCAAAGTACGCTCCCGGAGGCCCCCGGAATAGGGGAACGAACGGACCGCGGGTGCCTACTGCCTCACCACTGTCGTCTTGCCCTCAGTCCACGGGTTTCCACTGAGGGCCCCAAGCACGCAGAAGAAGTGCAGGACGAGCCCCGGCAGGATCAGCGCCACGTAGCCCATGCCCACCAGAAAAAACCACACGATCCCATTGAGAATCTGGCCCTTGTAGAGCTGGCCAAGCCCAGGCACGAAGAAACTCAAGACGGCGGCAAGGCCGGGGCTCCAGCGTTGCACAGGCGGCTGATTGATGACCACCACCTGGCCCTGCCCCGTGGGGCCCGCGGGGACGTATTCAGTCTGTTGGTTGGCCAACATGGCGGCCGGGACGGGCGGTGCTTCTCGATCACCCTGCTCTTGGGCCAGCCGGGCGGCCTCAACGTCGAGCCGCTGCTTCTCAAGGGCAAGTTCCTTGGCCCGGAGGCGCCGCTCAGCAGCCTCTTTCGAAGCCTTGCCCATGTTCTCGATAGCCTGGCTTAGGAGCTTGCCAATCTCGACGTACAGGCCAGCTGCCGCGATGAAGAGGCCGCTGAGCGTGAATGCCAAGGCGACTCGGGACTGGGCGATGGCCGTGAAGGCGATTCCGAGGGCCGCCAGAAAGCCGCCGCACGCCGCAACGATGTGCCGTGTAGCTAGGTTCTCCCAGTCGATATCAGGCGTGGTCTGCTTTCGGGCTCGTCTAGGGGGCGGGGCCTTCTTTTCGGGCACCCTCGGCGGCGTGGCATCTGACGAGACAGTGACCGGAGGTTCCCGCAGGCCTGCAATTGGTTTGGTCAGAATCGACGTGATCTGCGTGCCAAAAAGTCCTTTAGCCTCCCTCGAGGGCGTCCAGTCGGCCATGCCCGCCCGCCAGACGAGATCATCGGGCCCGAGCCAGCCGTTCGTGGCCATGGCCTTCAGCCGGTCAAAAGAGACCGGGCCTTTGCGTTCGCCATTCCGGACGTAGTACCATTCGTCGCTCATTCGTCGGTTCTCTGCCGCGGGAGATAAACCCAACAGCAAATCACGCGCGACGGTCAACCTTGGTCCGAGGCGTCAAAAGGCCACAAAAATGGCCTGAAAATGTATTTCGTGGCGCGGTCAACCTTGGTCCGAGACCTGTAGGCCATCACGGGCACGGCGCGGATACTCCGGGTCTGGATTGGCGACACGCAGCTCACGAGTGCCCCAGGTCGCCGCCGGAGGGAGACCTATTCATGGCCGCGGAGTGGTACTACACGAAGGACGGCACCAAGTTCGGGCCGATTGACGCAGCTACCCTCAAGCAGTTTGCTGACAGTGGGGTTCTGCAGACCGACGAGCTCGTTTGGAAGCAGGGCGCGAAGCAGTGGGTGACAGCGGCAAGCGTGAAAGGGTTGTTTGACCGCGCTTCAGTTGCGCCGAGCAATAATGCGAGCGAGTCACCGGCAATGCAATCAGCGACGTCTTCCGCGCAGACACCCTTTTCGGCATCTGTCGCGTATTCGACTTCCGCTGGCGCTGCGGTCGGCGCCCCTGGCGGCTCAAGGGCCTTTCGCAAACGACGAACCTTTCCAGCGCTTGGTTTCGTGGCAGGCGTTTTCACCCTGCTTGCCGTGTTGATCATACTTGGAGGAGTGATCTACTTTGTATTCATCGTCAGCAATGCCGTTCGGCTTCAAAATGAAGTCGGCGGCATGGTGTCAGGCCTGCAGGTATTCTTCGCGATCGTGGCTGTTGTCGTCGCCGCTGCATTGGCGGTCATCTATCTAGCAGTAGCGGAGAGTATCAAGCTTGGCCTTTACGCCGTGTCGCTTCTGGAGGACATCCGCAATCAGGGATAAGACAGCCGCGCACTGCACGCGACGAAGATGAATTCGTAGGATTTTCGCTGCTGCGGTTCCCTGCGGTGATGCATACCGAGCTTCCCCCATGTGCGGCCGATACACGCTGAAGTCCCGGGCTGAGATCATCGCGGAGACGTTCGGCGTCCACGTTCCGCCCACGCTCCCCGAGAGGTTCAACATCGCCCCGTCCCAACTCGTGCTGGCTGTTCGAGAAAAGCCGGGGAGCCATGAGCGGGAACTCGTGGCCCTGAAATGGGGTCTGGTGCCGTTTTGGGCTGACGACCCCGAGATCGGCAGCCGGATGTCGAACGCCCGGAGTGAGACCGCCGCCACCAAGCCCGCCTTCAGGTCGAGCTTCAGAGGCCGCAGGTGCCTGATCGTGGCGGACGGCTTCTACGAGTGGCAGGCCCGTGATGGCAAGAAGCAGCCCTACTACATCCGGCTCAAATCAGGGCAGCCGTTTGGGATCGCTGGCTTATGGGACCGCTGGGACAAACAAGCGGGCGAGCCAATCGAGTCCTGCACGATCCTGACCACCGACGCCAACGAACCCATGATGGCTATTCATGAGAGAATGCCCGTCGTAATCCCGCCCGAGAGTTTTGATACCTGGCTGAATCCCGCGGAGCATGACGTCGCGAAACTATCCCGGCTCCTGCGGCCGTTTCACCCAGATGAGATGACGGCCTATCCAGTCAGCACGCTCGTCAATAACGTGAAACAAGACTCGGCCAAATGCGTGGAGCCCTTGCAGCGGACGTAACTCAGATGAGCCTGCCCGACCTTGCCCCGTGGTTCGCCAACGTCTCGGACGACTACGAAGAATTGCCCGCGGGCGAGTCAGAGACGTGCTATGACGAGTAGGCGGACCATGCCTACACAATTCCCCAACGCAATGCCCACACGACTAACTCGGTCCTGTCATGTACGCGAAGCTTCCTGAGCAGGCTTCGGACATGCACGTTCACGGTGCCGTAACTTATACCGAGCGACCGGGCGATCTCGTTGTTTGACAGACAGAGAGCGACGTGGGAAAGAACCTGAGTTTCGCGAGGGGTCAATCCAGCCTCGCGAGCAACCGGCAGGTCCCTCGTTTCCATGGCCAATAAGATCCTCGCGAACGGCTCTGTCCCCGAAACTGGCTTTCCTGCGACGGCGTTCTCGATGGCCGTGACGAGTTCCCGCTGAATGAAGTGCATCAGCAGGAAGTTCGAAGCCCCGGCTGCTTTTGCCCGGGCCATGTGAGTCGGGTTATTGATGGCCGAAAGAAAGATGAATTTGGGGGCCGGGGTTGTCTTCTGGAGTTCCACGGCCAGTTCAAACGCATTGCCGCGAGAAAGACCGGGGTCCAGAAGAATCACAGCGGGCTTGTGCTGTTTAACGAGCGTGAGCGTGCTAGGAACGTTGCTGGCCTCCCCGACGACGTTTACCGCGGTGCCAGCCAGCATCGCCCGTAGGCCCGCCCGGATGATTTCTTTGGAGTCGGCGATCAGCAGGGAAATCGGAGCGGGCATGGGCAGTCGGGGTGCGGCAAGATTTTCGCGGGCAGTGCACAGGTTCTACCGGCTCATGGTTGCGATCGAAAACGGCTGGGTTGCAGGGTGATTTTCAGCACGCCATGAATAGCCACCGGATTGCGTTCCCGAGGCACACCAGGGCGGTCAGGATCACCCTCAAGGGCTTGCCGGACGCCGCGTGGTTCATCCCCGGCGCAGCAAACCGGGCTATTGCGGCGATCAATGAATTCAGGCAGATCACCGACAAACGAGCAGGGCGGGCTATCTGGTCGCCCAAGTACCCGAGATCAAGCGGCGGCGGTGACTGATAGCTGCGCCAGACGAATCACTCCTCCAGCAGCCACTCCCTCGCCCGTTCCACCAAGAGCAGGTCGCGGGTCGATTCCTGAAGATCCCGCTTGCGAGCAAACGCGGCTTCTGCGGGGTCGTCGTAGTCTGCCGGATCGAATCGCTCGGTTTGCCGGGCGATGTCCAGATAAGCCGCGAGTTGCCAACGCTCGAAGATGCCTCTGATCTCTGCCACGAATGCCGGAATCTCCTCCCGGAACTCCTCGTCCGTCTCGGCTGCATCCAGGAAATTGATGAACTTCTCTCCCACCAGATATGTGAGTGCCCTGTCGGTTCCGAACTCGTTCTGAATGTCTCTGGCGGCATCGCACTGCTCATGCCAGATCTGGTGAAGTTTCATGGGGCGCTCGACTGGGCGATGAGGGCTCGAAAAGCATCCCGCGGCTTGCCGTAGTCGCGACTTTCGTCGGTGGTGCTCGCCGACAGGAGCAGGTCGTTGAGACGGAAGCCAAGATCGAACGGCGACGTCTCATCATCGGCAAGAAGAAGCTGTGCGGCGGCGATCAACTCGTTCATCGAGCCCGTCACCGAGCGACTGAAGGCTGAGGCGAAACGGATAAGACCGGTGCGGGGCATGATGAAGCGATCGTAAGCAAACACTAGGCCGTCGGCTTCCATGAACTCCCTGAGGGCGGCCATGACGCGGACGATGAAGACACTGTCGTTCGTGATTCCCTTGGCGTAGATCACGGTGGAGTAGAGCGTCGCCGTATTGCTGACGAGGATGTAGGGCGTCCGGCCAGAAAAGAAGATATGGCTCGTCCAGTCCGCGATGGGAGCGGCATCCATCGGCAGTGGCTTCAGCGTGCCGGTCTTGAGCCGCGAGCCAAGTTTCTGGGAAAAGCGGAGGATCATCGGTCGTCAAGGAGTGCTCGCTGAATCATCGCTGGCCTTATGCCGCCATTCGGCAGCGTACCTGCACCTGCAGAGGCCCTACACCACCCCTGACTTCACCGCCCAAACTGCCGCCTGCGTCCGGTCCTTTGCCGCCAGTTTGCGCAGCAGGTTCTGGATGTGCTCTTTCACGGTCTCGACGCTGATCTCGAGCGACCGGGCGATCTCGTCGTTGGACAGGCCGAAAGCCACATGGGAAAGAACTTGGCTTTCTCGGGGCGTCAGGCCGTTGTCGCGAGCGGCCCGAGCATCCCGCGGCTCCATCGAGGCTGCAATCTTGGCGAATGGCCCTGGTCCGGCAGCAGCCTTACCCGCAGCGGCGCTCTCGATGGCCGCGACGAGTTCTTTCTGGGCGAACCCCATGAGCAGAAAGTTGGCAGCCCCGACAGCACGTGCGCGGGCCATGTAGGTCGGGTTGTCGAGAGCTGAAAGCATCACGACCTTGGTGGTCGGCAGGGCCTTGGCCAGTTTCGTGACCAGTTCGAAGGAATCGCCGCCTGGAATGGCCTCGTCCAGCAGCACGACGGCGGGCTTGTGCTTCTTGGCCAGCGTGAGGGTGCTTGGGGCGTCGCTGGATTCCCCGACGATCTTCACGGGGGAGCCAGTCAGCATGGCCCGCAGGCCCGCTCGAATGAGGTCCTGGGGGTAGGCGATCAGGAGGGAGATCGAGGTGGGCATGGGCGGGATAGGGGGAGGGAAGGCTGCAAAGAAACCGATCGAGTCCGTAGGTTCTACCGACCCTTCATGGCGACCAAAAGCAGATAGCGTGCAGGGCGGGTGTCAAAACGCCTTTAAGAGCCACCAGACCGCGACCCCGAGGCAGACAAGCGTCGTGGCGATGATCCAGAGCGGCTTTTGTTGGCCCGCGTGGCCTTCGTTGGAGATCTAGCGCTCGCAGTACGGGCACCGCGGTGAGTCTACGAGGATTTCACGGCGGCAGTAGGGGCACGGAAGGGTGGGCTCTTCGTAGCAGTCATCGCCGCCGTCGGTGTCTTCGTCGTCCCAATCGTCGTCCTCGTCCGCGTCGTCGTCTCGGAAGGCGTTCATGTGCTGACCTGGGTGTTGCCCTCGACATGCTTGGGCTCGTAGGGGCAGTGACGGCAGCCGGAGCCGCAGCACGCGCCCCGTTTGAGGTGATAGGCCGCCGTATAGACCAGCAGGCCGTTCTCGAAATACCAGTCGGGCTGCTCGGGACTGGGCGGAGCGGGAACAGGGGGTGTCATGGGCGCGCGGCTCTGCGGGGATGTCGGAGGCTATCGCCGTTGACCGGCCGGTGTCCACGAGCCTAGTTTCAGGGCCATGAACGCCAATCGATCGCTGCTCGTTGCCGCCTGTCTTCTGGCCGCCTGTACGGTTGGGTGCAGCTCCGTTCGGCAGCAGTTTCGGCAGGCCGTCGCAGAGATGAAAGCCGACGCAGCCGTTTTGGACTCCAACGACGACGGCTTCGACGCCTTCGCCCCAGCTGACGCGAAGCATCTGCGGGCAGCTCGGGCCGAGATGGAGCGGTAGAGATGCCGCGTGTCGTCGTCCTCACAGGAGCCGGGATCAGCGCCGAGAGCGGCCTCCAGACGTTTCGCGGTGCCGACGGGCTCTGGGAGGGCCACCGGGTCGAGGACGTGGCCTGCCCCGAAGCCTGGGCTCGCGATTCCGGGCTGGTGCTGGACTTCTATAACCAGCGGCGGCGGGCGGTCCGGGCGGCCGAGCCCAATGCCGCCCACAGGGCCCTCGTGGACCTCGAGCGGGCCTATGACGTCCGGATCGTGACCCAGAATGTAGACGACCTCCACGAACGGGCTGGCTCGACACAGGTGCTCCACCTGCACGGCGAGATCATGCGGGCCCGGAGCACGCGGAACCCGTCGCTCGTTAGGCACCTGGGCGAGCGGGATATCGAGCTCGGCGACCTGTGCGAACTCGGCAGCCAGCTGCGGCCCCACATCGTCTGGTTCGGCGAGATGGTGCCCGCGATGGACGAGGCGGTTGAGCTGGTCGCCGAAGCCGACGTCCTGCTCGTGGTGGGCACTTCGCTGCAGGTTTACCCGGCGGCGGGGCTGGTCTTCGAGGCCCCCAAACGTGCCCAGCGGATCGTGGTGAACCCAGACGTGCCGGATCGGGTCGGCGGGCCGGGGTTCGAGGTCGTCGCAAAGCCCGCGACGGTCGGCGTGCCGGAGGTAGTGGCGGGGCTGTTGGCGGCGGCTGGGGCGGGCGGAGCCGCCGCGGGTGGACGTTCATCGACGTCGGGAAGCGGTGGCTGAAACAACGTTGTTTCGAAAGATATCTATCGAAACTGGATCACTGGCAGACCTGACGGATCAGCTCGCCCTTCCTGCGTTGGGAAAGCCGTTTGATGGCCGCCTCCCGCTTGAGGGCCCGGGACTTGGTCGGCTGGGGCTCCAGGTAAGCCAGCCATACGGGGAGCCTGCTCCGGGTGTACCTGGAGGCCTTCCCGGCGGCGTGGGACTTCAGCCGCTTGGGTAGGTAGTTCGTGATCCCGGTGTAGAGCGAGCGAGCCGTCACGGCAGCGGAGGATTTAGACGAGCCAGGGCATGGGGAAGAGAGGCCCGGATACAATGCCGCCATGATGGGCCAAGGCGAGCAAAAGGCGGAAATCGTCTTCATTGTGGAAGAGGCTGCCGACGGAGGCCTGGTGGCCCGGGCCGTCGGCGAATCAATTTTCACGCAGGCCGCGTCCCTGGAGCAGCTCCGCCATGCTGTGCGGGAAGCAGTCGCTTGTCACTTTGGTGATCAGCTGCAGCCGCGGATCATTCGGCTACGTAGCCTCGGCGAGGAGGTCCTCTGAACGCGATCTGCCGTCACTTGTTGCCAGCGGATGCGAGGTCATCGGGCCAGAAAGTTGATCCAATAACGGTGCAAAAAAAGCATGAATTGGATCAACGATGCGATTGATTGCAAGTTTCAGAAAAGTGCGTTATTGTCCGTAAATCAGTGGGATTTCTAGCGTTCCCACTACCCACGCCAAAACGGGCTGGGGGTCAAGAGGTCGCAGGTTCAAGTCCTGTCGCCCCGACTTTTTGGTGCGGTCTGCGAGGTATTCCGACGAGGTGCCGCCGCACCGATTCGCTCC
>Ga0315909_10002306_pt1 | contig 24592 bp, 33 predicted proteins | sample LakEriMetagenome_11_FD_203527 | JGI IMG/M metagenome (GOLD analysis project Ga0315909, IMG submission 203527) | Freshwater fungal communities from buoy surface, Lake Erie, Ohio, United States - Buoy 2 MA125 | ecosystem: Environmental > Aquatic > Freshwater > Lake | place: USA: Lake Erie, Ohio...
TCGCGGCCTTGTCGGCGGCTTCCTCCGCGCACTCTTTGACGCGGTAATAGGCGGCGCGGGCGACGACGGATTGCTGATGCTCGTGATACCTGTCCAGCTCGCCTTCGATGTAAGTTTCCCAATCGCCCACGTCGTGTTCGTAATCGTTTTCGGGGTTGAGCTTGTAGGCTTCCTCACCGATTGCCAGACCGTCTTCACGCAGTTCGTCGGCGTTGGCCCAGTCCTTATCGTTTTCGTGGGCGTAGTCGCGATGCGCCTCCCACATATCGTCTTCGAGTTTGCAGAGTTCTTTTGACGGCTTCATGTCTGTCTCCCTTGTTGGAGAGACAAAAGCACGGCACCGGGGAGGGCGTCAAGCTAAAATATTCGCTTGCGAGAACGTTTCCGTTCGGTCTATGGTTACATCATGGAAGAAACATTTGCCGACCTACTGCGACGCCTCCGCAAGCGCGAAAGGCTTTCGCTATCCGACGTTTCCCGCCAGACCGGGCTTGCCAAAGGCAACTTGTGCGACATGGAAAAAGGAAACCGGGTCAATCCAACCGTTTCGACGCTTGGCGCTTTGGCCTCCGTTTACAACACGTCCCCGGCTACATTGCTGCGGGCAGCTTTGAGGAACGAATTATGATTGCTCTCCTTCGCCGTCTCATCCAGCGTTATGGTTTCCATCGCCAGCCCACACCGCAAAAGCGGGACGACTGGCAAGCCCACCCCTTTTATACAAGCGCGGGAGACAAAGCCCGACGCCTTGCCGAGATTGCTCGCCAGCGTGACGCGCTGAAAGACCAACTGGCAAAGGCTATCAAGGCGAAGAAGGCAAGAGCGCCGATCTATGCGGCTCTGCGTGCTTTGTCGATTGAGGAACTGCGAGTGGAGACGGGCAAATGAGCGCCCCGGTTTTTGATCCCGATGACTTGAGCGAAGCAGTTAGCGCGGGTTTTCTGAAAGGCGTCGCTTGGGTCTTGGCGCGGAAAAACGCTCGCTTCAGCGTGGCCGACGTTCGGGAAGCGGCGGAAGCTTTCGGAGGCGAGTTTGTCGAAGGCGTAATGGCTGAGATTGAAAAGTGACCCCACCCCCTTGGATAGATGAGAGGGCTTGGCGGTGATCGAGCTTCCCTTTCCAGACAAGCTGCTTTGGCCAAACGGGCGAACTCGTAGCTATTTGGCCCGGTGGCAGCAGACGAAAAAGCACCGCGAATGGGCAAGGCTGGCAACGCTGGCAGCTAAGATACCGGCTCCAAGCGGTCGGGTTGACTGGTCTGTGACCATACACCCAAAAACCGGCAATGTCATCGACAGAGACAACGCTCACGCCAGCCTTAAGAGCTACGCAGACGGAATTGCACAGGCCCTTGGCGTAGATGACAAACTGTTCAATACGCCGTCGCTGACGTTTGGTAAGCCGATCAAGGGCGGGCTTGTGCGGATTGTGATTGCACAATGACAGCCGCGCCACCCCGCCCAGCCATGTCGAAAGCCCGACGCCTTCGTTTGTTCACCCGTGACGGTGGCGTGTGCGACATTTGCAAGCGGAAGGTTCTAGCCGGTGAAGCATATGAGCTAGACCACATCATCCCGTGGGCTTTAGGGTTTGACGACAGCGATGAGAACTTAAGGCTGGTCCACAAAACCTGCCACCGGACGGATAAGACGGGAGGAGACGTTGCCCGCATTGCCAAGGCGAAGCGCCAAGGCCGGGAGACGGGCCAGCAAGCTAGGCGGGCAGTCAAAGGCGGTTCAATCCCGTCCCGCCCGTTCCAAAAGACAAAAACCACATGGCCAAAACGGCCTTTTAAGGGGAGAGAGACTTGAGACAGACAGTCGCCAACATCTTGCGGGAGGTCGCTCAGGAACACGGCCTAACCGTCGCCGCGTTAACGGGGCAGGGTCGCTCGCGTCATATCGCGCGGCCAAGGCAAGAGGCTTATTACAGGGCCTTCACCGAGTGCCCGCATCTCTCTTATCCAGAGATTGCCCGGCGCATCGGTGGTCGAGACCATACAACAGTTTTGCACGGGGTCCGCGCTCATTGCGAACGGAACGGACAGACATACACTCACGCCGTGCGAATTAGGAAGCATGGCGGGCCGGACTTTGCTTTTTACGCGCTGGCCAAAAGTTACGAGCGCACGATGGTTAGCGCCAGATCGGGAGGCGAATATGCGTCAGCCGCGTGATTGGTTTACATCCGTTCAAGATAACACGCTTCGCAAGATGAAGCGAATGGGCTTTAGCCCCGCCGAGATTGGCGAGAAGCTGGGCCGGACGGAATACACTGTCCGGGAACGAGCGCGGACTATGGGCATCCCGTGGCAGAAAGACCTAGGCCGGTCTGACCTAGCCAACCAGTATGCAAACGGCTTTGACAAAGACCGCGAGACCGAGGCACGGCAACGGGCAGCAGATGAACGCTTTGTCTATGCCCTAGCCCTTGCGTTTCAGCGGGGTGACCACCTTCCTACGCCGACGCCGGAGCCGGTTAGAACCAGGCCGGTCCCTGCCAAGCGTCCATCACTGTTTAGCATTTGGGAGGATTGAGGATGCGTAAACCACCGGGACACTGGACGCCTGACGAGGACCGCATCGTCAAATCCGGCTCGCTTGCCAAGCGACCTGTCGCAGACGTGGCAGAGACGCTTAACCGGCTAGAGGAAAGCGTAATCATCCGGGCTAAGGTGATTGGTTTTCCGTTTGATGATGCGGAATGAAAAAGACCCGGCGCGGTATGGTTCACGCGCCGGGCCAGTCTAGCCACCATGACAAGGGGAGGAAACGACCGCATGGCGACGGGCTACCTTAGCGCCTTGCAATCATCCCTGCAATCATTGATAAAGGGAGGGAGGGCGAAGCTTCGTGCCAGTCGCTTCAAGCCCTCCCTGTGCCAACGGCTTTCGAGGAGCCATCGACCATGCGGATATACCGCTACCAGTTTAATCGCGCAAGCCTCTGGGCGGTGTTGTAATGAGCGCCGACCCGTTCATCATTGACGGCCCGTGCCTTTGGTCGTTTAGCGGCGGTCGGACTTCGGCCTATATGCTTTGGCGGGCGCTGCAAGCGTATGGCGGAAAACTGCCAGACAATCATGTTGTGGCCTTTGCCAACACCGGGAAGGAGCGCGAGGAGACGCTGCGCTTCGTCTATGAGTGCGGGTCGCGCTGGGGCGTTGACGTTGTTTGGCTTGAGTTTGTCGCACGGTCTGGGCCAAGCGCCGGACGTTACGAGCGCGTTAGCTACAACAGCAGCAGCCGTGATGGCGAGCCATTTGCGCGGCTAGTCAAAGCCAAGTCATACACGCCCAATTCCGTTATGCGGTTCTGCACCGAGGAAATGAAGGTCAATACGATCAAGCATTTCATCGCTACGGAGCTGGGCTGGACAACCTGGTCTAACGCCGTTGGTCTTCGCCACGACGAAGGCCACCGCGTGTTGAAGGCGTTGGCGCGAAACTACGAGGGCAAAAGCCCTTGGACGACAAAGGTTCCCCTAGCTAACGCAAACATCACGAAGCGTGACGTTGAGGAGTTTTGGAAAGCGCAGCCGTTTGATTTGGGGCTGCGTCCGTACGAAGGGAATTGTGACCTTTGTTTCCTTAAAGGTCGCGGAACGATCAAGGCGCTAATACGCGAAAAGCCCGGTTCTGCTGATTGGTGGATTGAGCAGGAGCGCGTTGGAAAAGGCTCTTTTAACAAGGACTGGTCTTATTCCGACTTGGCGCGAGAGGTTCAGCAGCAGCCGCACCTGTTTGATGATTTGCCGGATGATGAACAAGACGCCGAGTGCGGCCTGTGGTGCGGAGCGGACGAATGAGCCTTCAAGCAATCACCGCTGCGCTGGCGTATCGCGGCTTAAGCTCGTCTGAAAAGCTAATTCTTATTGGCTGGGCAAACTATGCCGATGAGGCTTTCCGCTGCTACCCGTCACAGCGTCGGCTTTCCGAAGACACAGGGCTATCAGATCGGCAGATCAGGCGGCTTGCGTTGTCCCTTGAGGAGCGCGGCCTAATCCAACGCGAAGAACGACGCCGGGCGGATGGTTCACGGTCCAGCGACCTAATCACTTTGGTCTGCTTGCAAGCGGACACCATGTCCGGGGGGGTGCGGACACCATGTCCGGGGGGTGCGGACACCATGTCCGGGCAGAACCTTTCACTTAACCACTCAGGTTCTAAAGAACCTTCGTCTAATAGCCCGCGAGCGAAAAAAAGCTGTCGATTGCCTCCCGATTGGACGCCATCTGACGCCGACCTGACATTCGCTGCTAACCAAAACATGACCGCCGAGGAGACGAAACATGAAGCCGATCAATTCCGTGATTTCTGGATTAGTAAGCCGGGCGCAGGAGGATGCAAACTCGACTGGTCCGCAACATGGCGGACGTGGTGTCGCAACCGTCGCGGTGCTGGCCAAGCTCGAAAGCCAATCTCCAGCGGAGACAGATCGAAACCTACTGGCATGGCTGGAATCCTCGCTGAACGTCGCCGCCAAGCCTCAATCCAGGATGATGTTTCCGCCGGAGGGTGGGTTTTATCGGAGGACGACGGGCTTTCAGGTGTCTGGATTAACCCCAGAGAACCGGGAGACGGCTCGACAAGCGGTTCAGTCAGCAATGACCCGGCCCTCGCTGGACAAGTGCGAGGAATGGGTCGCGGGACTTCACGCGGTAACGGCCCGCCGTGGTGACGACACCGCCACGCTGGACCTCACGATGAGCCTTTATGCAGCCTGTCTGGCCAAATACCCTGCCGACGTAGCCAAGCAAGCCTGTCTGCATTTTGCCATGCGAAGCGCCAAGCCAAACTGGTTCCCGACTCTGAGCGAACTGGCTGAGTGGTGCGAGCGCGAAGCGGCTCAACGGCAGCAGCTTTTGGACAGCTTGCAAAAATAGGTGTTTACATCCCCTAGCGTCGGTGTATGTTTACCTCATGAGCAAGCCAAACCCGATTGCAATCCGCCCCCGCCAAGGCTCCGCGCTGGAGACCGTATGGAACGACAACGAGCGTTCTAACAAGGCTATGGGCGACATCATTCATTCATGGGCCGAGACATTCGCGCTCATGACAAAACAGTCAGAACAAGGGGAAAACCAATGATTGACCGTGCAGATTACACCGATCACCGCATGAAAGCGGCTCAGGCGACTAATCAATCCAATCGCGGGTTTGATTTCCGCCCTTGCGACAAGCCACCGCTGTGGTTTCGCGCCGTGGCCGAGGTGCTTCGCCCGCGTAGCATCATCATCCTGCTGGCCCTCGCTGGCGTTATCAGCCTGTGGTTTCTGTGATGGGGGCGGCAACGTGGCGGACCGTTCCGATAGAGCCGACCGAGGCGATGTTGGTGAATGGCCGCGAGGCGCTGATGCCTCTCGTCCGGCTGGACAGTTACGGGCCGTTGATCGGCGTCTGGAAGGACATGCTCGCAGCAGCCCCTGTCGTTCCGGTAGGGAGCAGGGAGCGGGTCTTGGACGAGCTTGACAAGGCGTGGCTTCATGATCAGCGGCGGACTTCGTGGAGACGCGATGAATCCGCCGACGCCATCATGGCAGCCCTTACAGGAGAAGACGCAGCCACGCTTGGTCTTTCCGGCGAAACTCAAACCGACGCCCGCACAAGGGGGGACGCATGATGGTTCACTCCGCGCAAGGGCGCTCCGTCCCCACCGAGGGCCAGCCTATCAGCAACGCCCGCCTTGCGGCAGAACTTCAGGCCATCACCCTGGCTCTCCGCATTGGAGGTTTGGACGGGCTGCGGTCGGGACGGGTCAGCCTAATTCTGGATCACCGTCGTCAAGGGTGCCAGGATCAGGGCGCAAATCCGTAGCCGAGCGCGGAAAAGGCCTGCCGGTGTAGGTTGCCCACCTTGCCCGCTTGGCGCTAGCCTTGCGGTTCAGGGCCTTGTTTGCTTCCATAAACAAAGCGCTGGCAAAAGGCTCAAGTGTCACGGCTTAACCCATATTTATGCTCTAACAGGCTCATCTCCTCAAAGCACCATGATCGAACGTGACCGCCCCATATCTTTGCCAGACAAACGCCAGAGCGCCAGGTTCCACCGCCCTTGTTCGCAAAGCCTTCAATGAAGCCGTTAGGCAGGGCTGTGGCGGCTGAGTAGACGGTCGGGGTGCGAAATGGCCCAGACTTGTGTTCCGTGATCTGGGTAGCCCTGTGGTCGTCCCCGTGAATGGTGTCGCACATAGCTTTATTGGCGTGTTGCCCTTGGGCTAGGGGTTTCCCCCGTCCATTAAACGGAATGTGCGTGAAGCCCACGCCGTCAATAAAGCGATATTCGCCATACATGGACGTTCGCCAGCCCCATTGCAGGAAAGCTTCCTCGACCATGTGAGCGTGGGAGATGCCGTCTGGATGAAAGTTGTCGTATCGCCAAGCCCGATGTTCGTGGTTGCCGAACGTGATGAGCTTGCGCGGCTTTAGCTTTCCAAGCCCGCGCTGGAACTCTTTCTGCGATGCGTGAAAGCTAGCCAGTTCCTGCTCAAACGTCGGCTTGGAAAAACCTTCAAACGTCGCCCGGTCATTGAACGACGAAAAGCAATCCATCGTCATCCAGTCGCCAACGGACACAACCCAATCGACGTTATGTTCCGCCGCAAACCGGCCCAGCCAATAGAACCGTTCCTTGTTAGGAAGGTGCGGGCTGTCGTGAGCGTCACCGATGACGCAAACCAGAACCGGATTACCGTCTGGAATTGGTTCTTTGATATGGTCTTGCGATACCATAGCCGGGGCGCCCGGCTGTCGGTGCTGATACTGGCGAGGCCGATAAAGCGTGTCGTCTGCTTCTAGCCCGTAATGCAGTTTAGCCGCCGCCAATCTGCCATTCATGGTTCCGCGTGAGATACCCCACGCATCAGCAGCAGCGGATGCCGCACCTGGTCCCGCCCCACCCATTCCGATAGGTCGGAATCCTTCCCTTAACTTTTCCTCAACGCGCTCAACTGTCTGAAGCGCAACTTCACGGGAAAGGGAAGGCTGGGCCATGTCAGGTCACCAAAAGCGCCAGAACGGGCGGGAAGGGGGTGCCAACGCGCGAGACTGTGCGTCGAAGGCCTGAACCGCTAAATCTCTCTTGCCGTCGCACAAAGCCACGGCCACACCCCTGTCAGCGTATCCAGACTCAAGGTCTGCCTCAGTCGGGTTCTCCGGCAGGAACGACAGCCTGCACGGCTGGCGAACCACCTCCGGCAGGGTCAGGATCGGGGCAGATTGCGGGGTATGCGCTGCACAGCCGGTGATCAGCAGCCCGTAAGCGGCCCACACGGTCAGGAGTAAGGGGCGTCTCAGCATCTGATGCTGTCCTCGCTTCTATTTCAGCCTGACGCGAAAGTTCGCGGATTACAACCTCGCGCGTGTGAAATGTTTGTGTAGCCGCTGCGACCTCTGCGTTACCAATAGCTTCGCGTTCCATGACGGAAACTTGGTCCGTCAGTTGGTCCAATTTTCTGGCGTCGATGCCGAACGGGTCGAACTTAAAGCCAAGGAAGCTAGGTCTGGCTAACCCAGCCAAGCCAAACAGCACCACCGCAACCGCAGCAATGATAAGCCAGCCGGTCGGGGTAATGATGCGAAGATATTTCACGGGTATTCTTTCCGCCGCAGTTCTATATGGGGTCCGTCCCGCAAACTAACCCAGTCGCCACCCCAGACGATTGGCACTTTAAGTTCTTTTGCCGCTCGCTTGAAAGCATCAGCAACCGGGCCATAAAGCGGCCAATCCCATCGCACTTTGCCCGCAATAAGCACCGCAAAGTCGATAGCATGGCCGGTAATGTGCCGGGAGTTTATGGTGCGAGACGCCCCCGCTTCGAGCAAAGCCTTTTGCCGGGCAACCGTTCGCAGACCCTCGGTGATGAGGAAATCGTGCGGGCTATAGGTTAGGGCAAGTTCGACCACGCGCACCAGGTCGGGGTGAACGCCTTTAAGCCGAGTGCGAGAGCGTGAGCCAAGAACGAACGACATTAGGCAACGCCTTTCAGTTTTTCCCACGACTTAAGGCCAAGCACCGCAGCGGCAAAGGTCAGCCAAACCGCAAGATAGCCCTCATTCATAGGCTTGCCGATGGCATGGCCGATGAACCCAGCATAAGCCGTGCCACCAACTACCACCCAGCCAGCCGTAGGACGCCACAAACGGTCAAACGCCTGCCAAGCCCAATGTTTGCGAATGGGGTGATCGGGCAGGGGAATGTCAGTCATGCCGTCGGCTTTCTGTGACTGGGCGGCGGCAACAAGCGTTCAATCAAATCCGTCAGATGCTTAATCTGCTCTTGCAACCGAATGACCTCATCGCGCGTATTGTCATGCGCCGCCTCTTTGGCCTGCAAAGCCGCAACCACCGCAGCCAGCGCACTGATTTGCGATGTCAGCGTGGCAAGCTGATTTGTCGTTGCTGTGCCGTTTACGCGGCCTTCAAGCCGCACAAGCCAAACAATGACCGAGACGCCCGCAAGGCCAAGGGTAAGAAGAACGCTCGGTTCCAAAATCATTGCCCTTGCTCTTACGGTTCGGTTGCAAGAACTTGGATTGCGCCGGTAGCAAACCGAACGCAAAGCTGCGTTTTGCCTGCGCCATTGTCGCGAGCGTAAACCACGGCCTGGTTTGACGACGGGGCCGAGGGATCGGCGCGTTCGGTGTAGAGCAGCCTGTCGTGAAAATAGACCCCGCCAACATTGATTTGGTTGCTGGCGGTCGCGCTGTCTGCTTCCTGCCCGGACCCGATGACAATGTTGCTTGATCCAGTCGTGAGCGCGTCGCCCGCCGTCTGGCCCAACAGGACGTTGTTTGCGCCGGTCGTCAGACCATAACCAGCCTGCCACCCGACGCAGGTGTTTTTGTCGGCACCGTTCGCTGGGTCTCGCATCGTCTCATAGCCGACGCAAACATTGCCGGTGATGTCGAAGCGGACGTTGATGTTTCCGCCCGAAGTCCACGTCCCGGTGGCGGTCGAGGCGACCGTGGTCGAGGTGGTGGTGCTGGCGGTGACGGTAAACTGGCCGTTGTATTGCGTCGGGACGACTTCGGTAATGAAGACCGTTCGCCCAACTTGAATTGCAGTCCGCGCCGAATGAGTGAAAGTGACGGCGGTCCCGGTTGCGGCGCTAACGCCGGTGATCGAAGTGCTGTTGTCTTCTTGGCCACGGCCTGACTTGCCGCCAACCCAAGTGTTTTCCGATCCGGTCGCTTGGATGTAGCCCGTCTCACCGCCGAGGCCGACGTTGTAGGAGCCGGTCGTCAGGCCATCCATAGCCCGCTCACCAATGGAGGTGTTGTAGCCACCAGTCGTGACGTAAATCATCGCTTGGTTGCCGACCGCCGTGTTTTCAAGGCCGGTTGTGCAGTTCAATAGAGCTTGGAAACCGACCGCCGAATTATTCGCTCCGGTCGTGTTCCGATACAGCGCACCCACACCGACCGCCACGCCGTTTGACGCCGTCGTGTTGGAGTAAAGCGACTGCTGACCGAGAGCGGTGTTGTTCCCGCCCGTCGTGGCTGCGCGTAGGGCGTCGCCGCCGACTGCCGTGTTATAACTGCCCTCGGTCAGCGCAAGCAGCGCGGTTGCGCCGACTGCCACGTTTGCGCTGCCAGTCGTCACAGCAGGAAGCACGTTGTGCCCGATGCCGGTGTTGCTGCTTGCAGTCGTAGCTGCAATCATACCGATGCGTCCGACAATGACGTTCTCGGAACCCGTTGTCAGCAGGTTGCCAGTGCTATCCCCGATCAGGACGTTGCTGGTCCCGGTCGTCATGTTGTAGCCCGTATCCACCCCGATGCCGATGTTGTAGGAGCCAGTGGCTCCCCGCAGCGCATCGACCCCGATGGCAATACAGCGGATGTTGGTTGTGCCGACCCGCAGGGCATTGGACCCGATGGCCACGTTTGACGCGCCCGTGGTGAGGTTGAGGCCCGCCTGGTTGCCGAGGAAGACGTTTGAGGCACCAGTCGTGACGTTGAAGCCCGCCGCTTGACCGACCAGCACATTGCCGTTGCCAGACGAGACGGCCTGTCCCGCCTGACCTCCGACCGCGACATTGTTTGAGGCGGTCGTCAGCGCGTTCAGTGCAAAGAAGCCCACTGCCGTGTTGGTCGCTCCCGACGTGGCCCCCTGAAGGGCTTGTTGGCCAAAGCCGGTGTTTTGTGCGCCCGTCAGACTGGCCGACCCGCCTGCACTCTCCCCAACAAAGGTATTGCTGGCCACCGAAGTTGAGACGCCGCGCCCGACCCGCACGGTGCCGACAGTCAACGCCGTCAGGCCCAACGCCGTTCCCGTCGTGATGGCGACGCCCGACATCGTGCCGCCCGTAATAGCTACGGCGTTGGCGTCTTGCGTTGCCATCGTGCCATAACTGCCTTGGACGTATGTTTTGAGAACAGACGCCGTTGTGCGCTTGGCAGGACCTGGCGAACGATAAACCGCCAGCACGTCGCTATCCACTATCGGGGCAGATAGAGCCTGAAGTTCAGGAAAAGTCTTACGGGGAGTCGTGGCCATTGTGGTCCCTTAAAACTTAATAATGAACATGAGGGCGATGTTCCGAGGCCGCGTCTCGGTGCCGCCGGTCGAGGCCGTGTCATACGCTGTAATGGTTTCCACGCCGCCTGAGCCGGTAGTGGTCAGGCCCGAACCAGCTTCGCCACTGGCTGCTGGGGGCTGAACGCTGTGAACGTGCGCCTCAAGTTCATCCGCCTGCGCCGAACCAAAGGCGCGAGCCGGATCAACACCGCGCCCGTTATCCCATCCCCGCGCAAACTCGCCTTGCATCTGGGGAAGATTGAACGTGGTGGAGCCGTCCCCTGAACCAAACACCGTGCCGATTGCAGCGAAAAGGCCAGCGTATGTGGTGCGAGAAACCGCCGCGCCGCTACATTCCAGCCAACCGGTTGGGGCCGCGTTAGCGGCATACATTGTGACGGAACCGACCGGCACCGCCGCCGCAAACGTGCCAGCCGCGCTAAGGAACCGAGCCGCAGCCGCGTCACCGGCAGCAGGGGCGGGAACTAGGCCCTTAGTGCCACCCGATCCGCTGTCACCCACAACCGCGTCAAGCAGCGTCGTCGCCTGCGTCCCCGTCAAATCTTGGACGTGTCCCGTGCCTGCACCCACGCGACCTTTGAGCGTTGCTGTGGCAACAGTGGCCAATTTTGCGTTAACAAACGAATGGTCAGGAACGGTTACGGTTGAGGTAAAGGTGGCCGTGCCGTTAAAGGTCTGGTTGCCGGTAAATGTGCCGGTAGCCACAACCGAAAGCGTGTCCGTGCCAGCGTTGCCAATGGTCGTGTTACCGTTGACCGTAAGGTTTCCGGTGACGGTCTGGTTTCCGGCAAAGGTCACACCGAGCGGGAACGTCACGCCCGACGACGTTGCGGCCAAAACAGACACACCGCCACAAACCAGTGTGGCCGAGTTCGCAGCCGGGAAATAAAAGCCGGTGTCCGTGTCGCCAATGACGCTAATCGACGGCGCCGTAATCAGGCCATCGGAAACGCGGATGCCTTGAGCAAACGGGATAACCGCAGCCGCAGGCGTCTGACCATCGGATGCAAGCGATTGCGTCAGCGCCGTAGCGAGGTCCGCAAGCGTTGCGTTCCAGTCATCCGACAGGATAGCGGTTTCAGGAACCGCAGGGTTCCATGTGTTTGATGGGGGCGAATAGCTCCCCGACCCGTTTCTAGCCAATCGGGCCTCCTTTGGTGTATGCTGCGGTTATGTCCCGATACATCGTTCTAGCCGTCATTCTTGCCGTGCCGTTTACAGGCGGGTGGATGTTGGGAGTCATTGCTGCACTTGCAGCGTGGTTTGTGGTTGATTCTGAACGTCGGGCTGAGCGAGCTGAGCAACGTGCTGCACGGCTTGCTGATAGGCTTCCTGAAACTCAGGGTTCCGTTGCGCCAACTGGGCCATTTCGGCCAAGGCTGGTCTGGCCTGTTCAGGGTCAGTAGATCGATAAATGGCGTTGATTAGCGCTTGCCCAATTTTTGTGTAAGGTGCGCTCGCCCCGATAACTACCGGAATAGCGACCTCTGGTTTAAGCACAACGCCACCACCCAAAAGCGCAGCCAACAACCCGCGACCGGCTGTTCCGCTATCAGGAACGGTAGACGGCAAAACTTCTCCCATGTTGGTAGCCAAGTCGCGCATCAAGCCAGCTCCAGCGCCGCGTTGCGACCGGCTTCCGGTATTGCGACGAACAGCGTTGGCAAATTGCGCTGGGGTGAACACACCTTCGCGCGTTATTGCACCAGCAGAGCCAGCCGCATCCTCAACTCGGACTAGGTTGGCATAGCCCGTGTTAATTTGCTGAAGGCGCGGCGCTTCAGCGGGATATTGACGCGCCAGCGCATCGCGGAATTCACCACGAATGTCGCCAAGCGCTTGACCAAGCGCACGTTGGTCACCGTCTAGCGCCCGCGCAAGCTCGCGCTGTTGCTGGCCGAGAACTGTTTCGATGCGCTTAAATTCTTCACCCGAAATGGCCCCTGTTGCGGGGTCTACATTTCGCATCACGCGGGATGACAGGATTTCTGCCAATTGTTCCGCACGGGCTTGCCCCATAGACGCAGGCGCGTCTGCAAGAATTTGGGCAATGCCGGTCTGAAGCGGCTGATCAACAGTCGGTGACACACGCGAAAGAATATCCCCGTATGCTTGTCCGAGCCGGTTTTGAACGTATTCCACAGCCTCATAGCCGGGGGCAACTTTTGACGGTATTGTTTCGCCGATAGGTGTAAGCCCACGTTGCGCCGCTGCAATATTAGCTGTTTCAAGCCCTCGCGTTCTAGCGCCCTGAATAGCATCACCAAGGAGCGGCATTCCAGCCAGTCGGTCTTCTGTGCCGCGAAGAAACCCTCCAATCAAAGGCGTCTCTTGCAACATTTGACCCGGCGTAAGCTGCACCCCCTCGCGCGAAAGCTGACGCGCTGCCGTTGTGTCTGCACCGACAGCGCCACGCGCGAAACGGTCAACAACCCGCTGGCCAACCACGCCAGTAAGCGCACCGATGCCAGCACCCTCTATCGTCGGCGCAAGACGGTCAACAAGCGGGCCTTCCGCATTGCCGAAACCAGTTGCGCCACCAACGCCAGCGCCAACCGCTGCCGCCCGACCGGCTCTAGCGCCGCCAGTAGCGCCGCCCGCAATGTAGCCACCGGCAGGAACCATTCCTGGCGCAACCGCACCACCGGCCAACTGTAACGCAAAGTTTTGAAGCGGGCGGGTGCGGGCGAAATCCTGCGTGTTGCCTCGCGCTACATCGCTGTATGCCTCGCCGTATTGCTCTGCCGTATAAGGAATTTCTTCGCCAAGAATGCGTCGGTTGAGGTTTTCGCCTCGCGTCTGCGCTTCCACTAACGCGCGTTCAAGTTCGTCAGAAAGGCCGTAGCTCATGCCCGACGAAAGCGCACGAATGCGGTCAGCAAGACCGCCCTCGCTGCCCGCCATTTGCGCTTCAGCGGCATTACGGGCCGCAAGTTCTCCGACCTTTGGAAGCAACGGCGCAGGCATACCAGGCGCTTCTTGACGGCCTACAACTCGCGCCCATCGGTTTGTTGCGGGGTCTAATTCGTAGCCCTGCGCACGAAGGCTTTCAGGCGTGTCTTGCGGGCTAAGTTCTTCTTCGCGGGTTACGCCATACCCAACGACCGGCCCAGCGCGAGCAACGTAGTTTTCCTGCATCACGCGGTCGGCTTCTTCCGGCGTATAGCCTTGGTAAATCAGCGCGTCGCGTTCTTCCGCATCTGTGATGCCAAGTTCATTTAACTTGGGGGCCGGTGCGGCTTGTGGCGCACCTTGCGGGCGCTGTTGTGCGGGCCGCTGCGGACGCGGCTGCGCTTCATCAAGACGAAAGCCGGTCGGCAACCCGTCAGCCCTCGCCGGAGCCGGTGACACAGGGTCCAAACGAAAGCCGGGCGGCAAGTCTTGCATCATTGCTGCACCCATTGACCGCCGCGACGCACCAGACGTTCGTTGTTAGGGCCGGTCGCCGTGCGACCTTCCAACGGGTCAGGCGCACCGCTTTGAGCGGGTCCGCCAACAGAACGACGCTCCTGAAGAAGCCGTTGACGCCCAGCCCGCAGCCGGTCGTTGTTCGCCATAACCGTCGGCAGGCGACGCATGACGTATTCTCGATTATCGACGTTCGACAGCAGGGCTTCAGCTTCACGAATGGCGTCTTGATCAGTTTGCGGGCCGGTGTTCAAACGCAGCGCGTCAGAAACCGCCGCGCGGATTTCCGAAACATAATCACCGTAAGCGGCTGCTTCTGGGGTCATGCCAATTCCAGTTGCCAGCGCGGCTTTGTAGCGCAGCGCGTTGCCCGGAGACAAATCAAATGCAGGCGGAACACCTGCTTCTGGGTCACCCGCAATGTTTCGAAGTTGCGCCGCAAAACGCTGGTTAGCTGCCTCAAAGCCTGCGATTGCCGCACGGTCCTCATTGTCGCCCGGTCGCGGCGCACCTTCAGTTGTCGCAAGCCGTCTGCGGTCTAGGTCTAGCAGGGCTTGACGGTATTCTTGATCGCTTCCGTATTTGTCGCGGTCAAGCTCAAGCCGCAACAAATCCAAACGACGCTCTTGTTCGTTATTTTCCGCCCTAATTTGTTCATCAATCGACGGGGTTGTGCGCGTGTAAACCGGGGTAACGCCTGTCGAGGTGCGCCGCAATGTAGTGTCGCCCGAGGTGTCGAATGACGGCTGCTCTACCGCAAAACTTCCCTCGCCAGGTCCGTAAGTCGTGCGACTTCCTGCCCCCGTCGTAACGGGGCGATACCGCATCCCATAACTTTCCGCGACCGCTTCAGGGGATTGCGTCGCAGCCCACGCAGCAACAGGGTCGTTGCGGATCGCTTCTGGCAATTGCGACATCATGGCTTGCTGTTGTTGCCAGTTGCCGTAAACGGCCTGAGCGCCAGCCAAATCGGTCCGCGCCAGTTGCCGAATATATGCGGCAAGTTGTGGCGGCATTTGCGGTTCAGCAGGGGCCTGCGGTGCCATCGGGGCCGGAGCCGGTGCCATTGTCGGTGCCGAAACCATTTGCGGCATAGACGGAACATCGGCCATTGGCATAGGTGCGGCAGGCATACCAGCCGGAGCAGCATCAGGAAGCGCCGAACCCATAATTGGCGCAACCGGCGCCATGTTGGCTTGCTGCGGTTCTTGCGTGTTTGTCACTTGAGGCGCGACGAGTGCAGCAGCAAGGGCCGGGCCGCTTGGTGCTGCTTCTGGCGCGACAGGCAGTCCAGCCAGAAACGCCTCGCGCGTCGCCTCGCGTTCGTCACGCACAGCCCGCTCTGCACGGTTAGCACTGAACTGCGTGATGCCTTGGCCGAGAAGCCTAGCCGCAAGCTCGCCGTAACCGCCCTTAATCTCTACGGGCTGGCGCTGTTCCTCAAGCAGTTTGGCCAGCATTGCGCTACGGCGCATCGCTGGCGTTTCGATCATCTGCGGAACAGGCATGGGAGGACGGACGGCCATTTAGAGCTTCCCGTAATCGACCATGAGGAAGCCCGTCCAGTGACGGACCACCGCATCAATGCCAGCCTTGAGAACGTCCTGCGCCATGACGCCAATGTGACGCTTGCGGCCCCAGACGTAGCGGTATTCGTAAACCGGCAAACCGTTAGCCATCGTGCCAACGCGCTTGATGTTGCGCTTAAGGCGACGGTCTGATGCGGCAATACCGGCGCGGCCAAGGCCAAACAGCCCGCTCATAAGCCCTTGCTGCTGTTGCATTCGAGAATTGTAGTTTGCGTTTTGTTGGCCGAGGCTCATTTGGTTAGCCGCCAGAACGTCCGTCTGGCCCACGCCGGTCGGGCTGTATTGGATGCCTTGGGGCATACCGACTTGGCCCGTGCCTAACAGGGCTTGAAGCTGCTGAAGCGGCTGGTTCTGGACGTAAGCCCGCTCTTGTAGGCCCTGCGTCCGCGCCTGATTACCGAATGTCCCGCCCGCAATGGCTTGCTGAATAGCACGAGATTGCTCCGCGCCACCGGCTTGGATGGCTTGGTTGGCTGCCTCTCCGTATGCGTCAGCTCTATCTCTAGCAAAATCAGTTCGTAGGTTTCGCGTTGCCTCGCTATTCGCTCCAAGGCCCTGCGCGGCAAGACGTGCATCTTGCGACCTCTCAAGCCGCTGAAACTGCGGGTCAAGCCGACGGGTTTGGCTGGCATAAACCGAATCCTCAAACCGTTGGCGGTCAAAGTCAGGTGCGTTGTAGCCTTGCAGTTCCGGCAAGCCTTCGGTGTTCAGGCCCTGCCCAAGCGCCGTATTCACGCGGCCAATCTGCTGGCCAGCCGTGTCGAGGGCGCTACCGTAAACGCCGGTTGAGCGTTCGTAATTCTGCTGCTCAAGCGGGCTAAGTGCCGTTTCTTGACGATAGCCACCAGGTGCGGACGGGTCAGCGATATAACGCACGGTCCCTTGGGGGCCGGACGTATTCACCATATTCAACCGCTGCTGTTCACGCGCGGTTGCGGTGTTTGCCGTGCTTTGAGCGTTGGCAAGCTGGACGGGATCAGGAGCCGCTGGGGGCCGGGGCTTGCTCACTTACACGGTCCTTGTTGAAACGGTGAACACGCCACTCGCTTTCGAGGAGACCGGATATGATGCAATCATCGTCACCATAACCACGCCGGATAGTCCCCTCATGTTTGAAACCAAACTTTGAGAGAAACTGGCGAGCGGGACGCAAACGCTTTGGCGTCAGGCTGGTGATTCTCGCCGCCCCTAACTGCTGGAACGGATAACGCAAGATACCTGTGACCAGCGAAGGCGTCAACCAGTTGGACCGACTAGCGGCAAAGCTAACCTCAATGTTGCGATATTGGGGCTGATATTGGTTAAAGACGACACCGCCAATGAGATTGTCGTGCTTATCGACCACCCCGATAGCTTCGCACGGTCCCCAGTCCAGTCCATGCCCAATCTGGTCCGCTACCCATTGAGCGACTAGCGGAGAGAACGGGCCGGAAACTAGCCTCAAAGTTGCCCGCCCGTCTGGTTTTCATATTTGAGGTTAAACGCGATAATCTCACACGGCGCGTTGGTGTTTCGTGCCGCTTGCATCGCAATGATGCCGTCTGCCTCATAGGCAAGCGACGTATCGTCATCGACGCCAAGGTCAATGTAAAGCGTAGCGTTTGGAGCCACGCGCATCCGCACCGCACCGCAGTAGCCAATCCCGGTAACACTTGTCCAGCTATCGCGCGTTTCAACGCTGTTAGCCCACGTCGCCACGTCCCACAGGCCTGTGTCCCATCGACCGCCCGTCGTCGTAATCGTGGTCGGGACTGCCGTTGGTATCTTCTCTTTAAAGTCCGTGACAATCTCGACAGCCGGTGCCAGGTCCGCACCAATCCGCAACACGGGCTGAAGCATCTCAAATTTCTTCAGACTGCCGCGCGAGCCAAAATAGTTAAAAGCCGTCTTGATGTCGCCAACAATGCCGGTCGTGTTGTCCGCATAGCCGGTGTCCCACAGGCAGACCGAATCAGCCGCGCCAAAATACATTTGGTCATTGGCCACGGCCCAGCAGAACGCATTGATGCCCGTGAACCGGCACCACGCGCCCGTCTGGACGTTCTGCACATATTGCTCCGACCGGGTCAGATCAGCAGTCGGGACGTTAAAAATTGCCAGCGTCCCTTTCGGGTAAAGCGTCCCTTCCCATCCGAAGTTGCCGCGATAGCGGGTCGTGGCTTGCTGAAATGCGTTCTGGATTTTCTGCGTCAGCGCCACAAGGTTCTCTTGTGCGCGGTCCAGCTTCAGCGCCTGCGAAAGCGGCACGACACCGTTGGTCGTAAGCACCACCAGGTCAGAACCATACTTGATGAGCGACCGCCGCGACAACGGTAGACCAATGTCATAGACGCCGACCAATGCCCAGTTGTTTGCATCCGAGGGGTCAAGGCCCTGATACACCGCCACTTGGCCCTGCGTCGTTACCCAAACCGCCAGATCATCGGCACCCGAACCACCGTCGAGCGTCCATGTCGCTTGACAAAGGATCGAGCCGCCCTTGTCAAAAATGGGGCCAAGGTCCAGCAGATTAGCCGCGCCTTGAATGGCAAACGGCTCAAGGAACCAACACCGCAGACTATCTTCTTGCACAAAGAACAAGCGGCCCTTGTGGTCCATCACGTCAACCAACGTGCGCGGGTCGAGGGTAATCACCCCAGCCGAACCGGTGATGACCGTAGAGGCAAACGTAGAGCCGTTGTAATAGATCGGGTCAACAGAGCCGTTAGCCGCAATCATGAACGTTCCAGCGTCGTTGGCGAAGTTAATCCATTGCCAACGGGCATTTCCGGTCCCGGAAAACACTTCAACCGGCGCGTCGTTCTGGTTGCTCACGTCATAGATCGAGCCGCCAGCCGCTGCAAAAATCTCATCTGGCAAAACAGCCGTGCCACCACGCCAAACCATCAACGATTCAGTGGGAAGCGGCAGACCCTCTTGCCACGGCACAAACCCTTTACGCAATTCCACATAGCCAGCGCGGGGAATAAAGTTGTCCAGAATGACCGCGTTTTCGGCAGGCATATTGGCCAGCGGGGATTGTGCATCCCACCCACCAACGGGAGCCGGGACAGCGCGTCCGATAGACACCCGCTGTTGAGACACCGCCCGTAAAGGCTGGCGACCGTATCGCTGCGCCGCTTGTCTCATATCGCCACCCATGCCCCGGAACGGTTCTGATAGCCTTGTGCGCCGATATAGAACAACCGACCGTCTGGGCTATCCGCAGCGGCTGGCAGGGCTGAACCATAGCCGGGCGCATACACCGACAGCAGCGAGTTAATCTTCTTGCGCTGCGTCTCTTGGTTTTTGGTGTCAGAAATGGTGACGAACAGGATCATCCGGGGAAATTTCCCTCCATGATGTTCGTTGACCAGCCGTAATAGTTACCGCCCGTGCTGTCGATAATCGTGTTACCGCCGTCACGGGCCATGCGCTGATTACGCTCGCCCTGATAGGTGCGGAAATCTTCACTATAATCCAGACCCTTAGACTTCAAGAAACGCCAGCGGAGGCCAAGCGGAAACAGCTTGTCATCCAGATACGTCAGGTCTGTGTCAGCAAGGAATGACGATTGCGCCGAACCGGCAGCCGATTTGGCCCAGTTTGTCGTAATGTATTCATACGCAATCGTCTCCCCGGCGGCGGGCGTCGGCGTCACTAGAAACTGACCGTCCCGCTCAATGAACGCTAGAAACACGCGATTGAGCTGAGGCTGCGCTTGGATAGCCTGCCACTCTTGCGGGGTAATAGGCCCGTAAATGTAACGCATTGTCGTCCGATTGAAGAACGAGTTAGCGATAAAATGGTCTAGGTCAGACGGAACTGCGCTCGCCTGCACCGCGCTTGCCACCGTATTAAACAGGTGTTGCCGACGCATCACCTGCCAATCATAGGTGCCTGACAGTTCGTCGCCTTCTTCATTGGCTAGTGCGTAAAGCTGCTGAACCTGCGCGTCAGTCGAGTTGACGACTTCCGTAGGGACGGGGATCGACAAAAGGCGGCAAGCCCTTTGGACAATCGCAAGTAAATCCATAGCCATTAGATGTGCCCCCAAGAAAGCCGCTTGCGAATTCGATAGATTGATTGCGGCGTAACGCCATACGCCCTTCCCGTCACCGTGAGGCCAGCGCCGCTTGCTCTAATCGCCAAAACATCCTCCGCCGTCAATTTTGCGGCATGATGCATGGTTCCACGCAAAACGCGGTCTGGCCTCGTCTTTGACCCGTGCCGCTCGCCTGTTGCGGGATTTTCTCTAGACGGCTGCTTCCAACGCCCCTTGCGGAACATATCAGCCGTGTTTTCTTTTGGCGTTCCGAGAAACAAATGGTCTGGGTTGACGCAGGTTTTTACGTCACACTTGTGGCAGACGCTCATTCCTTTTTGAGGAAGCGTCTTGTTGGCGGTCGCCCACGCTATCCGATGCGCAGAATCTTGTTCCCTGCCATCTTTGGCCCACGAAGCACAAAACACGCCGTAACCGGATTTGCTCACGCCGCCACCCCACAGCCAACACCCAGTGTTCGGCTCATGGTAAACGTAGGCGTTAAACCGCTGCGCCTGTTCGTCGCTCAAAAGGTTCATCGCCATTGGTTAGGCCTTTGCAGGACGCCCGCGCTTCTTAAGGGCGGGGATGGTTTCAGGAACCGCCACAACGTCCGTTTGGTCGTCGCTGACAGGCTGGGCTACACCGCCGGGACCATCCACCCCGTCGTGATCAAACGCTTCAATCGGCGCGTTATTGAACGCCGTCTTGAGGTACATATCATATTCCGCGCCATGTGCCTTCTTGTCGGCTTCAGTCGCTACACGCGGACCAATCACCGACGACGAATCGGCCTGAAAGCGGAACATTAGGAACTTGCCTTCCTTATAGAAGGTAGCACCAGGCTTATACATCACGTCGCGTTCCAGACCGCTCATGCCACTTCCTTCTCGATTTTGGCTTCCAGAGCCAGTGCCAGTTTTTCCTCAAGCTCACGAATGCGCTGCGTCATTTCAGCAAGCGGCTTCTCAGCCTCCGTCTGCTCAATAAACCGCTGCGCTTTGGCGCGGAGGGCTTGGCCACCCATCGGGACACACTTGGCCAGTTGGCTATCAGACAGACCCGCAAGAGCCTCAACGGTGCGGATATGAACGCTGTTAAGCTCAATCACCTGACTGCGGCCCACGCCCGCCCATTCCTCTAGCGGTGTGCCGCTCTCAGGGGCTTCCATGTTAGCCTTGAACGCAGCGTATTTGGTGGGCCAACGTTCGCGGTGTTCTTCCTTCACGGCAACGTCAACGATATTTTTGTTATCGCCCGGCACGATGAGTTCCACATACTCAACGTCAGTCCAGACCTCGCGGCCCTCTTTCTCTGACAAAAAGTTGTTACGAACCGGCTTGATATGGAAACGCGGAATGATCCGGTCCCGTCCGTCTGGCGCTACATAATCCATCTATGTCCTCCGATACACAGTGTCATTTCCAATCCGCATCACGCTAGAATAGCCGGGCAGATCGGCTTTTGGGCCTAGTCCCTTTTCTTCGAGGACTATGATAGGCGAAAACTTCTCGATTGTCGCTAGTGCGCCTTTAATGGCGTCCGCCTCCGCACCTTCGATGTCCAGCCAGATCAAATCGCACTGATCGAGGCTCAGGCTATCTATCGTTTGAACTGGGATAGCCGTTCCCGGCAGCGTCTTGTGTGAGCCGCAGTTGTCCGTGTCGATGCGCTGAACAGCACACCAGCCAGGTTCCGCCCCAAGCGCACCAAAATACACAAGGGCTTCGTCATATGTGACGTTCTTATGCAGGCATTCGAAATTGTCTTCATCCGGCTCAAACGTGATGACCTGACCAAACACCTTTGACAGCGCGAGCGGATACACCCCGACATTGCCACCAGCCTGAACACATACCCGCTTTTCAGCCACCAACGGCAGAACAAGGGGCATAGCAGCGGCGCATTCGTGTATGACCACCGCACGACACCGCACGTCAAAATCGGGCCACCAGAGACCGTCAATCTGTTTCATTTTGCCAAGCCTTTTTCGTCATACAGGTGCCGTTGAGCGTCAACCGGATGGTAGAAATCCGGCTCATCTAGCAGCAACAGCGCCCGGTCAGCGTCCGTCAGCCGCTCCGGATACCATTTCAGCGTTGCCCACGCCTTGCGCCGCTCGTTGTCGTTCCGCTCATGGTATTGTTTCACGCCAGCAATCTCGCCATGTCCGGCACGAGCCCGCGCCCGTGCGCAATGACCTTTACGCCACGGTCACGCAGATACAAAAATTGCTGCTGAAACTCCATCGCCTGCCTGATCATCCAGCGGGCGCAAGTGTATGTTTTGTCACCCAGCACAACGTCCATTGTCGCTTCACCGTCATTCAAGCTTTGCGAATAGGCATGATGCGAACCCTCGGCATACGAACTGTCGAAACCATAAAGGTGTATTTTCTTATACCCCGACAGCCACGCCAGATTGATAGCGCGAAGCCCGACAGTGCCTCCACCGGGCACTAGAACGCACGGCTTCTGGTCTGGGCCTTCGTCAAACCACGGCTTGATGATGTCCATAAGTTCCTCACCAGAACCCATCGCATTGTGCCACAAAACAACATCATGCCCCGAAAGCGCATCAAACACGCACGGATGAACCTGCGAGGCGAGGAAGTAGCGCACGGACATTGGCGCATCCTCGACCATGTGCAGATTTTCTTCCCGCGCATCCAGCATGACGTGACCGTCTGGCGTTAGGCCGTGCTTGATCAGATACCGCATTGCATTATTGACGCTGATAATCTTGGCGCCGCGTCTGCGATGGTCCTTGATGGCCTGCACACTGTCCGCAAGCGAGGGACCGCCACCGACAATGACGCAAGCCTTGTCTTGGTCCCCAAAGCCGGAAAACCACGCTAAGTCCCGCTGCACGTTTGCCCGCACGTTAGCATAGGCAAAGTCGTGCGTTACGTTCATGCCCCTCAGTTCTGGCATGGCCGTGTAGCCACCGACGCGCCACACACCTGGCACCCACCCCTCGGTCACTTCATGCGGCTTGGGCTGTCCGTGAAAGATGACTGCCTTAGCTGTCTCAGGCGGCCATGATACCGCATTCCGGTATGACACGAACATATCAGCGGGGAACGTGTCCCATGTGCTGATTTGCGTGATCCATTCTTGGTCCCCGCCATTCACTTGGCCCTCAGGCAGCAAGCCTTGCAAGGTGTCAGACAGCAGGTCGATAAACTCAGGCTCAAACCACGTCCAAATGTCGGAATGGTCGCCATACTGCCAGCGCATGACGCTGCTGTTATAGGTCGGCCAGTGCCAGTCCTGAATGATGCCGTGCGGCAGTTCCTCAAGCCTGCCAGTCACGCATACGTCAAGGTCCATATACAGAACCTCGTCGCCTAACTCCCACGGCATATCTTCTTCGCAGAACAGATAGACCTTTTGCCACCAGCCCGGCAGATCGGGATTGTGCGCGATAGCCGTAATGCCTTCTGGCAGTTCGTCCGGTCTGTCGGTCAAGCACCAATGGCGCTGTTCTTCGCCCAAATGCCGGGCAATGCCGTCATGCAGTTTGGTGACGTACTCAATCCCGTACTTGGTTCCGACGCGGACGCTGACGACGTTAATCATGCTACCTCCATAGCAAAATGGCCCCGAGGACGAACCCCGAGGCCATTAAGCTAACACCTAACCCCAGTGGAGGCTAGGGCAGGCGAGAGGCTTAGATAGCGGTGCGCTTGGCCCAGAAATATTGGCCAGCGGCGACACCGCCCGTGGTGTTGACCGTGAAGCCAGCCGAACCGGAATCCGACGACGCAGAGCCGTTGGTGCCGATCAGGATGGTTTGCGTCGAAGACAGGGCTTCCGACGCGCGAGCGTAGAGGTGCATCCGCGCGTCGTTAGCGCGAATGGTCAGGTTGACGGCAAAAGCAGGGGTCGAGGACTTGTCGTCCAGATCAATCCCCACAGTCGGAGTGGTCGAAAAGACCGTAGCAGCAGTCGATGCCATGTTAGTGGCTCCTTTCTAAGGGGATCAGGTTTGGAACAGGACGCCTTGGAGGAAGGCGTTCGACAGGGTCAGGTTGCCAGCCCAAACGATAGGCTTGACCATAGCGTCCTGGTTGATCGAACGAACTTCTTCCAGCGGAACCATGTTGCGGTCCTTGTGAGGGCGCCAGTGGATGTAGCCGGTGTTCAGCATATACATGTGATTGGCCGGGCAAGCCCCGCCGAAACCACCGTCAAACACCACATCCGTCCCCTTATACTTCAGCGACACATAACCGGCGTCGCCTTCGTTGGGGTTGCTGATGCGCTGGATGTCCTGAAGCGCCGACTCATAGAATGCGAAATAGTTGTCATCGCACAGAATGAGGTCCGGCTTGTCAGTGCCGCGCGAGCATTGACGATACAGGTTGTTCATGAAGCGAATGATGTTGGCAGCCGAGGCAGCCGAACCGCCGTCCGAAGTGGCTTGGAACTTCTGGTTTTGCCAGAACGACCACGTTGCACGGTTGATGCCGCCGACAGTGCCGGTGGTGGGGTCGTCAGCCACGAGGAGCTGAAGGCCACCAATCTGCTTGCCGCCCGAAGCCGTGCCGTTCGAGTAGAGGTCTTCGGCCACACCGTTCTGCATGGTCTTTTCCGCGTTCTTGATACGCGAGGCCAGCAGGTCAATGATGGCGTCAACGCCGGAGTTTTGCAGTTGCTCCAAACCGCTCATGGTCACGTTGACGGCGATTTGCTTCCAGTCAAACTCAGCCGAGGTGAACACGTCGCTGGGCGAGATGTTCAGGACTTCGTAGCCCGAGTAGCGCTGATAAGTGACGTTCTCAGCGTATTCGAGTTCCTGGATGATGGTGCGGCCACCGGACACCGGCTTGATGGTGCCACGACGCTGCATACGCGACAGAATCGCGTTGTTTTGCGTCACGTTGTCGGCCAGCTTACCCGTGCGATTACGCAGGGTCGTGGTTGCGATTTCCGAAAGATTCGGGGAGGTCATTTAAGTTCTCCTAGGCCGCACCGGCAACTTCTTCAAAAGCTGCGCGGATGTCGTCCTCGATTGATCCATTGGACTTGGGA
>Ga0315909_10002307_pt1 | contig 24569 bp, 18 predicted proteins | sample LakEriMetagenome_11_FD_203527 | JGI IMG/M metagenome (GOLD analysis project Ga0315909, IMG submission 203527) | Freshwater fungal communities from buoy surface, Lake Erie, Ohio, United States - Buoy 2 MA125 | ecosystem: Environmental > Aquatic > Freshwater > Lake | place: USA: Lake Erie, Ohio...
ACTTAACTGCGCTTGTCCATCAGAAATTTCAATTGGCCTTAGTAGCAGGTGATGGAAAAGATCGATTTCATACTTAGGGTCCAAGTATTCAATACCACCCGCGTAACGATTTTTCGTCGCAGCGGCAATCTGAGAATGCACTTCAGTATGAATATGCGTCGAATAACTAATGCCCGATCTGTCTGCATAATCTGCTGCCTTGAGAAATTCGCTGACTCCGCCAATTACTAAGGCGTCAATTCTTAAAACATCTACTTGGTTGTAATCGATAACTTGTTGAGCCATGCTGGCAGAGGCCAAGGACTCTCCAAAGGAAACAGGCACGCCAGTTTGTTCGCGTAATGCGATTGACAACTTGCCTTGCGACTCGAGAAATGCATCCTCAACAAACGAAATGCCATATTCTTTAAAGAGATTTATTCGACTCTTGGCTTTTTCAAGATCTCCAAAAGTTCTGAATGCATCAACACCAATTAGGGCATTTTCTCCAACTCGATTTCGCAAAGTCTTAATTCGATGAGCATCTCGCTCAGGAGATTTTGCCCCCACAACTATTTTGAAAGACTTAATCCCGCGACTGAGCGCATAATCTATTTCTTCTTCAAGCCCTGCCTCATCGCTCCCATTGTCATAACCAATGACAGAGTAAACGGGAATCTCTTTCAGATCTGAACCCAGAAACTGCGCGACGCTCTTTCCTGATCGCTTAGCCATAATGTCATTTAGAGCGATATCAATGGCACTTAATCCAGAAGTAAGCGTGCCATGTTCACTTGATTGCCAATTGGCAGCAAGCAGTTTGCCTCTAATTTCATCGGCGGATTCGGCGGTTTCTTTAATAATGTGCGGACTCATTACCGCTTCAATTACTTTTGCTATGGGTAACCCACGGCTGTAGCAATATCCAACGCCGGTGATTCCATCACTAGTTGTGATTCGAACTATGGAATAGGTGCGATGTGTAATTTGTGCAGAACCTACGGTGAGGGGATGAGCAAGAGGAACTCGTGCCTCGAAGGTTTCGACTCTGTCGATCCTGTCCATAGCTAATGAGGTTAGACCCTTGTATATGAATCGTCAACTGTTTACAATAACGATTAAATTCAGGAGAGTGCGGTTCATTTATGAAGGTTTTGATTTTCGGTGGCACACGATTTATGGGTCGATACGTACTGCGCGCGTTAATGGATGTCGGTGTCGAGGTCACTATTGCAAATAGAGGCACACGCGAGGAGAACAAAGGCGCACACAATGTAATTTGCGACCGTTCACAACCGGGGGCGCTCGATCAATTTAAGGATTCACAGTTTGATGCCGTTATTGATTTCTCTGCCTATGCCTCAGATTGGGTTGAAGAGGCCGGAAAATTCTTTGCTGGAAAGATCTCTCGCTACATCTTTATTTCTACCGGAGCTGTTTACACATCCAGCCAAGTTTTCCCGATAACAGAAGATTTCCCTAAAGGCCCGCCTCATCCATTTGCCCCATATGCGGCCGAAAAAATTCGATCCGAATCACTCCTTAGAGAATTCAATGCAAACGGTGCCTTTGATACAACAGCTTTGCGTCTTCCATTTGTCTTGGGTCCAGATAATTATGAAGATAGAGAGTCCTTTGTCTTTAGTCGTTTGTTAAGTAATGAACCAATCTTCTTAGCTAATGGTGGAAAATCGATTCACTCATTTATTTATGCCGGCGATGTCGCAAGTGCGATTGTGCGAATTTTGAGTTTGAGTCGAACAGGCGGAAGCGAAGAGTTCAACTTAGCTATACCTCAAGCAACAACTAGTCGAGGTTTTGTGGATTTGGCTAGCCAAGTTTGCGGAATTGAACCTAAAGTAGTTTCTTATCAACCCGAGGATTTTCAAATCGACACAATCAATTTTGATCTAAAAAATGTCGCTTTTCCCTTCCCTGAAAATAATGCATATTTGAGCTCTGAAAGTATTTTGACAAAACTTGGATTTGAACCGAGCTATGACCTTAAGGCCATGCTTTCTGAGTACTTTGAATGGTGGATGAAGAAAGCTGACAAGACTCCGAAAGAGTATCCACTGGAAAGCAGAATCAAAGCTGAGTTAATGGCGCCATGAACACTAAGTCTGAAATTCACAACCCAATTGAATCCAAAGTAGCCGAAGACGATCTTGAGATACTAAAAAGCATCCAGGACCGTGTGTTATGGCTTTCTACACGCATTGTTGATTACGCCAATAATGACCGGCCCAACCTAGATGGTCTAAAGGTTGGCGGACATCAAGCATCTAGTGCATCCCTGGTTTCTGCTCTGACTGCCTTGTATTTCAACTATTTAGACTCTGAAGATCGAATTAGTATCAAGCCTCACGCATCTCCTGTTTTTCACGCAATTCAGTATCTATTGGGAAATCTAGATGATTCCTACCTAAAGAAACTTCGTGAAGCGGGTGGATTACAGAGCTACCCTTCCAGGACTAAAGATCCAGATACTGTCGATTTTTCTACCGGATCAGTTGGGTTAGGTGCAGTTGCTCCACTTTTCGCCGCGGTTACTCGCCAATATGTTGACTCTCATTTTGGAGCAAGACCAAAATCACGTTTTATTTCAGTTATAGGTGATGCCGAACTCGATGAAGGAAACATTTGGGAGGCACTTGCTGATCCTGCCGCAACAAATCTGGGAAACGTTATGTGGATTGTTGATTTCAATCGGCAGTCATTGGATCGAATTATTCCCGGTGTTCGAATCGAACAATGGAGAGCTCAATTTGAAGCCGCAGGTTGGCACGTCAAAGAGGTTAAGTATGGATCGAAGTTAAAGAGAGTTTTTGAAGATGGTGCAAGTGCGAGCTTTAAGCAATGGTTTGATCAGATTCCAAATGAACAGTACCAATCGCTTTTTGGACTGAAGCCAACAGAAGCTCGAGAAAGATTTCTAGATGGTTCGCCTCAAGGTGTCAGCGATTTCCTCGAGAGATACAGGGATGATGAACTCTTTGAAATCCTTACCGACCTAGGCGGTCATGACATCAGCTCACTTATCGAAGCCTTTCATGAGTGCGATAAAGAATCGAATAAGTCAAGTGTTGTTTTTGCTTACACAATTAAAGGCTGGCATCTTCCGATTGCGGGGGACAAGAGAAATCACTCTGCCCAAATAAATAAAGAGCAAATAGATTCCTTACGTAAATCTGTTGGACTAGAAACGTCAAACGAGTGGAACAGGTTTGAACCTGGAAGTGCTGAAGACTCACTCTGCATTGCAAGGGGTAAGGCTTTGAAACGCGATGTGGTTGATGCTCAAATTTCTGCCGAATTCCCACAGTCAACGGGTACTTCACCAAGCGGGTCTTCCTCTTCACAGGAAACATTTGGCAGAGTTCTTAATGAAATAAGCCGTAATGAGGCGATCCGACCGTATCTAGTAACTACGGCACCTGATGTTGCCACTTCAACAAATCTTGGTGGATTTATCAATCGTCATGGAATCTTCAATAGAGATCTAAAGCGGGAATGGAGTAGCAACTCGATCCAAAAGTGGACAGAGAGTCCTAATGGTCAACACATTGAACTGGGCATCAGTGAAATGAATTTGTTCACTCTCTTAGGCCAGTTAGGTATGTCAGGAGATATTTCAGGGCAATCACTGATCCCGATAGGCACTGTTTATGATCCATTTGTTTTACGGGGCCTAGATGCATTTATCTATAGTGTGTATTCAGGTGCAAAGTTCATAGTTGCTGGAACACCATCTGGTATCACTCTTGCACCAGAAGGTGGTGCGCACCAATCCACAATTACACCATCTGTTGGAGTCGAGCTGCCGGGTGTGGTTCTGATGGAGCCAGCTTTTGGTCAAGCTTTAGATTGGATGCTGTGTGATGCGATTGCTCATGTTGCTGGTTCAAAAAAGAACACTGCGCCAGACCTTAGTCCAAACGAACTAGCTTTTTATTTTAGATTGACAACTCGTTCCATAGATCAACAACCATTCCACGATGCAAAACAGCGTATAGGTGAAGCAACACTTCGATCTCAAGTATTGGCTGGAGCGTATCGTCTTGTAGATGGGAGAACTGCGCTCAGCCCAATAGATAATCACCTTGCGCCCGTTGTTTATTTGGCAGCAAGTGGAGCGGTGATGCCAGAAGTTCTAGCTGCAGCGAAAAAATTGGCAGAAGAAGGTGTTGTTGCCCACGTCATCGATATCACTTCGCTAGGTCGAGTATTTGGTAGTTGGCAGAGAACTTTAAAACAGGGAATCCGAACTGCATCGACCCCATCTTTGCCAGGTGTTTTAAGGGCAATATTTACCGAAAAAGCACCAATAGTCTCTATTCATGATGGTTCTTCCCATGCGATGGCATGGTTGGGTTCTGCACTTGGAATGCCACAAGTAGCGATGGGCGTTGATAACTTTGGTCAGTCCGGCAATGTTCCAGATCTTTATGCTATTCATGATTTGAATGCCGAATCGATAATCAACGGCGCATTAGCAGCACTTAGCCTTAACACTTAAAGCTATTTTGAATTCAAAGACGAAGCATTAACGGGCCCTTGCTTAGTCTCCCGATAATCAAGGTATCTGATACCAGCTTCCCATCTTCCTGCTTTATGCCCTTAACTAATTCGTTGTCTGACACCCCTGTGATTGCAATCAGCACATTGTTTGAATGAATCAAATCGTATTTAGTAAGAATTGGAAGATTAAGTGGAAGCAAAGGGTTAGAGGTAAAGCCTTCAATATCTTTTTTGGAGACAATTTGGCACTGAATATTGCCACCCAAAGCAATAATTCCTGCTGCAGAAATTACCGCCTCGGGCGATCCTCCAATTCCAATCATGGCATCGACTTCACTTTCAGGCAGACAAGTTGCAATCGCTGCAGTCACATCACCATCATCAAAGAATCTAACCTTCATCCCCAAGGCCTGAAGTTCGAGTGCTAATTTTTCATGTCTTGGTCTGCGCAAAATGGTTATCACTAGATCTTGAATTCTCTTCGACTTGGAATCTGCAATAATGTGTAAATTCTCAAGTAAAGGCTTGTTAAGCGAGATTCTATTTGCTGCTTCATATCCGGTAACTAACTTGAGCATGTAGAAGCTATCTTCTGGGTTAAACATTGTGTTCTTGGGGGAGAAGGCAATCAAACTGACAGCACCGGTTTTTCCTTTGGCGACCAACGAAGTTCCATCGATGGGATCTACGGCAATATCTACTTCAGGTCCTTGAAGATTTCCAACTCTTTCTCCATGCATAAACATTGGAGCGTTGTCTTTCTGGCCTTCTCCAATAATCACCGTTCCAGTTATATTCATCGAATTTAGTGCGTTTCTCATCGCCAGAACCGCCGCACCATCGATCTTGTTTTTATCCATCGATCCATGCAGACTAAGAACACTTTCTGCCGCAGCCGAAGTAACTTTTTGAATTTCCTCAAACACCAGCGATTCAAGCATTGTTGCTGACACCTATCCCACTGCTAATTGCAGCACGCCCGCTCTCTAGCCGAGCGATAGGAACTCTGAAAGGCGAGCACGATACGTAATCAATATTGAGTGAATTAAAGAAGTGAATGCTGCGGGGGTCGCCACCATGTTCGCCGCAAATGCCTAGCTTGAAGTGCGGGTCAATTCTTCTTGCATGCTCCACCGCAGTCCTTACAAGTATCCCTACTCCCGCTTCATCAAGTGATTCAAAAGGATTAAATGGAAGAAGTTCTAAATCCAAATACCTGGGCAAGAATGAGGACTCAACATCATCTCGACTAAATGCCCAAGTTAACTGCGTCAAGTCATTTGTGCCGAAGGAGAAGAAATCGGCATAAGGGACTAAACGATCAGCAGTGATTGCAGCACGAGGCGTTTCAATCATTGTTCCGATCGGAAACTCAGTTGTTTGACCAGCATGGGCAAATGTCAGCTTTATCTCGTGCTCGAGTGTCTCTCGTAAGTGAAGTAATTCTCTTTGAGTAGCCACTAATGGAATCATGACCTCTGGCAATGGCCGATGCCCCAGTCTTTGCACTTCAATATATGCGTACACAAGGGCTCTTACCTGCATTTTATAAAGCTCTGGAATCAAGATTCCGAGTCTTACTCCACGCAAACCAAGCATGGGGTTTGCTTCATGCATGCGTTGGACCGCAGCAAATATCGCTGTGTCTCGCGGAGAAAGCTCTAAGCCAAGTGCCTCTGATCTGGCTCGTTCTGCGGTTAACACAGAAAGCGGCGGTAGAAATTCATGTAAAGGTGGATCAAGCAAGCGCACAGTTACGGGTAGTCCTGACATTGCCATCATGATTCCAACAAAATCTGCGCGCTGAAGCGGTTCCATTTCAGCTATCACACTCTTTTGAATTTCAGCGTTTTCTGCAAGTACTAATCTTTCGATGTAGCTTCTGCGTTCACCGAGAAACATATGTTCGGTTCTACAGAGACCAACACCTTCAGCCCCCAGAATTCTTGAACGCACAGCATCTTCAGGAGTGTCAGCGTTAGCGTGGACACGTAACTTCCGAACTGAATCGGCATGCGTCAGAATTCTATGAACCGCTTTTACAACCGCAGGTGCATTGGTATTTTCTGGAGCAAGCTTGCCTTCTAAATATGAGGTTACATGTGATGCAACAACCGGGACTTCTCCGAGATAGACAGCTCCTGTACTTCCATCAATAGAGATAACTTCACCTTCATGAACAACATGTTCGCCAATTGAGAAAAATCCTGCCTTCTCATCGACGGTGATACTTTCGCAACCACAAACTGCTGTCTTACCCATGCCTCTTGCGACAACGGCTGCATGTGAAGTTTTGCCTCCACGGCTGGTCAAAATTCCTTCAGATGCGACCATTCCAACTAAATCATCAGGGCTAGTTTCTCTTCGTACAAGGATGACCTTCTGCCCGTTCAACGCCAGATCTTGGGCTCGCTTTGAATCAAATACAACCGCCCCTACTGCAGCACCTGGTGATGCTGGAATACCTCTAGCAATCTCTTGCACTGAAGCCGCCAGGTCAAATTGTGGAAACATGAGATTTACTAACTGCTCTCCTGAAGTTCTAAGAAGCGCCTCATTGATGTCAATCTTGCCTTCATCTACAAGCTGGCTAGCTATGCGAAAAGCTGCCTCAGCCGTTCTCTTTCCGACACGAGTTTGCAGAATCCATAGCTTTCCTTTTTCAACAGTAAATTCGATATCACATAGATCTCGGTAGTGATCCTCAAGAAGATTCATTGTGGAATCTAATTCTGCATAAACTAAAGGATATTTTTGCTCAAACTCTCGAAGTGAAATTGGAGTTCTAATGCCTGCAACAACATCTTCTCCTTGGGCTCGTTCTAGATAATCCCCGTAATTGCCAGTTTCTCCGGTTGACGGGTTACGGGTGAATGCAACTCCGGTGCCAGAATCATCGGTTAGATTTCCAAAGACCATAGATTGGATGTTTATCGCAGTTCCTAAATCTGATGGAATCCTTTCACGCTGGCGATATAGTTGAGCTCGTTCTGAGTTCCAAGAATGGAAGACCGCCTCGACAGAACGCAGCAAGTGATCGCGTGGATTTATTGAAAATGGCTTTCCTTCATGCTTTTCAATCAAGACTATGTAATCTTTGATAAGTAGTTTTGTTTGTTCAGAATCTATTTTGTCGATTCTTTGAACTTTCTCAGCTCTAAGGTACTTACCTTCAATTTCAGCAAAACTATCCTTAGCAATTCCGCAGACAATTCGACCGTATAGATCTATAAATCTTCTGTACGAATCCCACGCAAAATCAGGGTTAGAAGTTTGTTGCGCTAACCCAGCTGCTACTTCTGGTGTCATTCCTACATTAAGGATTGTTTCCATCATTCCTGGCATCGAGAACTTTGCACCAGAGCGAACAGAAATAATCAGGGGATTGTTAGGGTCTCCAAAAGTTCGACTTAGCGAACCTTCTAATTCACTGATTGCCACATCTAACTCTTCAATGAGCTTTTGTGGCAGCGCTCCAGCTCTTAAGAACTCTCGGCATGCATGCGTGGTGATGGTGAATCCAGGAGGAACCGGAAGTCCGATCTTGACCATCTCAGCAAGGTTTGCGCCTTTGCCACCCAATAAATCGGATTGGGATTTATCGCCAAATGAGAATGGGTAGATAAATGTTGGATCCTCAGCCATTTCCCGCCCCCAGTAGATAACGCTTAGGGCTCGAGGGTAGCGATATGCTTCTAAATTGTAAACAGTAGACAAAATCTGCCCGTTCGTGTTGACATTTCAAGGGGTAAAAGTAATCTTGGCAACGGTCACGAGTTCCAGCATCAAGCCCCGGCTAACTGGACGGCAACCCTCCACCGCGGCGGGGTGCTCCGGGTGAAGACCAGGCCGATAGCCACCATCATCGGCAAGCGTGGGTCTAACTAACTGTTCTGATCTAGTTAGTTTAGTTAGTGATGATCCCCTGACACTTTAGGAGATTACGTTGAACAAGCGTTTCGGAATATTTTCAGCTGTTGTTATTGCAGCAGCGCTAACACTTTCAGGATGTGCATCATCTGATTCATCAACATCAGAGGCAGCATCATGTGAAAAGGCAGATCTAGCAACAATTACTGAAGGCAAGCTAACTATTGCAACAGGCGAGCCTGCTTACTACCCATGGGTTATTGACGATGCACCAGAAACTGGAAATGGTTTTGAAGGAGCAGTTGCATATGCAGTTGCAAAGCAACTCGGATTTGATGCAGCAGATGTCACTTGGGTTCGTACAACATTTGATTCTGCAGTAACACCTGGAGAAAAGAACTTTGACTTTAACTTACAGCAATTCTCAATTACAGAAGAGCGCAAGAATGCTGTTGATTTCTCATCTCCTTACTACACAGCGCCACAAGCAATTGTTTCATTTAAGGGAAGTAAGATCGAAGGAAAGACAACTCTTGCTGAACTTCAGGGCGCAAAGCTTGGTGCAGCTGTTGGAACAACATCACTAGATGCAATCCAAAACCAGATTGGTTCAACACCTCAGGTGTTTAATGACAACGCTGCAGGTGTATCAGCACTAAAGAACAAGCAAATCGATGGTCTAGTAGTAGATCTACCAACGGCTTTCTACCTAGCTGGAGTTGAAGTTCCTAACGGTTTAATTGTTGGTCAGTTGCCTTCAACAGGTTCAGGAGATCAGTTCGGTCTCTTGCTTACTAAGGGCAGCAAGCTAACTTCATGTGTTTCTGGCGCAGTTGATGCAATCACTGCAGATGGCACATTGGCAGCAATTACAGATAAGTGGCTAGCAACTGATGCTGGCGCTCCTGTATTGAAGCCGTAATAGAGAAAAAGAAGTAGAAGCGGTAGTTTGGCGGCCATGTCAGAGAAGCAAAGCTCTGCGTGGTCGCCAAGCTCACGTGAGATTCAACGCCGTAAGTCTCGGCGCGCGATAAGCCGCAAGCAAGCAGGTATTGCTGCGGCTTCTTCCATTCTTGTACTTGGAACGTTATTTATAATTCTTGTTACTAGCCCAGGCTGGGAAACCGTTAAAACAACTTTCTTTGATATCGAATACGGCAAAGAAGTTTTTCCGACCGTCGTCAAAGGTCTTTGGCTTAACTTACAACTGACTTTCATTGGTGGAGCAGCTATTGGGGTTATTGCACTGGGTCTGGCCCTGATGCGCACCACTAAATCACCAGCACTTACACCCTTTAGATTCTTAGCAACTGCATACGTGGATATTTTCCGTGGAGCTCCGCTTATCTTGATTATTTTGTTGGTTGGTTTTGGCGTTCCAGCCTTAGGTTTACGCGGAGTATCAAGCAATGTAATTTTCTTGGGAACTGTGGCAGTCGTACTTACTTACTCTGCATATGTTGCCGAAGTTATTAGAAGCGGAATCCTGTCCATTCATCCAAGTCAACGTGCAGCTGCACGTTCATTAGGCTTAACTTCAGGCCAGACAATGCGCTTTGTTGTTCTACCTCAAGCAATTCGCCGTGTAGTTCCGCCATTACTTAACGACTTTGTATCGCTTCTGAAGGACACGGGTCTTGTTTCGATTTTAGGTGTTACTGATGCGGTTCGAGCCGCTCAAATCAACGCCAGCCGTACCTTTAATTACACCCCTTATGTCGTGGCTGCAATCTTGTTTTTGCTTATAACTATTCCGATGACTCGTTATACAGATCGTGCAATTAGACAGCGCACCAGCGCCCAGAATTCTGAAGGTGCAATCTAATGAGCAATGTTTTGGAATTAGTTGATGTTCGTAAGTCTTTTGGCTCAGAGTTAGTCCTTAAGGAATTATCCCTGACAGTTCCAGAGCACACTGCAACGGTTTTGATTGGTGCATCAGGTTCTGGAAAGTCAACGTTATTGCGCTGTATTAACTTATTGGAATCAATTGATGACGGACAGATATTTCTTGATGGACAAGAGATATCCGACCCACTTGTCAACGTAGATGAAGTGCGTCGACGCCTTGGAATGGTTTTTCAGTCCTTCAATCTTTTTCCACACAAAACTGTTTTAGAGAACATCACTTTGTCCCCGATTAAGGTGCATGGCAAGAGCAAGGATGAAGCTAATGCCCATGCAATGCATCTGCTCAAGCGCTTTGATCTAGCTGATAAAGCTGACCAATACCCAGATCGCCTCAGCGGCGGACAGCAGCAACGTGTAGCAATTATTCGTTCGTTGGCAGTAAGTCCTCGTTTGTTGCTACTTGATGAAGTTACATCTGCCCTGGATCCAGTTTTAGTCAATGAGGTACTAAGTGCCGTTCGTGATTTAAAAAGTGATGGAATGACTATGGTTCTTGCAACTCACGAGATGGGATTTGCAACTCAGGTTGCAGACGAAGTTTGTTTCCTTGAATCCGGCAACATTGTCGAACGGGGTACGGCAGATCAGGTATTGCGCAATCCGCAGAACCCGAAGACGCAGGAGTTCCTAAAGCGTGTTCACCAAGCCGGACGCCTGTAGCATCGGCGTATGAGCGCATTTAATCAACGAATTCAGCCACTTCGCGAGCTAATGAATGCGAAAGGCCTTGATGCTTTTGTGTTGCGCCGCAATCCAAACCTTGCTTGGGCTATTGCTGGCAGGGCGCATGTGCCAACAACTATTGATATGGCGTGCTTTGATTTGATCATCACGCAGGATTCAGCAATAGCAGTTAGCAATGTTGTTGAAGCACCACGATTAATTGCCGAAGAACTTCCTAGTGAAGTTACCGTGCAAGTAGTTAAATGGTCTGAAGGGCGGGACCCACTTCTTCCAACTGGCGCAAAAGTAGGTAGTGATCAACCAGGTGCTGATCGAGTTGACCTAGGTGCCGAGATCGAAATAATCCGCGCATCATTAATCGAATCAGATCTTGCTCGATTTAAAGATATTTGCATTGATGCAGCGGTTGCTCTAGGAAATGCTATGAAGCAGGTAGAAAGTACCGATCGTGAAATCGATGTTGCAGGTCTGATTACACATTCTCTGTGGCAGGCAGATTTGGAAATCGCATTCTTAGGTATTGCCGGCCAAGATCGTGTTCACAAATTTAGACATCCGCTTCCAACTGCGGCAGTTGTAGGCAATCGGGTCTCTGCTTCAATTTGCGCAAAGCGAAAAGGACTAATCGCATCGGTCACTCGCATCGTTACCTTTGGCGAAGTCACAGATCAAATGGTTTCTGATTACACATCGATCTTTAGAGTTGAAGCAGCTTTACTTGATGCAACGATTGTTGGAAAACCATTTTCAGATCCGATCAACGCGGCTATTGCTGCATATGCAGCCAATGGCTTCGATGCCGATGAATGGACCAAGCACCACCAAGGTGGCCCAACAGGTTTCTTGCCCCGTGATTGGCCAGCTAATCAGGCCAGCGCACGTTTGATCGCATCAAACCAACCTATTGCGTGGAACCCAACCGGCAAGGGGTGGAAGGCCGAAGACACGGTGGTTGCCACAACTTCCGGAGCTCAGATCCTGACCAATGACCCTGATTGGCCTACACATGAGCTCAACGGACGAGCTCGGCCCCTTTTTCTCCAGCGCTAATTGACTAGACGCCTCGGTGATGGCACCCTCCTCTAAGAGGTCTTACCACTGGAGGAAACTTGAAAACTGTCGCTCTCGTAGCCCTAGCGCGCCCAACTTTTGACCTTGTTTGCGCTCAAGCCAACTTTGATGCAGCCAAAGCTTTGCTTAGCCAGTTGGGGGCTAGCGTTGTTGGTCCATCTGAGCTTGTTATGACAGTTGAAGATGTTGCAGCGGTTGAATTACCCCAAGCCGATCTACATATTCTGTTTATGGCTTCCTTTTCAGATGCATCGCCAGCTGTTGAGTTATTAGGAAAGGTTAAAGGGCCAATTCTTGGTTGGTCAATGCGCGAACCCGGCGCAATCGGAGACCGTTTGAAATTGAATTCAATGTGCGGCGTTAATCTTGCAGCACATGCATTGATGAATGTTGGTCAATCGATTCGACACATTCATGGAAATGCTGATGAACCGCATGTTCAGTCAGCAATTAAAGATGCGCTCGCAGGAAAGTTGCCTGAAGCATCTACTCCAGAAAGTTTTACTGGCGAGCTTGGCACCGAAGCTGATGCACAAAAAGCTTTTGACTGGCTAAAAGGAAAAAAGATTGGTGCGGTCGGAGAAGCACCGATTGGTTTCACTCCCTGTGTTTATGATGCGCAACAGATTCGTTCACTATTTGGTCTGGACATTCGACAGATTACGATTGATGATGCATTTGGGAAAATTTCAGAAGTTAATCAAGAAGCCCGTGATCTTGCTTATGCAAATGCGGTAGCAGCCCAACCTTCACTTGCTTCAGTTAATGTTGAAGAAGCTAAAAAGGTTTATGGAGTAGAAGTTGCATTAGATAAATGGCGCGAGGATGAACTTTTGGATGCAATTGCAATCCGTTGCTGGCCTGAATTCCCGACAGATATGGGTGCCTGTATTTGTTCGTCATTAGGGCGTCTTGCCGATCGCGGAACCGTGACGACTTGCGAACGTGATGTTTTAGGCGCTGTAACGATGATGATGTGTGAAGCACTTGGTTCGGATGAAAACTACCTAGTCGACATAGTCGATTTAGATGCATCTCAAGGCTTGGTGCGTTTATGGCACTGTGGATCAGCAGCAACAAAACTGGCGGCAGACCCTAAAAACGCTACACAGACAACACATTGCAACCGCAAATTAGGGGTAGCAGGCAATTTCCCTCTAAAGACCGGCCCAGTAACACTCTTTAGAATAGATCGCGATATGGATCCAAGCAATGCAACCGGATTGCGAATTGTAATCAGTCGAGGTGATTCGATTTCGGCACCAAATCATTTCCAAGGAAATACAGCAACAGTTGTTACGCAACCTGATGCCGCTGCATTAGTAAATGGAATTATCACCGGTGGTTATCCTCACCATCTAGTCATATCGTGGATCGATGTTCGTCCAGGTATTCGTCAGATGGCAAAAATGCTTGGTATTCCGGTGACAGAGTGGTAGAGACTTTAACAATGCTTGGAACACAACGTGCTTCCAGAATTGCTTCACAGTTAATGGAGTTAATCAATCTTCAGAAGTTAAATCCAGGGGATAGGTTGCCATCTGAAAGACAGCTCGCTGATTTACTCGAAGTAAGTCGTCCTAGTTTGAGAGAAGCCTTACACATCTTGCAGGCGCAAGGTTTGGTGCACATCAAACATGGCCAAGGTACATATGTTCAAGAACCAATAGTTGCCCAAGAGTTGCGCGCATCGATGATGTCGAAGACGCATGGCCTGCATGAATTATTTGATGCACGCGAAGTCCTAGAAGTTCCAGCTGCGCGTTGGGCTGCTGAGAAAGCTACAAAAGAAGATATCCGCCACTTACGAGCTACCCTTAATCAAATCGACACAGTGACTTCTATCGATCCCATTGATTATGCACAATTACAAACTCTTGATGCAAAGTTTCACTTAACAATTGTTGGGATTGCGGGAAACCGTTTTATTAATCAGACTCTAAATGTTCTACAAGATGTTATGAAGATGTCCATGGAAACGACTTTACGTCTGCCTGGCAGATCAGAGATTTCTCGAAACGAACACAATGCAATCTTGAGCGCAATCGAAAGCGGAGATGGAGTTTTGGCCTCCAAGCTGACTTTGGAACACATAACGGGAGCACGAGATACCGCGATTTCTGATGCCAAGAACCGAGAAGAAAAATGAGTTTGGTTGAAGCAGTATGCGTTGGAGTCATCACTATGGACACCATCGCACTTGTAGAAAAGTATCCATCAGAAGATGAAAGAGTTCTGGCAGAAGTAATTATTCGTGCTGGCGGAGGCCCTGCTGCAGTTGCTGCAGTTGCGCTTAGTCGCTTAGGTGTAAAAAGTGCAATTGTTGGAACAATTGGCGATGATGCTGATGGCCAAGAAATTCTTCGAATTTTTGCACAAGAAGGTGTCGATACATCTGGAATATCTATTGGTGCAACTGCTACCGCCGGAAGCGTAATCGTTGCTTCTAAAGAAAATAATGCACGGGCTATTAGTACACGCCAACCTGTTGTTCAAGCACCAATTAATCAAGCAGCAAAGAATTTAATTGCAGACGCGAAATGGGTTCATGTCGATCAAGTCGGAATCAAGCGACTTGATGAGCTTGGCGTTACTCGCGGTAAAGGGCCACAAATCTCTTTTGACGCGGGCTATGGGGTGGAAAACTTTGATCCAATCGTTGTTGATTTATTTGTTCCAACAGATCGTCAGATGGCACTTCGATATCCAGGTGTAGATCTTGCGGTTGCATTGGAAAATGATTCTTTAAAGGCCGGAAATACTGTTGTTGCAACACAAGGTTCGGCAGGAAGTGCTGCATTTTCTCCAGAGACTGGATTAGTTACAGCACCCGGCCTTAAAGTTGATGTCACAAGCACTTTAGGTGCTGGCGATGTGTTCCACGGTGCCCTGGTTGCTCAAATCATTCAAGGCTATTCATTACAGGATTCGATTCGTCGGGCTAATGCCGTGGCTGCACTTTCTTGTCGTGGCCTAGATGGTCAATCAAAGATTCCAACTACAACTGAACTCGATGCATACCTGGAGGCACGCTGATGAGAAAACCTTTAACTAATTTAGCAAGACCATCAGGTGCCTTGGCAATGGTTGCAGTAGATCAGCGAGAAGCTTTGCGCGGAATGTTTGCAGCACATCAAAGCACTGCAGTACCTGATTCACAGTTAACTCAGTTCAAGGTAGATGTAGCCCGAGAGTTATCTCCGTTTGCCTCTGCGCTCTTGGTCGATCAAGAGTTTGGAATCGATGCAATTATTGATCAGAAAGCATTACACAGTGGTTGTGGGTTGATTGCTGCAGCTGATTTGTTAGTTGGCCCAGCAGGTGGTGCTGCAACAGACACCGCTATCGACCCAGATGTGGATCCTATGCGCATGCGCGATATCGGAAGCGTTGGATTGAAGTTTTTGGTTTTATGGCGCAATGATGAATCACCAGATGTCCGTGCGCAACTGGTAGAAGATTTCAATAAGCTATGCGAAGTATCTGGCTTGCCATCGATTATCGAAATCATAGTTAAGCCACCGACGGATTCTTCTCGCGCTTTTAACCGTGAAGAAGAGTTGATCATTGCTGCACGTGAAGCAGCTGCGTGGAAGCCAGATCTTTATAAGGCCGAGGTTCCATTCCATGGAGAAGGTGACTTAAATCTTGTCACCAAAAATGCGGACAGAATTTCAGAGGCAATTGGTTCACCATGGGTTGTTCTTTCAAATGGCGTTAAACAACCATTCTTTAATGACGCGGTTAAAGCGTGTGCAATGGGTGGGGCAAGTGGATTCCTTGCTGGGCGGGCAGTGTGGGCAGACATCGTTGGTTCGCCAGATATTCCAAAGGCGCTACGTGAGATTTCAATACCACGCCTAGAAAAGCTTGCTGAAATCGTTGATACTCATGCAAAGCCTTGGAGCAGTTGGAACTAAACCTCTATTGCCACAAAGTTTTTGTCTGGATCTAGCATTGCTGCAATTGCATTTAGTGCTAAACCTTGCCCCCACAACTGCATACGATCGCTGCGAATAACGCTGTAACCAAAGGGAATAAGTTGCAGCACGGTTCCAGCACTTGTTCTAGTCAGGATTCCATGACTATCAACATAAGTCAGTGCCGCAGCAATCGCTTTTTTTCCAACCTGATCTAGTTGATCCTGCATTTCCGGCAGATGTCTTTTGGCTCGCAACATGGCAGCGCCAAAACCTGCGGTCGCTGATGTTTCTAAAACCCCTTTGTTTTCGACTTGATGATCTACTAAAACATCCCAAATTCCATAATCTGGTAGCAAGGGAATTAAGGCCGATAATTGATCAGCTAGGGCTTTCTTAATTACTTCAAAAGTGTCAGGTTTGATTGCAAGTGCAAGGCACGCATCTAAAAACTCGACGCAAGAAAGGGACATCCAGGCGTTGCCTCGACCCCAGTAGTTCCACAGTGATTCACCTTTGTGCGAACCATGGGCAAAGAGTTTAGTTTCTGGATTTTGCAACAATTGAATATGCGCAACTAATTGCTCACCGATAAATTCAATGTACTGAGCTTTCTTAGTAGCAACTCCATGATTGAGAAGAAAAGTTCCCATCATGTAACAGGTATCAGCCCATACTCCACCTGGCCAATGTTCAACAGCGCCACTTGTTGCACGAGTAGCAGATGCTGGATCCATTACCCATTGTTCAAGTGTTGAATTGATTGTCGATGTATCAATGACCCCAAGTGCGTGTAAACGTGAAGCGGCAGCACCTGGAGCAACATTATTGATGTGTCCAGATGTTAAAGCTCCTCGTCCGGAGTACCAATTGATCAGTCGATCTGGGATTGGTTGCTTTATAGTTTCGAAATAGCGAACTTCAGATAAGAGATAAACACCTTCACCCCACGACCATTGCGGAAGTCCGGCATCCCATGTTGCATTGATAATTCGATCAGCGGTTTCCTTGAGAAAAGCAGCCGTCAACGCCGAAGGGGCAAGTGGAGCAAGCGGTGGGGCTTCAAGAACGCTAGAAGTCGTATCCTCGCCGGCCATCGTTATGCCTGAGACTTTGGATGAAGTCGCTTTCCATTGACCACATCGATGCGCAGCTTCTCTTTTCCAAATTCAGCATCAAAGATTGAATCACTAGATTCAAGTGCGACCGCTGGATTATCAAGCCTTGGAGCCATTTCAGGTAAGCCACCTTCAAGTTGCTCGCTCACACCATCTACAAGGAAAGGACCTTCCCAATTGAGATCAAAGCGACGCTTGTGCTTCCAAGAAATCGTTAGATTTTTCTCATCAAAAGTTGGTTCATTGAGCTTGCGAACAAAACTCTTAAAATCTGTGTAGCTCTTTTTGTCACCAAGAACTGAAACATAAAGTGCGCCATTGCCATTTGGTTGCCACTCTTGGAATGCGGTATCTCCACTCTTGAGCGGAGAGAATCCTCCAGGTGTTGCAACTGCAATGTAACCATTGCCAACTCGCCCTGCTATCCAGGAACCCTTCTGAACAAACTCATCCATCCACGGCGTTGGGAACCACAAATGGGTGAAGTCTGGATACAGCTGATCATTCAAAGCGTAAATCGCAAGAATGACATTTTCATATTGGCGAACACGTGGCAAAACAAGATGTCCGGCCCATGAATTTGGTCGTACCGAGGTTGCATGACTAAATGCAGCTGGATAACTTGCAAACACCTGAACCTCTGTCGAAAGGGTTGCTCCCCAAACATGTTCTTGCAATCCTGGTAACCCTGCTCGGTAATCTTGAACAGATGAAAGCATTCCATCGCCAGTGCGCCATACGTGTAGGTCAGATGCATATGGACGCTCTAGCAAGTCGCTAGTAAATCGATACTTTCCGCGATAAACCTGGCGACCATGCCATGTTTTGTTAAGTGAATGTGCGACCTTAACAATCATTGGTGGGAGTACATACTTCTTTGATGTAATCAAAGTTGTTACAGGCAATACTGCAAGGTTTAGCGCACCCATGCCCCACAGCGCCCACATGATTGGCGCTGTTTCTTCAAAACGTGATGATCTTAAGGTTGTTGTATAGCTTCGGCCATGTGCTGCGCCATGAACTCCGCGCCACGAATTACTGGCCAGAGAGAACATCAACTTATCAAGCAGGGCTTCTGAAAACTGGCGAATCTCCTTGTTAGGGGAGAACTCAATTAATGAAACTAATGCCAATGTATCAATTGCAAGATATGCATTTGAGTCGTATTCGCTAAATCCACCTTCGAGCTTTAACTTCAACCATTCCAACGCCATTTCGCGGCCATGTTCAGAGTGTGCCGCACCCGTCACCTTGGCATTTGAAAAAGTTTCAGTGGCAAAGAGATCACCAATTAAGTGCTCAGCCGTGTGCCACACAAATTGATGATTTTCTGTGAAGTAACACATTGCATCAAGACCTGGATCCTCAATCCAATACTTAAAGTTAAGTAGGGTTGTTTTCACTTCCTCACGAACTCCTGGCTCCCACTGTTTTTCTGGAAACTTATGAAGGACATGTACCAGGCCAACAGCTTCGAAATCTGCACAATCTGCGCGCGAAGAAATCATCGATAAGGCAGGCTTTAGATCTTCCGCCGTTGCAACATACTTTGCATTTTTATCTAAACGAGCAAGAGCACGCGCAGAAGATGCATAACTATCTGCAACATGATCAATTACTTCTGATCGCCAAACCTTTGGTGAGGTTTTTGGAACGCTAGTGCGAACTCGTTCTGGAACATAAGCTGTTCTAAAGGTTCTAAAGACTGGCGTACTGGGGGAATCAAGACGAAGTTCTAGGAAAATTTCTCCTGTATCCAACATCGTTGCAGTCACATCTCCATCGATTGCAGCCTTTAACTTTTCAGCCTTCTTTGCCGCACTTCGAATCTCACTGACTTTTACCTTTGCTTTACCTTGTTTAAATACAAGTGGAACACCATCGCCCTGGGTCTTGCTCTCCTTAACCCGGACTCGTAGTCCAGGTGAGCCATGGAATTCAACAGAATCTGTTGTCCGTGCCCAGCGTTCAATTGCTACATTTTCAAGCTCGCGTTCAGCGATTTCCGATGCATATTCATCTGCGCCAGGAGATGGAATAACTATTCGGACTGGCAAACCTTCAATCTTTACTCGAACAGCATGACGTACTTCTCGAAGAGAGATTTGCCATTGCGAAATAATCAAAGTGCTTATTCCGGAAGGCAACAATGTCTTGATTGTGTGAGATAACGGCTGCATGTAGCCAAACAAATCAGTACTTAAAACTAATTCTCCATTGAGCCAAACCTGAACAGGCCCTTGACTTTCTACAACAACATTTCGCCATTCAGGCTGATCGACTTCGATCTGTGTGGCCATAAGGGAGTGGCGATATTCTGGCGTGTAAGAGAAGTGACTCCAATCAGCAAAACCATCATGGCCGGTATGAATACGTGTCCAAGTGTCCGTGTTTACTTCGGCATTTCCAGGTGCTTTCCAAGAAACCTGGCCACCTTCGATCACTGTAGGCATTGTTTGATCTGCAGTAAATGGGCGGTTCTTAAACAACTTAGCTTTCAGGGGAGCAATATCTGGACCATTTGTCAGAACCCAGCGTCCATCTTTACCAAATGGATCACCTGAATCCTTAAGCAGCTTCCCTAAATCATCAGCTGGTGTAATCCAAGCTTTGGTAATTAACCAATCTCGAATGAATCCATTCTTATCCAGTAAATGAATGGTGCGATCGAAGTTATCAGTGAACCGTGGAATTTTTCTGACCTCTTCCTACTTTGAAGAACTTTTCAAGACTAGCGGACTACTTGATTCCAGTCTGAGCAATTCCTTGGACAATTTGACGCTGCATGAAAACAAACATAAACAAAACTGGAATAATTGACATAACCGACATGGCCAAAACGATGTTATACGGGACAACTAATTGCCCATTTAAAAGCGCCAAGGCAACCGGCAATGTGTATAGCTCTTCTTTTTGAGCAATCAACAACGGCCAGAGGAAATCGTTCCAGCGCCACAGAATCGAGAAGATCGCAACAACTGCCAGAGCTGGGCGGCATAAAGGCAAGACTATTCGGGCGAAGATTCTAAACTCACCCGCACCATCAATACGTGCCGCCTCAATCAACTCGTCAGGAATGGTCAACATGTATTGGCGAATAATAAATACACCCGTTGGGGTAGCGGCGGCAGGAATAATCATTCCCCAATAGGTATTTACCAAGCCCAGGGATGAAACAACCAAGTAAATCGGAATCAAGATAACTTGTAATGGAATCATGATCATGGCAAGGGTCATGACAAATAGACCATCACGTCCTCTGAAGTTGTACTTTGCAAACGCATAGGCTGCCATTGAATTGATTAGCAAAGTTAAAACTGTTGCGACCGTAGTCACGATTACGCTGTTCATGAAGTAACGCATGTAGTTATACATCTGGAAAGCTTCGGTGTAATTCTCAAATGCCCAACGTGACGGCAAAATCTTCGGAGGTCTTGCACCTAAATCTGTTGCATCTTTAAAGGATGAAAGAACAAACCAAAGAACCGGCGCTAAAATCGCAAATGTCATTACTAAAAGAAACGTTGTTCGAAGAACAGCTCCAACCGAAGGTGGCTTCTTTCCACTTAAAGAGCTCCACTTATTTGCAGATGCCCGCTCTTGGAGCTTGCTCATATTGCCTCACGCTTTCTTCCAAGTAAGAAGTTGAGCGCAGTAAAGGCAAATATGATCATGAACAAGATCACGCCAGCTGCGCTACCAAGTCCATATTGGATTGGCGTTTGGAAGGCACGATCGTAAATGTATTGAACAATCAGAGTTGTGGCACCTAGCGGTCCGCCACCAGTTAATGTGTAAATAAAATCAAATGACTGGAAGCCATGGATTGTGGCCAAAATCAGGATGACTAGCGTCGTCGGCTTTAGCAACGGAAGAATAATTGTCCGAATAATTTGAGAACGAGTAGCACCATCCATGGCTGCTGCTTCTAACAAGCTTCTATCAATTCCCTGAAGTCCGGCTAGCAAAATGATTGAGTAAAAACCTAAGTGAACCCATACGCCAACAAAGATCACAGCGATCATTCCAAGTTTTGGCTCAACTAACCATCCTGGACTTCCGCCTCCTGCTGCTTGTAGTAAGGCGTTTAGCGGGCCAACTTTTCGATCGAGCACATCATTCCAAATAAGACCTACAACAACCGGAGAAAGCATTACCGGTAGAAAGAGAATTGCCCGGAAGAAACCTTTTGCAAACTTTTGCTCATTAACGATCAATGCAAATGCAATTGAAAGAATAGTTGAAATAATCACGTAGAAAACAACATAGATGGCGGTATTTTTCGCAACCTCTGCAACAGTGGGATCACCAAAAATTGATCGGTAATTTCCTGTGCCAACTGGGGTAAATGTGCGCCCATCAATACTGTCGTAGAAAGAAATCTGGAAACCACGGATTGCTGGCCAAATAATAAATGTCAAGAAAATAAACATATTTGGCGCAACAAACAGGTACGGCATTAACCGCCGGCGCCAGTTAATAACTGAGCGCCGGCGGTTAACCGTATTACTTGAACTAGTCACAAGAAGTAGTTTAGGTCCAATTACTTCTTGAGTGTTGCGAGTTGAGCATCAATGAACTCGATTTGAGTCTGAACTGCTTGCTTGGCAGTGATCTTTCCTGCCATAACTTCAGTCATCAAATCACGTAGCTTGTTATAGATATTTCCAGTAAGGGTTGGTACTGACTGGATTCCGTAAGCTGCCGCTGGAGTCTTTGCTGCATCCGCCTGGAAAACAGCCATATCTGCTGAGCGAGTTGCGTACTTGACGCCTTGATTTACAAGGTCAACACGTGTTGGCAACCAGAATGCATTCTTATCCATCTGCTCCATTTGTTCTGTATCAGCTAAGAAGCGCACGAAGAATGCTGCTAAGTCAGGGTTCTTACTTGCGTTAAATGCAGTTAAGAACTTACCGCCAGGCCATCCACCACCATTTAGATCCTTAGGGTTTGGAACTGCAGCAAAGTCAAACTTTGCATCTCTTGCAAGAGATGCAACCTGCCAGTTACCCGAGAAGAAAATTGGAGTTTGTTGCGCCAAGAAGATAGCTGTTGGTGATGAGTACTTTGTACCAGTACCGATCCATAGATCGCGTGGTGCTTGATCTGCCTTGTAAAGATCAGTGATGATCTTGATGGCCTTTTCTGCACGAGCCTTTGAAGAAGGAAGAACATTTCGCTGGTTCTTATCAACCATGTATGCACCGAAGTGGCTCATGGCTGTAGACACACGGTGTCCTGACTTATCAATAGCAAATGCGTACTCAGATCCCGTTGCCTTTTGAACCTTCTTGCCAGCATCAACTAACTGAGCCCAGTTCCATGATGTAGGGACCGCAACGCCGGCCTTCTTGAACATGTCAACGTTGATAAATGGACCATTGACAGTTAGGTCGTAAGGAACACCAATCAACTTCTTAGTTGTTGGGTGAGTAACTTGAAGAGTAGATCCCTTAAGGAATTCTTTTGCATAATTGCGACCTAGGTACTTCTCTAGATCAAGGGAATCCTTGATGTAAAGACCTGGGTTGTTTAGTCGACCTACATCTGGAGCATTTCCAGCAGCCAAGCGAGCCTGTAGCTGTGTGTCCAAGCTTGTGAATGGAATTACATCAAGCTTAACTTTTGCACCAGTTAACTTTTCAAATGCTTCGATCTGTGACTTTGTTGTATCAAGTTCTTGCTGGCTATCGTTATAGAAGTAGTAAGTGATTTCCTTACCCTTCCATGCAGCTAGTTGAGCTGCTGTTGGTTGCAATCCTGCCGCTTGTGCTGATGGGAGACCTGTTGCAACAAGGCCTGCCGACAACACGAGAGATGCTGCAATTGCAATCTTTGAACGAAGACTTTTGTTCATAGTTTGAAACCTCTCTGTTAAGACGAAAATAAGAGGGACTCTTCTTATTTGCGTGGATGAATTCAATTAGAAAAACCGAGAATAAGCAACAGGAATAATGTGAAATATTGTTATATCTGCGCGTTGATTCGTAACATTTCTTTATAATCGAAATTGCCCTATTATTTCGCCATGGAAATTCGCCCACAAATTACTCCTGAAGATGTCCAATCAAAGAGCGGTGACCACTTACGAGAGAAGTTGGTAATCACCAATCTATTTCAAGTAAATGTCGTCACTTACGTCATGTCTCATCATGATCGGATCTTGATCGGTGGAGTCTCTTTAGATAAAGGCACAGTAACTCTTGATGCACCTGCTGGACTTAGTGCGGAATACCTTCTAGAGCGACGAGAATTAGGTTTGGTTTGCTTAGAAGGAACTGTGGATGTCACGGTCGATGGCCAGAAGTACGCACTTGATTCCGAAGACATTATCTATATTGGTCGCGGATCTAAAGTAATCACCCTTAATGGAAGCGCAGAAATTTATTTCACTTCCAGTATGTGCCATGCAGATCACCCAACAACTCATGTGAAAAAAGCTGATGCAGATTCAATAGTTATTGGAGATGCCAAGAATTCCAGCGAAAGAACTTTACGAAAGTACATTCACGATCAGGGTGTTGCCTCATCGTCGATGGCTATGGGAATCACAACACTTCATGAAGGAAGTGTCTGGAACACAATGCCGTGCCATGTTCACGAACGTCGCACAGAGGCGTATCTATATTTTGCCTTAGATGAGTCCCAGAAAGTGATTCACTTATTTGGAAAACCTGACCAATCTCGCAACTTTGTCTTAAGCAATAAGCAAGCTGTGATTAGTCCTGCATGGTCTATTCACACAGGCGCGGGTACAACGAGCTATAAGTTCGTTTGGTCCACTGCTGGTGAAAACATTACTTACTCTGACTTTAATCCGGTCGAGACGAAGAACTTAAAGTAATGGCATCCTGGCTCGAGTCTCAGTTTTCATTGGCCGGAAAGAAGGCTTTAGTAACTGGTTCTAGCAAAGGCATCGGGGCGAGCATTGCAGTTGCAATGGCACAAGCGGGAGCTGACCTTGTTTTGGTTGGTCGTTCTGAAGAATCGCTGAAATCAACTCGTGAAGCAATTGAAAAGTTGGGCAAGAGTGTCGAACTTTTGATTTGTGATGTTCAATCTAGAAGTGAAATTTCAGCTGCGTTCAAGGATATTGACCAGTTAAATGTAGATATCGCGGTTAACAACGCTGGATCTATTTCCCGAGCCCCTGCCATCGAAGCAACGATGGAGGAATGGGATCGAATCATTGATACAAATTTGAACTCGGTCTTTCAAATTTCGCAGCTATGCGCAAAATCAATGCTCCAGCGCGGACAGGGCCGAATCATTAATGTGGCCTCACTTCTCTCATTTCAAGGTGGAATCAACGTACCTGCATATACGGCAAGCAAGCATGGTGTTGCAGGAATAACCAAAGCTTTGGCCAACGAGTGGGGAGGCAAAGGTGTAAACGTAAATGCGATTGCACCGGGTTACATTTCTACTGATAACACAGAAGCATTGCGCAACGATCCTGACCGCAGCACTTCAATTCTTGCGAGAATTCCTT
>Ga0315909_10002310_pt1 | contig 24502 bp, 35 predicted proteins | sample LakEriMetagenome_11_FD_203527 | JGI IMG/M metagenome (GOLD analysis project Ga0315909, IMG submission 203527) | Freshwater fungal communities from buoy surface, Lake Erie, Ohio, United States - Buoy 2 MA125 | ecosystem: Environmental > Aquatic > Freshwater > Lake | place: USA: Lake Erie, Ohio...
ATGTTCTTTAACGTACTTGGTAGCGTAGCTACATTCATTACCGGAACTCTTGCCGGTCTTCTAATTGGACAGTCTGGCGCTAAAGATATTATGGCCGCACAATTAGCAAACAAAGAGATGGACGCTAAAAACACACAAGCGGACAAAAAACTTGAAGCAGAGATTGATGCCACAGCTGCACGTCTAGCAGCAAAGCCTGATGGTCAAATGCCAGAAGAGCAACCAGTTGATTTAGATTGGGATAAAGATTAATGGCAGAACAGGGAACAGCAGCTCGTCTTATTGAAGTTGCTAAAGGTGAAATAGGAACTATCGAAGGTCCTAAAGACAACGAGACTAAATACGGCGCTTACACAAAAGCAAATTTCCAACCTTGGTGCGGAAGTTTCGTTATGTGGTGCGCTAACGAAGCCGGAGTAAAAGTTCCTAATACTGTTTACACCCCTGGCGGTGCGGCAGCATTTAAGAAAAAGGGCGCATGGATTGACGGAGATGTGGCCGATCCAGAGCCAGGAGATATCGCCTATTTTGATTTCCCAGCAGATGGGGTCGATAGAATTTCTCACGTAGGAATTGTTATCAAAGATAACGAAGACGGAACTGTTTGGTGCATTGAAGGCAATACTTCATCTAAAAAGTCTGGTAGCCAACGAAATGGCGGAGAAGTTTGCAAACAACTTCGTGCCTACAAAAAGAACAAAGCCGGAGTTCAAATCTCTATCGTAGGTTTTGGACGTCCTAAGTTTAAAGGGGCAGGCGCCTCATCAGCCAGCGCTCCAACCAGTCAAGTAGAAACATGCCCTACTTGCGGTCAAACAATTAAAAAATAGTTATAATAATCACGAGTCGCCAACCGGGACTCATTAACTAATCATGTCTAAGGAGTGATTATTATGGCATCAGGCTACCCAAATTCTTGGGAACCACATAAGCACAAGCAATGGGATAAGTACGAATACTCGAAACTCCCAACAACTACAGTAAAACCTCAAACCCTTGCTGATTTACTCAGCGCTCAATTCTTCTTAGGGTTTCAAGATCAAATCAATCGTTGGAACACGTTGACCTCATATAAGACAACGACCTTTCCACCCTACAACCTAATCAAAGTGGATGATGACCATTACACAGTGGAAATCGCCCTGGCTGGGTACAAGAAAGAAGACATTGAAGTAACTGTAGAAAAAGACCTGCTCATCGTTAAAAGCGTTGAAAAAGAAGAGGACAAAGGCGAAGAGGTTCTTCATCAAGGAATCGCCAAGCGTCTATGGACTCAAAGGTTCGTGCTTGGGGAGTGGATGGAAGTTAAAGAGGCTACCCTTAAAGACGGGCTATTGACCATCAAGGTGGAACGTGAAGTTCCCGAAGAGGAAAAGCCCAAAGTAATCAAGGTCAAGTAAGACCTCGACCTGAGCATGTCGTTAAACTGCTCACCACTTTTATCAGGTTTATCCCATCTCAATATTGGATAATAACAACATGGCTAAACTTAAAGGCTCCTTTGGAGTAAAAGTAGCAAGCGGTAGTGCCGCTGGATTTTCTAATATCCCAGGAGCATCTAGTTACACGGTGACTCTTGGAAAACAATTTGCTAAGAAATTTAAAGAAGGCGTTGGAACTGTAAAACCTAAGCCAGGCAAAACAAAGGCTGAAGATCCAGGTACACAAGAAACCGATGGAACTCCTACAAAGCCTAAAAAACAAAAGGCCCGTAACGCCACTACAGCAGATGTAGAAAAAGCCGTTGCTGGAGGATTCATTACTCCAGAAGAGGCTACTGGCGGTGAGTGGGGCAAAGACATGGGATTAAGCACAACCTACTCAAAGAAGTATGCGGCTAATGCTGCAGCTAACGATGGCAAAGCAAAAGGTAAAAAGTTCACAGGTCCTAAAGGTTCTGAGGGTAGGGAAACCGCTGCAATCTGGGATACCCCATCAGCAGGACAACAATTTAATCCTCCTCCTGTAGATTTGACGGACTACAAATGAGAGACAGAGAATTTAGAGACGCGCTTACTCGAGCTTCCGGAGCAGTAAAAGGCATGGAGACAGAGGCTAAGCAATGGGATCGATTTACTCCGTGAGTAAAAAGGCTGAGTTTAAATCCTCGTCCCAACACAAACCTATAACAATCAAAGACTCTAGGTTTGGGATTAGGAAGTTTTACCAGAATAAGCAGGATGAATCGACCATTTTCTCCTATGCTAATCCAGGTAGAACTAACTGGACTTATAGATAACAATCCTTAGAGGAGCATTCTGGGCTATCCTTGGAGATAGCAAAGTGAAAGGAAGAACGTGCCAGCCTATAATTTAAAGCGAATGACGAGCCCTACTCAATTGAGTACGTCAGCAACCAGCGTATACACGGTTGGATCAGGCATTACCGCAGTGGTAAAACAGGTTCTAGCCACTAACTGCACTGCCTCATCATCTACTTTCTCCTTGCACCTTGTCCCAAACGGAGGAACAACAACCACTTCAAATCAAATTTTTTGTTTAATTCCAGTTCCAGCATACTCAACACTTGCTATTGATTTAGCCCAAGTTATGACAGCAGGAGATCAACTCTTTGCTCTTGCTGGAACTTCTTCAACAATTAATCTGACAGTAAGCGGATATGAGGCTTCCTAATGTCGAGGGAATCAATTAGAGTAATTGGTGCTCAAGTAATCTCCGATACTGCCGGTAGCAAGGATCGAGAAATTTTTATTTCAACCTCGACACCCCCAAGCGGATCTGGTAAAAACGGAGATATCTGGCTGAAATATTCGTAAGCCATGGCGTTATACGTAAAAGTTGACGGCACTTGGCGTACCGTAACAGCTGATCAAGCTAATGATTGCGGTCAAGTCAAGATAGGCAATACTTGGCGTACCGTCACTAACTCTTACGTAAAAATAGGAAACACATGGCGTACTGTGTGCGAACCAGTGCCAACACCTACGCCAACGCCTACGCCAACTCCAGTTGCACCAACACCAACACCAACTCCAACTCCAGTATTTACTCCAACTCCAACACCTGTAGCACCAACTCCAACTCCAACTCCAACTCCAACTCCTACACCAACTCCTACTCCTACTCCTACACCAACTCCAGTTGGCTGTTCTACAGCGTCTGGTCCTTGCGATGGATCATGTTGCCCTTACGGATCAGGAACCGAAGCTTGTACAACAGGCACTGGCGCGGCTGGAACTCGAACATATTGCATTACTCCACAAGGATGTCCAAACATCTATGGAGACTGTATTGCAAATACTGTAACACCTACACCAACTCCTACTCCTACACCAACTCCAACTCCAACACCTACGCCAGTCGCACCGACTGCACAGTGGAAGTGTACTGAGAGCTATCAATGCGGTGGTGTAGGTAACTGTTCTTACACAACTCCAGGATTCCAAGACAACGCGTCAGGAACTGGTTACTCACGTCAATGTATCTTTACATCTGGTGATTTCCCTGCTTGCCAGTCTACAAACTGCTCACCTACACCAACGCCTGTTGCTCCTACACCAACGCCAACTCCTACACCTACACCAACCCCAACACCTACCCCAACTCCTACACCAACTTTGGACTGCTCAACTTGCGTTTATGGAACTACAGAGCCTTCATGTCCAGCAGGTCAAAGCGGATACCGACTACGTTGTATCACTAACGTAGGATGCCCTGACTACGACATTGTTAATACTTGTACATCAACGCCTACACCTACACCTACACCTACACCTGTGGCTCCAACACCTACACCTACCCCAACTCCAGTACGTTACGTAGATCCTTACTACGGCGTTGGAGTCCCTTGCGTACAGGGAGATACTCCAGTACTAACACTCCAAGACGGAGTTATTACGTGGGTAGCATCTCGTGATGTTCAGATTGGCGACACGCTAGTTGTACCTAAGTTCACAGAACTAGATGAAAATCTACCTGATTGGAACTTGTACGAGTGGAACACCTCAACCTTGACTATGGAATCTTATGCAACTGCAAAGGTTATAAACAAGGTTCAGTCTGTCCACCAGAAGGTTGCCTACTTCAACTCTGATGTAGCTAACAAGTTCTCTGAGTTCCACCCAATCCTTGCACTACGAGATGGCGTTTACGAGTTCTTCACAGTTGCTTCACTTATTCCGGGAGACACCCTGTTCCTAGCAGACGGAGAGTCCGCTTTGGTTCCTGTGGTTATCGAATCAATCAATTGGGTCAATGGCGTAACAGATGCTTACAACTTTAGCGTTGAAAACATCGACCTAGTTGTAGCGGGTCGTTATGTCACACACAACAAGTAATCTCTACTCTTCGGTTGAGGTCATCGCTCCCTGTATACATTTATACAGTGATGTGTGGCCTCAATCGACTGAGTTTATTAAAGATTTAGAAGAGAAGACATTAACCACCGATCTACGTTGGGGATCAGGCACTTTAAATACTGATAAAGGTCCTTTAGTAGACACTAAATACCGAGATGTTCAACTCATCGGTCTTCCAAACTTTGAGCTTCCAGAAGATGCGTCTGACCCTATAAAAAGAGTTCACTCGCTATACAACGAGATTACAGCGGCCCTTTCCCCATTAATCTCTGAGTACTGTGATCACTATCGAATATCTTTAGATCATACCCAAGAGGGAGTGCAACTACTAAAGTATGGGATAGGTCAGTTCTTTACTCCGCACATAGACGACTCTCCCCGTAGACCTAGAAGAGTTTCCTACTCGTACTACGTGAATGATGATTACGAGGGTGGAGAAATAGTATTTACTAACTTTGATGTGGCGGTTAAACCAAAAGCGCATCAACTTTTAGTGTTTCCGTCTAACTACGCCTACAGGCATGAGGTTCAGCCGGTAACCGCAGGAACTCGTTATGCTATGGTGCAGTGGTGGAACTAGATAAGAAAAATATATATTTTGTTGCTGCTAGATGGGAAAATGTAGGAAATCCTCCTGAGGTAGCTGCTAAATCTTTGCCGGCCTGGTACAAAGACACAAATAGGTATCATGAGGATGGGAATAGCACATTTAGAAACTGTGTTCCATTTTTTGATGCCATGACTTCTGGGTATATCTTTAAAACCCCGTGTGATGTTATGTTTGATATTGCTGATAATCGTATAGTGGCAAAGATAGAAGACCCTAACTTTCAAGACTTTATTGGGCTAAGAGACCCGTTGCCAAACTTCCATCATCCTGAAGGCTATTACGAAGATCATTTTTCATTCTTACCGGAGTGGGGAGTTGAGTTAGAGCCTGGCTTTAGCGCTCTTTACACTACCCCCTTTAATAGGTTTGACTTGCCGTTTCTGGTCACTTCTGGGGTGATAGACAATGACAAAATGAATACCCCTGGAATGATTCCGTTTTTTATTCGTAAAGGCTTTTCTGGTCTAGTGCCTAAGGGAACCCCTTACGTTCAGGTATTGCCGTTTCGAAGAGAAGACTGGAACGCCACCCCTATCTACGGTAACGAGGCTCAAATTGGAAGAAACCTCAAAAGAGCGATTAAATTTAGGTCTGTAAAAAGCGACTTCTATAGAGACAATCTTTGGGAGCGTAAAAAGTACAGGATTGAAAATAGTGTAAAATTAGAGACAACTGAAGGAGAAACAGATGTCTGAGGAACAACGGTCGGTAAAGCCGTGGGATTTAGTTAACCCCAATGTAATGCACGTATCTGACGAGGTAAAAAAGTCTCGTATGGATATATGCCTTGGCTGTGAGCACTTAATTAAGTTCACAAAGCAATGCAAAAAGTGTGGGTGCCTTATGCATCTAAAAACAAAATTAGCACCGGCATCATGTCCGGTAGGAAAATGGGGAGCTGTCTAATGGCATTAAATTTTGTTGCTCCAGGAATCGTTATATTTGAAAACGTTCTTCCAGAAGGTGAAACTCTCATGCAAGACCTTGAGTACACCGTAGAGTCTGGTATTTTAACTTGGGCATCTGCTCAGGTAGCTGATGCAAAAAACGATGGATCAGAGAACAAGTACATTAGAGATACTTTTAGTTTAGGTGCGCCTATGCCTCCTAAAGACTCCCCTGCTCCAGACCCAGAAACCACATCTTCTCGTTTCTTAATGGAGTACGGTTTGGGATGTACTTTTAGAGATGCTTTTCATGACCCTCTAACAGAGTACTTAAACTTTTTTGGCGTAGATATTAGAAGTTATGACTCCTATCAAATCCTTAAGTACGGAGTTGGACAAAAGTTTGATCGTCATATGGACGATCATTGGCGCTTCCCACGTCGCGTATCATTAACGTATTACGCAAATGATGCTTATGAGGGTGGCGAAATTGAGTTTGATCAGTTTGATATTAAAATCAAACCTGAGAAGGGAAATCTTCTCCTCTTCCCTTCTACCTATGTTTATTCACACAAGGTGTACCCAGTAACTTCTGGTACAAGATATGCGGTGGTTCAATGGATGCGATAGTAAGACCAGCCCCTCAAATACTAAGAAATGTATTTCCTGATCCGGAATTTGCTAAGTTTAGGGACACAATGCTGCGTGTTGATACCAGCGTGCAAAACCACCCAGACTTTGGAAGATACGCCCTAAGTCACTACGACTCTCCAATCCTTAGCGAGTACGCTGAAAGAAGCGTTCCTTTAGCTCGGCAGACATTTAACAGCGAAACATTGCTACATACCTACACTTTGTTTTGCAGATATGAAGGCGCTGGAGCAAAACTTTGGAAGCATAAAGATAACAATGCTTGCACTTACACAATTGATATGTGCGTTTACTACGATACTAACTGGGGTCTTTTTGTAGAAGACGTTGAATACTTTACTGAGCCAAATGAGGCTGTTGCTTATTATGGAAACGATCAAGAGCATTGGCGTGGTCCATTTCCCGACCCAGAAAAGAACTTTGTTGGCGTAGTGTTCTTTCATTATGCTGAGCCAGATCATTGGTACTTTACTAAAGGACCTGATTATTTAAAGGTTGTTACTGGGGAGTGGTCTGAAGCTCAATGGGCTAAGTCCACAGCAAATCAATGAAGACAGCACTCGTTATGGGTGCTGGCGGATTTATTGGAAGCCACCTAGTAAAGAGTTTAAAAGAAGAAGGATTTTGGGTTAGAGGAGCAGACCTTCATTACCCAGAACACTGGAGCACTTTTGCTGATGATTTTATTATTGGTGATCTAAGGTCTCAAGAACAAGTTGATAAAGTAATTGATAAAACTTTTGATGAGGTCTATCAACTAGCTGCTGATATGGGCGGTATTGGGTACATTAGTGCTAATAACGACGCTTCTATACTATCTAACTCTGCGCTTATAAATATCAATGTTTTAAAAAGAGCAGAGCAAAAAGGCATAAAAAGTATTTTCTTTTCTTCATCAGCTTGCGTATACCCAGAGCACAATCAACTTAATCTAGATGACTTTACTTGCCAAGAACTTACAGCATACCCCGCAAACCCTGATACTGAATACGGTTGGGAAAAATTATTTAGCGAGCGCTTGTATCTTTCCTATAATAAAGATTATGGCATGAAAAACAAAGTTGGCAGATACCACAATGTATTTGGTCCTTACGGAACTTGGCGTGGAGGCAAAGAAAAAGCTCCCGCAGCTATTTGTAGAAAAGTAGCGGAAGCAACTGAGTCTATTGAAGTATGGGGGGATGGAGAGCAACTACGCTCATTCTTATACATAGATGAATGCATTAAGTTTACGAAAGAGTTTTACAGAGAAAAAGATTATCTACACCCTATAAACATAGGATCCACAGAAACTGTTTCTATTAACACTTTGGTGGATATTGTTTGCGATATTGCTGGAAAAAACTTATCTAAAGTTCACATAGAGGGTCCAACTGGCGTTAGGGCTAGAACCTCAGACAATGAACTTATTAAGTTTATTTTAGGTGAGGCTCCTAAAGAGGATTTAAGAGGTGGCTTAGAGGAGACCTACAGGTGGATATCAAGCCTAGTAAAGACCGGATAGTATTTAAACTGCATAACCCTTGCGGTCTTTTTAACCAAGTAACTTGTATAGAAAATGCTGTAGCACTTTCTCATTTTTTAAAAAAAGACCTTTTAATTCATCATATCTTTAACAAGCCTTGGAGTTCTGATATTGAAAAGGGTATTGGCATTTACTCGGCAAATCGTTGGTACAACAAAAGAAAGTTTGTAAATAACGACTTAACCCCAAGAATCACAGATTTAATAGATGTACATCCGTATGGAGAAGTTGAATACCTTGATAAAGAGTTGAATATAGAAGCAAATGTCTTTACTCAGTATTTTTATAATTTTTCTGACAATGCTTTTAATGAAGATAAGTTTTGCGCTGGTAAAAGAAAGTTTATGCCTGAATTTATAGATCACTATAGTTTTAAATGGACTCTTGGTTGGTACTCTGTATTTTTTATGAACCGAACTCCGGAGGTAGAAAAAGCCCTTTCTTTAACAAAGTTTAAGCCGGAGTATCAACAGTTTGCCAAAATGATTGCTGACAGCTTAGGAGACTTTGTAGGCGCTCATATAAGAAGAACAGACCATAGATTTGATTACGCTACTGAAGAACAGGTTATGGAAGGCATAGCTACCTTAACACCCGGGTATCCAGTAGTGGTGGCTACAGATGACCCGTGGAGCAAAACTGTGCTAAACACCGGAGCATTGGTATTAGAGAACTACATAGAAAAAGAATTTTCTAAAGAGTTTCAAGAATTAAAATTTACAGACGAAGTAACTTTAGGATTAATATCTAACCTAGTAATGTGCCATGCAAAAGACTTTATAGGTACTCAAGGAAGTACGTTTACAGGTTATATACAACGACATGTAGGGGGAAACATGAGGTTGTTTGGAGAGATGCCATATGAGCAAACTGGTCCATACACATGGAACGGGTATAAGTTTCCTGAGCTTAGATCAGCAGAAGAAAACAAAAAGATGAACTACACATCTGTTTTGCATGAGTGGGACGTCCACTGGTGGCGGGAATGGCCCGAATCTAAACTATTCCCAGAACTTGTCTAGTTTTCCAGAATTATCTAGATATCCAACTTCCCAACCTGGTTGAGGACGCTTGCACCAGAATGTGGTGTGAACATACCTAGTACCGCTTGTTATTGGTCTAATTCCGTGTGGATTCATAATGTGACCGCTAAACATTACAAGCATTCCTGGCTTTGGTTTAATCTCAAAGTTATTGTGATAAGGAAAATATAATTCCCCACCCTCAAAGTCATCATTCATGTAAATCATGCCAGTGTAGTTTTTTGTAGTGCAATGTCGTCTGTACAAAGCCTCTTCGTCTGCCGTAAAGAAGGAAGAATCAAAATCTGCTGGAAGTTTGGATCGATCAAAGTCTGGGTCTATGTAGTCAATATGAGGACCTTGATGAAAAGGCGGATACCAACGAACCGCTTCCCAACTCTCTAGTTGAAAAGAGTCTTGCGTTACATTAAAGAAATCAGCCACCTGTTCTTTAGCGGACTTCATGATTGGGTAAGCCCTCTTAAAAAGCTCTGGATGGCTTCTAGTGTTGTAGAGACTGTTGAACTCTACCTTTCGGTTATCCCACTGCTTGGACACCAGCTCATAGTCTCTGCCGTCTGGGAAAGCCTCTCTTTTAGCGTTATTGAAGGCCCAAAGATTCTTTTCTGTTACGTAGTCTATAAACCAATCGCACTCTTCCTTAGGGACAAAATCCTCAATAATCCTAAGGTGAGGAGAGTCATAAGTAGTAACTTTCATGCTCAAAAGTATACCAGCATGCAAAGACAAAGACCAAAGGCTCTTGGACAATAGTAAGGCGCCCCGATCAGGCGCTATACCACTCTAGAGAAAAGGTAAATAATGGCAAGAGATACTGGATACCCTCAGGTCTCGGGCGGAAATATCGCCGTAGACTTTGTATGGGGTAACTTCCCAATGCAGCCAGATGATGACCGTACTGGTACTGCAACTCAAATTAGCACCGGAGACGTTGCGTATGACAAAGGCTGGGGCGCAACAACCCTAGTTAACAGCGCAGCTCTAACCAAGACTGCTATCAGCAAGACACTTAACAATGGTATTTCCCAGAGCGTTGAGAACAACCACAGCGTTGCTCTAAACAACTGGAACAAGTACCCAGATTACGATGCAGTTGCTCCATACTTGGATACAACTGATCAAGCCGCTGTTCCTAACGTAGTTGGTCTAAGCGAGTCTGCAGCTAATACTGCTCTCGTTGCAGCTGGCTTTGTAAAGGGCGCTGTAACAACTACAGCAGATGGCGCAACCGCAGAAAACGATGGTCTAGTAAAGACTCAGACCCCTGCTGCTGCGGCAGTAAAGAACCTTGGAGATGCAGTAGCGCTCGTCAAGTACGCTTACGTAGCTCCGTAATAAAACTAAATAGCGCAAAGGCCGGTGGAGTTAAACTCCCCGGCCTTTGGCATTTGTAAGTTAGATAGTTGGGAACAGTGCGTAAAACTGTTCGAATCGTTCTCCGTTGTTGCTTCCCGGATAAACTTTCCAGGAAGACCAATCAACGCCCCCGCCAGTCATAAAGAAGGCGATTTTGGCATTGGTAACAGGATCAAATAGTTCCTTGTTAGTTTCTAGGTTGAACTTGACACGTCGGTCTTCTCCTAAACCTCCCAGCATATTAATCTGAAAGATTCCGTAAGAGTTGTCTCCGGTACTTAAGTCCCCGTTGTGGGCACGTGGTCTACCGTTAGACTCCTTCATGGCAACAGCCCAAGCGGTCCTGAGGGCCTTTCCCTCAAACCCGACCGCTGCAAGAAGCTCTTTAAGATCTGCCTCAGTTAACACCTTGGCATTCTCAAACTTCTCTAAAGGGTTCACCACTACAACCTCTTGAACTACTTCTTGTTTTGGACCATCGTCCGCAACAGCGTGTGGGATGGTCCCAAGCGCAAAGCCGTAGATCAAAAGTATCGCAGCCTTCTCCCGCTTTACTTTTCTGATATTAAGCATTACTGCTCCTCTCAGTGGCGAAAAGCCACCATCACTGGTGGCTCATCAGGTTTAACCATACCACATGCGTTACAACCCAAGTCAAAACGAACTAAATATTATTTTTACGCGTATATATGTAGACAAATCGGACATATTTACAGTATAAATAACTAATCAATCTTTTATATATGTGACAATAGTCGCAGAATAATACGGTGCCTCAAGATAACGATAGGGATTTATACATGTCACTTTTAGATTGGTCCGGAGTTGCAGCCTCCCTCACAGCAACAGCAGTAGTGTTCATAGCTTTTGGCAGATGGGTGATTAAAGCATACTTAGAAGAGCTAAAGCCAAACGGCGGAGAAAGTCTTTCAGATAAGATCAAACTAGAAATCCTGCCCATGCTCACCGAAATAAAGGCAGATTTAGCCGAGATGAAGGGTCGTCTCGATCAGCACCTTACCGAAGGTGATAAGCCCAAGACCCGCAAGCGTTCGAAGTAGTACACTAGTGGGACGGGCGTTGCCCGCTACACAAGGAGAACTATGAATAAAGCGATGATTGAATCGTATGCTCGTAACTTGCTTGGTCAAGTTATCGGAGCTGTTGTAATCGTAAGCCAAACTAGCGGAATTGCTAGTCCATTGGAATTTGGATCTGCGGAGTGGTTGCTTGTAGCAAACGCTTTGTGGTCATCTCTTGTTCCTACTGCACTTCGTTGGTTCAATAAGAAAGATCCAGCGTTTGGTCGAGTTGCTACATCTCTCGCTTCTGAGGTAACTAAGAAGTTAGAAGCAAAGGCAAAGAAGAAGTAACATGAAATGTTTTAACTGTCCAGACTCAGCACTTTATGTTGTAGCAGATCCAGGAGTAAGTCCTGTCTATTACTGCCATAAGTGTCTTCCCGCCTTTCTAAGACCACGTGCTGAGGCTGGGCAGTTAAACATCCCAACACAAACAACGCCAAAGAAAAAGAAAAAGGCGGCCGACGCACCATCAGAGACAACTGATGAGAGTAACGAGGATTGATGCGCCTCAGGCGCACCCTGTTCCAAAGCAGGTATTAGAACCTCAGGGTCCATTCCCTAGAGAGTTATTTAATGAAAAACCTATTGTTGATGATTACGTGCCAGAATCATCAGAAGACGGATCTAATTTTCCAGTAGGGGCAACAGCGCAGAATAACTACACAGCGCCAAGAATTATGATCTGCAAAGTATGTGACGCTAGGGTTCTTGAGAATAAGACCGGGGATCACGTCTGTGAGTAATCGTGGCTAAATTTAACGACAATTATTACCAACGCACCAGGCAGTCTAGGGCGGACCTTGAGAATAAAAAACTCAACCTTTCTTTACGTGGTCGTGAGAAAGTATTTGACGATTGGCAGATTGTTAATACGCAAGAACCTGAAAAAGAACGAGAGACTGAGCCAGCCTTTAAGGTAATGAATGCCCCCACCACTAATCCAGACAGACCGCGAGCGCTAAAGATTGCGTATAGCGCAGAAGCTCAAAAGCTTGTAGTCAAGTTCAGAGGCAAAAAAGGCGCTGAAAACAACGGACCTTGGATTGAGTACTATGACATTCCTGTAGAGTTCTGGAACGATTTGAAAGCATCTAACTCAACTGGGTTATACTTGCGCTATAGCGGACTGGACGATCAGCCTTGGGGTTACTTTAACCCCGCGGAGATGCCGGCAGAGACAAGGGTTATGTTTAACGATTGATGAAAACTTACGGACCACTATACGTTGGAACTCTTAGGTATCCTCATAAAAATCTTTTGCCTATTGTTGAGGTAGGAACTACCCAAGAGACTGAAATCCCTTTTAGAAAGGGCAAGTGCCTTGTGTTTAGGGCACCTTTTACAACTAAAAGCTTTTATTTAGGAATCCTGTTTAAAACGGTTGTTGACCCTCACCTTTTGACAGATGAGGATATTGACCTAATCATGATGAACGCTATGAAAGGCAGAACTGCCTGGACACCAAAGGACGGTTTATATGATGAAACTTTTTAAAAAGAAAGAGCCGTTGACTAAACCCTTTGATGAAAGAATCGTAAAAAGGGTAAAAAAGATTCCCACCGGAGAACTTATCCTTTGGGTGGACCAGGCTATGTACGACCTTGGTCGCTGCCTTACTCAATTTGAAAAAGGTCGGGATACCAAAATCCTTAAAGAAGCCTTGACTGGGGCCGAGGCTATCCATGCCGTGGTGGACGAACTGCACACCCGCATGACCAAGATTTCTTAATTGCTCTATAATTTACCTACCTCACTTCCTTCTCCCCGTGTGGCAGCACTCAGCCTTGGTTAAAAGCCAAGGCTTTGTGTTTTATTCTAGACTTAGGTAAGTATGAGTGATATTGAATTTGTAGAAGAAGACGAGATCCTTGTCGAGGAAGAAGAAGACGATCTACCGCCAGAAGAAGATGACGGTTTAGATGAGTTATCGAGAGCCTTTGTAGACAAGCTTATCGAAAAGACTATGACCTTTATGGAGGCATTAGTCGGACATGACCTGCACCCATATCAAAAACCTTTGGCTCGAAGAATTATTGAGTCCGTACTTATTAATGATGGCGAAGAAGTAACAGCGCTTGCAGCTCGTCAATCAGGTAAATCAGAAACAATTGCAAATACTGTAGTGACATTAATGGTTTTACTACCTCGACTAGCGCGTATGTACCCAGATCTTCTTGGTAAGTTTAAAGATGGAATTTGGATAGGAATGTTTGCTCCAGTTGAAGGTCAGGTTGAAACTCTATTTGGTAGATCAGTAAATCGTCTTACTAGTGAGCGTGCAATAGAGATTCTTGGTGATCCAGAAATTGATGACAGCCTTGGTAAAGTTCCAGGTGTAACACGACAAATACGCTTAAAGAACTCTGGGTCAAGTCTAACCATGATGACTGCAAACCCTAGGGCAAAGATTGAGTCTAAGTCTTTCCACCTTGTAGTTATTGATGAGTGCCAAGAGGCTGATGACTTTGTGGTTTCAAAATCTATTTCCCCTATGTTGGCATACTACTCAGGAACAATGGTTAAGACCGGCACCCCTACTACAAGCAAAAATAACTTTTATAAAAGCATACAATTGAACAAGAGACGTCAGACTAGTCGCGGAGCAAAACAAAACCATTTTGAGTGGGACTGGAAAGAAGTCTCTAAAGTAAACCTTAATTACGGCAAATTCATTAAACGTGAAATGCTTAGGATTGGCGAAGACTCAGATGAATTTCAAATGTCTTACAACTGTAAGTGGTTGTTGGAGAGAGGTATGTTCGTCACATCCCAAGTCATGGATGAATTGGGAGACACTTCGCAAGAAGTTGTTAAAGCTTGGCACAGAACGCCTGTGGTGGTGGGAGTTGACCCGGCACGGAAGATGGACTCAACGGTCGTCACGGTGGTATGGGTCGACTGGGACAGGCCGGACGAATTCGGATACTTCGACCACAGAGTCTTAAACTGGTTAGAAATCCAAGGAGACGATTGGGAAGACCAGTATTTTCAAATAGTTAACTTTTTATCTAACTACGATGTACTAGCAGTTGGAGTTGACGCAAATGGTGTCGGAGATGCTGTTGCTCAACGTTTAAAACTACTATTACCAAGAGCAGAAGTTCATTCAGTTGGCAGTAGCCAGCAAGAACAATCTAAACGTTGGAAACACTTAAAGGCGTTAATTGATAGGCGAATGGTTGGTTGGCCAGCCCACGCTAAGACAAGACGTCTTAGATCTTGGAAGCGTTTTTACCAACAAATGACGGACTTAGAGACAAAGTTTCAAGGTCCTAACTTTTTGGCACATGCCCCAGAAGAAGCCCATGCCCATGATGATTATGCAGATAGCCTAGCCATTGCCTGTGCCTTAACTATGGATTTAACCATGCCCCAAGTAGAAATGTCCTCATCCCCATTTTATGGCAGATAGTCCCGACTTTACTATGAGATTTCTCTGGTACTGATGGATACTTTTACCTGAGGCCCTCAACCTTCAATAAGGAGTCATATATGACAATCGCACCATCACCTAAGTTCCCAGAACGTCCTGGCAACGTCTACGACCGTAAAATGGCGGGCGCACTACCAGGTCAACGCGGACCACTTCGTTTCGAAGAAGGTGTCGCAACTGACACAGATGTTCCAGCACAATTTGCTACGGGAGCAGAGCAGGGATATAAGCCTGCAGCAGGTCGCCCTAACCGCAATGCCCCAGTTCACACAAAGACCGCAGAAGAGACAATGCGTGAGCGTGCTCACGTAGGTTCAGCTGCATGGGTTTCAGCACCAGATCATCTTGGAGAATTCTCTACAGGTGCTTTTGCTGACCATGGCAAGAACGACTTCGAGCGTGTTTTCCGTGATGGCGGACATCAGGAAAAACAAAATCCTGCGGTAGTAAACGACTAACAATTTAAGGAGTCCTGCCTCGTATTAAATAGGTTATTTGCTTAGCATTAACCCGGGGCAGGACAACTTATTAAGGGATAGCTATGGCGCTAATTTCAGGTAAATCAGTTCAACAGGGTCCTAAGCAGATTCCTGCTAATCCTCGTCTTTATAATTTGATTGTTACTCAGGCTAAAAGTAAGTTTCCAAAATATCCCTCTCCAGCATCTGCTCACTGGGTACATTCTCAGTACTCAATGAAGGGCGGAAAGTACGTCAACTCAAAGAAGGACATAGATCCTAGGATGAGAGACTACGTGGAGGAAAAGAAAGATAAAGAAAAAAAGAAGGTTATGAAGAAAGTGACCAAGCCAGTTGGTCGCGGTCTTATCAAAGGCGAAGGCGTCAAAAAGTAGTTTTTGCTACGATTGCGCCCTATCAGTTTAGGAGTGCTAAGTGAGTTCGATTGACTTTTCACCACCCAGTTATAGGGCGGCGTCTAGCGATCTTACTATCTCCATTTCTCCGCTAGGTTTAGTAGAACTAGCAGATGAAGAATTTGAAGTACATGGTCCGCGACTAAATCGCTATTCGATGAACTGGGCAATGTACCTAGGTCATCACTATTCTTATCGCCGACAGACCGGCGAATCTCAGATAGCGTTAAACTACTATCGTGCGTTTTCAGATTTTATTATCAACTTTACTTTCGGTAAAGGAGTCCAATTCCGCTCCCCGAAGGAAACTGAGGCAATTGTCCCAGACCTTCTTGAGAGGGTATGGGAGGTTGACAACAATAAAGCAACAGTCCTTTGGGAAATTGGTCAGCAAGGTACGGTCTCTGGTGACTGCTTCATCAAGGTCGCCTATGAAGAAGAATATAAAGATCCTGCTGGTAGGGTCCATCCCGGCCGCGTTCGTATCCTTCCCCTTAACTCATCTTTCTGCTTCCCAGAGTTTCATCCTCATGACCGTGAACGCCTTATTCGTTTTAAGCTTAAGTACCGCTTCTGGGGAACGTCTTTGGAAGGAACTCGTCAAGTATTTACATATACAGAAATTCTTACGGACGATGTTATTGAAGAGTACATTAACGATGAACTTATTGATTCTCGTCCTAACCCGCTTGGCACTATTCCTGTTGTACATATTCCGAACGTTCGCATCAGTGGCTCTCCTTGGGGTCTATCTGATTGCAACGACATTATTAGCATTAACAGGACTTATAACGAAACTGCTACTGATGTGGCTGACATTATCAATTATCACGCTGCGCCGGTTACAGTTATCATTGGAGCAAAAGCTTCGCAGCTCGAAAAAGGTGCAAATAAAGTCTGGGGCGGACTACCTAAAGATGCCCGTGTTGAAAATTTGGAAGGTGGGGCGCAAGGACTAAAGGGTGCCATGGAATACATGGCAATGCTCAAGAAGTCAATGCACGAAATGATTGGTGTGCCAGAAACGGCACTTGGTCAAGCTCAACCTATTTCAAACACCTCTGGTGTTGCTCTTTCTATTCAATTCCAGCCTTTGATGAACCGCTATCATCAAAAGATTATTCAATACGCAAATGGTCTTGAGCGAGTAAATGAACTTATTCTTCTAAACCTAGCAATTAAAGAGCCTGAAACCTTTACCTGGAACCCTACAACTAGCACCCCACTAAAGCCGGGTCAGTTGCCTCAATTAGATCCAAATGACGATATTACCTACAGATCTATTGTTCATTTCCCTCAGCCTTTGCCACTAGATAAGTTGATTGCTCTTAACGAAATTCAAACCAAGATGTCATTAGGACTTGAGTCTAAAGAAGGCGCTTTACGTGCTCTTGGAGAAGAGTTCCCAGCAGAGAAGATTCAAGAAATCAGACAAGAACTTATTGATGATGCTAAGGCAGATGGCGCCCTACAGATGGTTAAGAACTCCATCGCACAAGAAATTATGAGTCTTACAGGAATGATGCCAGGTCCAGACGGCCAGGCAGGTCAACCAATCATGAGTCCAGAGAATGGCGTCCCAATGGGAGGTCAGCCAAATACGGCTACCCCTTACTTAGATGAAGCCTCTCAGATGACCATGAACGCAGAGGCGAACCTAAGAAACCGCCTAGTAACCGAAGCTTATGGCACACAACTCCCACAGAGGCGTGTACCAGAAGAGTACGAAAAATAACCAGTTTAGGCTGATTATTTTCGCACTTAATAGAAAAATTAATACTGCAAAACGTTAGGTCATACGTGCTCTCATATCGGATAACGACCCCTAGGATGTAAAGGAATCAAGCATGTCAGAAGTCGCAGAAAATGCTGCAGAGGCTTTCGCAGCCGAAGCAGGAACTGTTCCAGTTGTAAATGTGTCGGGCGTTGACGCGCCTACTGTTACAACATCTTCAGTTAACTCAAAGTTTTATACTGAAGAAGATCTAGCAAAAGTTCGTTCACAGGAAAAAGATAAACTTTATCCACAGATCGAACAATTAAAAGATGAAGTTGCTTCTCTTCGTCGTGAAAAAGAAGAGCAGGCTACTCGTTTAGCACAAGAGCAGGCGGAACTACAAGCCGCTGCTGAAGCTAAGGCTAAAGAAGAACGTGAGTCAGAACTTGAGGTTCGTGAACTTCTTAAAGTTAAAGAAAACGAGTGGCAAGAGCAGTTGGAGCGTGAGCGTCAGGAACGCGAACGAGCCTTCGCTCTACTGGAGCAGGAGAGGTTATTTACTGACCTCCAGAACTACCGTGCACAACGTGTAGATCAAGAGCGTGAAAATATCATGCCAGAACTTATGGATCTAATCGCAGGTAATACCCGCGAAGAGATTGATGCAAGTATCGAAGGCTTGAAAGAACGCTCATCAAGAATTCTCGAATCAGCGCAGGCAGCAATGCAGGCCACACGTCGAGATATGACGGGGACAAGGGCAACCTTGCCTCCAGCCGGACCATTGGAAAACAATACGTCGCAACGTAACTTTACGGCTCAAGAAATTGCAGCCATGTCAGTTCAAGAATACGCACAGTACAGAGACAAACTCATGAGTCCTCAAGCTCGTGGGGTACAAACGGGTCTGTTCGGATAAAGAACCCAATCCCAAATCCAAACTAAGGAGCTATAGCTAAATGGCATCTGGAATCACGGGTACCGGCAATCTCGCTGCGGCACCCACAGCTTACTCAGGTACCAACACCCAGCTAACTCAGGCGATTCAACAGATCTGGTCAAAGGAAATCCTTTTCCAGGCTCTGCCAATCCTTCGCTTCGAGCAATTTGCAGTCAAGAAGACTGAACTTGGTGTTGCACCTGGTCTACAAATTAACTTCATGCGTTACAACAACCTCGGCTTTGCATCAGCACTTGTCGAAGGTGTGCGTATGCAAACCAACGCGTTGACCGCACAGCAATTCTCAATCACAGTAACTGAGCATGGTTATGCTCTTGCTGTTTCTGAGTTGCTACTCAACGCTTCATTTGATGACGTAATGGCATCTGCCTCACGTCTGCTTGGTCGTAACATGGCGATCTATCTAGATCAACTATCACGCGACACACTCTACGCTGCAACCTCAACCATCTATGGTGAAGACCGCAGCGCTCTAACAGCTGTTAACAACTGGTATGCAGACGGTACAACCGCTGCTAACCGTGCAGCTATGACAGGTACCTACTACTTCACTCCACGTACCGTGAAGGATGCAGTAGAGACCCTTGCAACCAAGAACATTCCACGGTTGGGTGAAACCTACGTGGCATTCGTTCACCCACACCAGAGCCGTAAGCTCCGTGACATGCCAGAATTTATTGAAGTCACGAAGTACGCAGCTCCAGGAAACTTCATGCTCGGCGAAATCGGCCGTTTGTATGACACAGTTTTCATTGAGACCACTCAGGTTCTCAAGGTGCCAAACGGTGCAGGTTCAGGTTACTCAGCTGATTCAGCAGTAACTCCAACCATCACACCTGGTGGCGGATACGTAACCCCAACTACAAAGCAGGGTAACGGTAACAAGGATCGTTATGCAGCTATCTTCATTGGAGATAACGCATTCGGTCACGCAATCTCTCTTCCAGTCGAACTCCGCGATGGCGGTATTCTAGACTTCGGTCGTGAGCATGCACTTGCTTGGTACTCAATCTTCGGTCTAGGTCTAATCACTGACCAGGCTGTTGTGATTGCAGAAACCAACTAATTAAGCAGTAAAGTTGGGGGCGGGTCCGCTCGCCCCCAACACAAACTTTCACAGTCAATATATCGGAGGATACAAAGTGGCCAGAAACCCTAACGACGTAACAGGTCGTAAGCGTGATGCTCTCGTTGCAGAGCACATTGATGAGATTCAAAAGCGTTCAGAAGAAATGTCCCTTGCTACGGCTGAGGCTCAGATTAAACTAGAGACCGAAGTCCTTGATGCTACAAAGCCTAACCAACCAGCAATTGTTGTTGATGAGGTTAAGATTGTTGGCAATCAAGAAGGAGAGACCGTAGAGATTCGCGTTATTACAGACATCGAATCTATGACACTTGGTGCAGGAAACTACTACTCGTTTAAGGCGGGTCAGAAGTACAAAGTAACCAAAGCTGTTGCGGAACACCTACATGAAAAAGGTTATCTAGCAGGAGTCATCTGAGATTAGTCTCTACGTAGCGACGGGTCTTCGGGCCCGTCGTTTCGTTTATAAGGACTGAAATAACAAGCGCATGGGATTATATGTTTAACGTGCGTCTAGGTATAAGGAGCAGGTGTGGCGTCTATTTCTGACCTTGTTTCTAGGGTTCGTACAGAACTCGGAGATCTACCCAAGCAGTTTACTTGGGAGGACCGCGGAGACGGGTCTAACAAGATTTTCTACGTGGATGTAAAGCCCGTAGACCCTAACACCCTTTTAGTAAAGGTTAACGGGGCAACAATCCCCACCCCTTCTGGCTATCGTCTTGAAAAAGACCATGGGCGTGTCATATTCACTACCGCCCCAGCCAACAACGCTTTAATCACTGTAGAGGGAACTCACTACAGATATTTCACAGATTCTGACTTAGAGAACTTTGTAAATATAGCTGTTACTCAACACATTCATAACAGAAGCGATGCATATGGAAGTTCTATTAGCGTTTCTAAAATACCTGCGGTTGAGGAATACCCACTAGTCATTCTTTCAGCAGTAGAGGCACTTTGGGTACTTGCTACTGACGCATCATTTGATATTAATATCTTTGCCCCAGATGGCGTAACCATTCCGCGTTCTGAACGTTTCCATCAGCTATCAAATATTATTCAACAGCGCTTAGATCAATACAAGCAACTTTGCGCCGCTCTTAATATTGGTCTATGGCGTATTGAAGTTGGAACTCTACGTCGTACCAGCAGAATCACTAACAAGCTTGTTCCTGTATATGTTCCACAAGAAGTGGATGATGCTCGTAGACCGGACCGCGTATACCTACCTGTAGATGTTATGGGCAAGAACCCTCTCCCATCAAACGTAGGAACCTACGATATGGTTCTATACCAAGGCGACTCTTGGTACGGAATCTTTGACTTTCCTAATGATGTTAATTTTAACGACCTTACATTTAAAGCACAGATTCGTACGTATCCAAACTCACCTTCGTTGTGGGCAACCTTTACTGTTACCGTAGAAGATATGTCTTCAAAGAAATTACGTTTATCTTTAACAAAAGACCAAACACAACGCTTACCGGTAAGAGCGTTTTGGGACCTTCAAGCTACATCTATTAGCGATCCAGATTTTGAGCAAACATACATTCGCGGCCAAGTATTCACTGAGCGTGAGGTTACGGATTAATGGCTGATGAAATTATTATCACGCCACGGACACCTGTTGAAGTAGTTGTATCAACTGGTGGAGTAGGTCCTGCTGGTTCTCAAGGTCCCGCTGGTCCACAAGGACCTACTGGTCCTACAGGCGCAGTAGGAGCAACAGGTGCAACAGGTGCGTTAGGACCAACAGGCGCAACAGGACCAACTGGAGCAACAGGATCAACTGGTCCTAGAGGTTTTGTTGGGCAAACGGGACCAACAGGTCCTCAGGGTCCTGCATCTAATGTAACTGGACCAACAGGTTCGACAGGTCCTACAGGTCCTATGGGAATCACCGGTCCTACTGGTGCGACTGGTCCTATTGGAGCAACAGGACCTATGGGATCAACGGGTCCTACTGGCGCAACTGGTCCGCAAGGTGTTGTTGGTCCGCAAGGTGTTGTTGGTCCTACTGGACCTACAGGTGCAACTGGACCTACTGGCGCACCAAGTTTTGTTACAGGACCAACTGGTCCCACAGGAGCTATGGGTGCAACTGGAGCAACAGGTGCAACTGGTCCTCAAGGAGAACCTGGATTAAATGGTTTATCGGGTATTGATGGCGCAACTGGTCCTACAGGACCAACTGGACCACAAGGTTTAACTGGAGATACCGGTCCTACTGGTCCACAAGGTGACGTTGGTCCTACAGGTCCACAAGGAACCGGCGTAACAATACTTGGTTCTTATTCAGACGAAGCAGCGCTTATTGCTGCTCATCCCATCGGAAATATTGGTGATGGTTATTTAGTTGCAGGAAGTTTATACGTTTGGTCTGATTCAACATCTACTTGGACAAACGTTGGAACAATTCAAGGACCAACTGGACCTCAAGGTCCAACAGGTCCAACTGGTGCAACAGGTTTAACCGGTGATACTGGTCCTATTGGTCCTACTGGTGCTACTGGTCCTGAGTCAACTGTTACTGGGCCAACTGGTCCTACCGGACCAACCGGTGCATCTGGAGAAAGTATTACTGGTCCAACTGGACCTCAAGGCGACACTGGACCAACAGGACCTACCGGAGCAACGGGTCCTCAAGGACAATCATTTAATCTTCTTGGAACAAAAGCACTTCTTGCAGATCTACCTTTAACAGGAAACTCAGGAGATGCGTGGATTGTTGAAGAAGATGGTGGGCATGTATGGGTATGGGATGCTTTAACTTCTACATGGGATGATGCTGGACAAATTGTTGGTCCAACAGGTCCAACAGGTTCTACTGGTCCAACAGGTTCTACTGGACCTTTAGGTGGTTTTGCACAAACAAGTACACTTCCGTCAACTGCAAATCCTGGTGATGCATGGTTTGACCCAAATACTGGTGCAATATTCATTTATTATGATAACTACTGGGTAGAAACCGGTGCGGCACCACTAGGACCAACAGGTCCTCAAGGTATCCAAGGTATTACTGGACCAACTGGTCCGATAGGTGAACAAGGACCTCCAGGTCCATCTAGTACCGCAATTTCATGGTGGTTAGGAGTCTAGCGTGGCAGGTATTCAAAATTTAGCAATACACAAGTCCACATCAGCTACTTCTTTTGGATCTGGAACAAATATTTGGACGTCTGATGCAAATTATCTTTGTTCAGTTATCGCTACAAATACAAATGCGTTAGATGCTGAAATTTATGTAACAATTAAAACTTCTACTGGTAGTGAAACTGGTGGAGCATTGATAGCCCATAAATTACCGCTTCCAGCGTACAATAGCTATGAAACGTTTCGCTTTGGCATAAATAACACCGATGCTATTTATATAGCGGGACCAGCTGGAATCACATATTTTGTTCAAGGAATTGAACAGGCAGGATAGGAGCCATAATGCCAGGTTACGCTTATCCCGTAGGAGCAGAAACTGTTGCTGCTGGAGATTCCTTAAGTATCAATCATTTAGTATCAGATACAAACATATCTACGGCTTCTTCTATTTTTACAGCAACTTCAAAAACTAGAGTTATGTCAGTAACTGCAGTAAATGTAGATTTAGGTATTATTCCAGTACGACTTTATGTTAAGCGCGGTTCAAACGCACCTTTAGTAGTGGCTAGAACTAGGGTGCTTAAAGTTAAAGCCTTAGTGCTTCCTTTGGTTTCTGGAGACTCTAGAGTTGGAGATTCAGGACCTTCTGACCAGGACTTTAACAAGATTGCTACAGAATTTACTTTACAAACAGGCGATAAATTATACGCCGTATCTCGTCTGGCTAATGCTGTTCAACTTACTATTGAACTTAAGGAGAACATAGACTAATGGCATCTGCTGTAGCGCAAACATACGTTGTTACTAACGCAGGTAACAATTACGTAATTTCAGGTCTTATGGGTAGTAATCTAACCCTACAAAGAGGATCTCGGTATGTTTTTCAAATTAATGCTACTGGGCATCCTATGTACATTCAAACAACCGGCGGAAGCTACAACGTAGCTACGGTCTATTCTTCAGGAGTTTCTGGGAATGGAACTCAAGTAGGAACTTTGACCTTTGATGTCCCAGAAAGCGCTCCAGACACCCTTTACTATCAATGCCAATACCACCCAAATATGTTTGGTGTTATTTACATTATTGATACCCCGTCACAGCAGTCTTTTGTTGACATAGACCCAGCCTCGCCTACAGTAGAAGACTTGGTTGATAAGATTTTTTACGGTTTAAAGCAGAATCGCCTGACAGGTAAGGCATCTATTGACACAATTATCGGTGATGATCCAATCCGGTTGCCCGATAAGTATTCGACCAGAACTGACGATTACGTAAACTGGATGTGGAGTTATAATAGGTTCGTCTATAGCTACGACGCAACAACCGGCAGATTGTTGATGGAGGTATTGTAATGGCCCAGATTCTTGATTTGGGAAAGATTCGCTTTAACTGGTCTGGTGTTTATAACTCCTCGACAGAGTATGAGTACAACGATCTAGTCAAGTATGGCCCTAACCTATACGCCTATACTGCAAACTCTTCAGCAACAGGTGTTGTACCAACTACTACTGCAAATTGGGTTTTAGTAACTGAAGGAGTTTCTTACGAAGGAACTTACACAGGTAACACCCTTTACTATAAAAATGACATTGTTACCGATGGTACTAGCACTTTTATTGTAATTAACCAGCACACTTCTCTTGCAACACCATCAACTTCATCAAATGCTAATCTTCAATTAATTGCACTAGGTCAAGAAGGACTTCCAAACCAATCTGGAAATATTGATAGACTCCTTACTACCAACGGATCTAGTCCCTCATGGACCGCAACAACTCGTTTAACAAAAGGTTACTGGGGAACTACTCAAGGTCAAGCTGCAGCAGACTTTGAAACTTCCGCACAACTTACAGATGTTG
>Ga0315909_10002313_pt1 | contig 24493 bp, 27 predicted proteins | sample LakEriMetagenome_11_FD_203527 | JGI IMG/M metagenome (GOLD analysis project Ga0315909, IMG submission 203527) | Freshwater fungal communities from buoy surface, Lake Erie, Ohio, United States - Buoy 2 MA125 | ecosystem: Environmental > Aquatic > Freshwater > Lake | place: USA: Lake Erie, Ohio...
CCGCCTCCAACGCTGCTTCCTACATCGTATATAGCGTCAACAACGGTAAGGTCTTGATCGTATAGCCACCACTCTATTTCGTAGCCTACAGTGCGAACAACTTCTTTTGTGGTACCAGAGATGATAGAGCCACGTTCGTGCTGAATACTAAAACGGCCCTCTCGTCTCTCTCCACGCATCTATTACTCCTCTGAAGCCGGTAGAGTAAACGCGTCTGTTTCTGAATTATAGGTAGATCCTACCGCAATTCCAAAATCAGCTAGAGGAAGCTTATCTGAGACGTCTTTTATTACGGGTTCACTTAGAAAGATAGCTGCTAAACGCTCGTCTGTGTGGAGAACGTCTACGACTTCTCCATCAATAATGAACGCAAGCTTTACTGGCGGTAGAGCTGACGCATCTCGAACTTGTTGTTCTGGCTCTTGTTTTGGAGTTTCTGGAGTAGTTTCTTCTGTCATAGCTCTTCCTTATACATAGATTTTCCAACTGGTTCCCACTTGTGTAATGGACAGCTTGCATTAGGGAGCTTAGTTTTAAGCTTCATGATGCATCCGCACTCTTTACATTGTGTAGTTGCTTTAATAAACTTATCGCAACCCTTGCAAATTTCTAGACGCTTTTCAGCAATATCAGTCTCTACTCGACCAATATTTTTATTGAACAGGTCCCAAGGACGGGCTGGTCTCTCACTCATTCATGCTCCTTATATAGTACCTAAAAAGTTATCTACAGTTGATCCTTGACTTCCTGCAGAGGGGGCCTTAATTATACCCACAGAGGTTCCCTTTGTAGGACTTGTAGGGGTATGGTTTACAGTGGTTAATAGTGTGCCTCCTAGGTTTGCCGCAGAATATGCTCTAGAAGTGATCGTGTTTCCACTAGTGCTTACGTACACAGAACCGACGGTTGTATAGCCAGTTGTATTGCTTGATATGGTGGACGAAGCTGCAGACACTACGCTATTCGACACCGAGCTTACAACTACTAATGCAGTGGTATAGGTAATAGTAGTTACCCCACCGCTGTAAGTAACTCCGCTACAGCATCCAGCAGGGGTACAACCTGATCCTGTGCAAGTTGCCCCACCTTGATCACAAACCGTATCATTATAGCTTGCGTCTACTACGCTACCGCAACACCCGGTAGGTGTGCATCCAGCGCCAAAACAATAAGCTATATTTGCATTACATACCGGTGTGCCAAAACCATACCAATATTGAGGCTGGTTCTCCAGCTTACCGCAGTCGCATCTACGCCGCGTTATAGAACCGCAACTGCAATTGTAATTTACGGCTTGAGTAGATGTAGAACAGCTACAGTTATAACTTCTATTTACGTTAGAGGTTGTGCAACTACAGCTATAACTTCTGTTTACGTTCGAGGTAGTACAGCTGCAGTTATAGCTACGATTCACATTAGAGGTTGTACATCCGCAACTATAGCTGCGATTAACAGTAGAGGTCGTACAGCTACAACTTACAGTACTGCTTCCCGTAGATCTAGCGCAGCATACGAACTGTCCGTCTCCGCAGGGACCTCCAATACCGGCACAGTTAGAGCAGCCTACTTGACTCCAACCTCCACCACTGAGTCCAGCACAGCTGTTTCCGTCATTAATTACATATTGTGTTTCTCCAGGGACAGTTACTGTTCCAGAACACTGACCAGCATTAGCACAAGCTGTGCTGCTGTAATTTGTCTGGCTTTCTTGACAGGTTGCAGTTCCAGCGCACTGGCCAAATGATTGACAGCAACTATTGTTATAGTTAGTTTGAGTCTCTTGACAGGTAGCGCTACCTGAACACTGACCATTGCTTTGGCAGCAAGTGCTACTGTAGTTAGTCTGACTTTCTTGGCAAGTGGCCGTTCCAGAGCATTGCCCGTTATTTTGGCAGCAAGTGCTACTGTAGTTAGTTTGGCTTTCAGTACAAGTGGCGGTACCGGAACATTGCCCATTGTTTTGACAACAAGTGCTGCTATAACTAGTTACTTGTTCGTTGCAAGAAACAGATCCAGAACACTGAGAATTATTTTGGCAGCAAGTGCTGCTATATGTAGTTGTAGTCCCATCATTAACGCAGGAAGTAGAGGCGCAGCCTGCAGAACAACCGCTAGGGGTACAAGTACATCCGTTACCGTTACAGTAACAGCTAGCAGTTCCAGTACACGCAGTTCCTCCTCCAAAAGGACCAGAGCATGCATTTGTAGACGTGAACTGTTGAACGGTATTACATGGAGTTGTAGTGCTAGTAAAGCAGCTTCTTCTTGCTATAGTTACAGTTCTTGTAGAAGTAAAGCATGATCCAGTTATTGGAGTTGTATTAGAGCTACTTGTATAGGACGGATAACTAGCCCACCAAGATCCAGAGTCAGTTATCCAGAACGTTACTCCCGTACCGCCAGTAACATCTGCTTGAACTTTAACATCAGTATTTCCAAGATTTGCTGATGCTATTGGGTAAGTAGATGCAGCATCGTCCGCAATAGCAGTATTGCTACCACTAACTCTCCAATTACCTCTAAGGGCTGTCCAAACCTGCCCAGAATCAGCAGTTCCTAAACCAGTTACTGTGGAAGCCCTGTTAAATGCGTCTTGAATTTTAGAAGCAAACCATTGTTTCCATTGTCCACCGACTTTAACGAATGCAGAAGTAGCGACCTTCCATTGGCCGCCTACTTTTACAGAAAGACCTGTTGCGGTCCTCCAGACACCGTTAACTCGAGATGAACCTGGCATTATACGTACTGCACCCAGATGTCCCCATCACTACCGCCTGTAGGGGCATTGGTAGAGACAGTTATATTGCGAACAACGTTAGATGAAGTAGATGCGGTTGTAACTTGACCGTTCACAACATTTACTGCACCGATTGCTGATGGGGTAATACCTAAAGCAGCTGGGTTTAGTTGTGGACTTCCAAAAGCTTCCCATTGAGAAGTTGCATTATTCCAACGCTTAATAGCCATTAGTTAACTCCATACACTAGGGCTGTGCCACCAGAAAACGTTCCGGTAGACAGAGAGATAGTCATTTTTGTTAGGGCTGCGACCTGTGTGAACGCATTATTAGCGTTTAGCATAGTTACTACATCCGAGGTGTTGGTATAAACCCCACGTAGTTGACCCCAAGCAAAGCTAGTTGTATCTTGAGTATCCACGATTTCAACAGAAAAGTGATTAGTTGTTATCCCAGACTTTACGTTAGTAATGCTAAATAGAGCTGTTCCAGAAGCATAATTAACCACGTTATCGTTTAGTGTGATGTTTACTGTGGCGTTTGCAGACGGACGAACTCCACGGAACACTACGTACACGTCTTTATATGCAGATGAAATAGAAATATCAGTAGTGCTACCAGAAAGAGTAACCTGAGAAACTAAGTTCTTTCCAGCATTGTTTTGAACATCTGAATCTATCCAGATATCGCCATCGGTAGGTGTTGTAGGTTGATTGGCGCCTATGAAGACGCGCTTGCCAGCGTATTCGTCAGTGAACGATATAGGTCCTAACGGCTGGCCGTTATTTTGGACCGCCATTACGAGACCTCAGAACCGAAAGCTTGGAAGGTTAAGTTTGCAGTAGACGCAATTACTGTAACTGTGTCTGTTGCAGAGAGGGTTAGACCAAGGGTAAAGGTGGTCGTAGTGTTAGCTGGAATAGCTGTGTCAAACGCAAGGTACTGTGCGTTAGCTAACGCAGCGTTGTCTTCACGAACTGCTATGCGGTAGGTTGCGGCAGTAGTTCCGCGGTTACATATGACCAGGGTTGATACCACAGCCGAGGTGGCAGCAGGAACCGCATATAGCTGGGTTCCGCCAGATACGTTTGCGGCCGGGGCAACCTGACCTAAGATCTTATACGTTGTCGGCAAGAGATTGCTCCTTAGAGTAGAATTCTAGATTCGCCGTAAGGCGAGAGTCATTCGGGCTCAATTCTACGGCTTTGGTTCCGTATTGAAATGCCTTATCGAACAAACCTAAGCGATACGAGGCTATGGCCGCGTAATCCCAGGGAGCCGATCCCCAGGCAAATTCTTCACATAAATACTCTAAAGGCTTTTCTGTTATCTCCAGGGCGCTCTCTGCAGCGTCTAGACAGTCAAACCAACGGTTATTTTCGTAGTAAAGCTTGGCTAGCTCTACGTAACCCTCTCTACGATCTGGGGCTTCTTCTACAGCTTTCTTTAACCAATCTTCTTTTTCTACAAAGTCTTCCATCATTTTAGCTATATACCTCATCGATGCTGCTCGTTCCGGTTTCCATACCGCCTTTGGTAAGGAAAGATGTCGTTTAAACTCTTCTACGGACTCAGCAAACTTTCCGTAGAAGAAAAGCTCTCTGGCAAAGTAAAAAGCGTTGCGATCGTCATATGGGTCTTCTTTTACAGACTGAGCAAGTAGTGGGAAGTATTGAGATCTAGGCTTTGTGTTATCAGCGTGATGGTGGATTTGTAAGGTTGTCCACCCTTGAACTTCATCCATACGATCAGTAACCAGTACCTCATGAACCGGATGTTTCCACCTATACCCGTGTCGTCTGTGGATTTTGTCCCCGCCGTATTGTAGGCCTGGGCTTCCATCCTCGTTCCAATTCCACGTATATTGGTACCTAGGTCTGGTTATGTTTGTGTTGGAGAGGGCCTCTAATTCCTTACGCCATCCAGGAACTAGAACCTCGTCCATATCAAGGGCTATGCAAAAATCAATATCACTTGGTAGTAGGGCTAGAGAAGCATTGCGAGCATCATCAAACCTCCAAGGCTTGACGCTAATTGTGTGGCACACAATTCCTAGGCTCTCAGCTACTGCCTTGGTATTGTCTGTAGACCCGGTATCGGCTATGAGCAAATAATCTGCTTCTTTAGCGGATTCATACCAAGACTTTATAAACTGCTCTTCGTTTAGTGCTATCGTATAGACGGCTATTTTCATGCCCTCATGCTCCAATTATTCTTCTGGGTAAACTAAGTCGTAACCTACGACCACTCCTTCATCGTTCTTTACTTCGAACTTTTCTGCCCCAGTTTCTGGGTCAATTCCTAGGCTTGTGCGAATCATGAGAACCTTCCCCAAACACTTACTGTGCTGGATGACATAGACGATATTGTTGTAGGTAGATCTGTTTGAGCAGCCACTGCTCCGGTAATTCTTGGAGATAGTGTAGACATAGTTGCAGGTACTGAGCTCCAAGCAAGCTGTAGATTTCCTGGAGTAGATGCCAAGACTATAATTCCAAGAGCGTATCTAGTTCCAGCAGTCAAGGTATAGCTTGCAGGAAAACCACCAGTGGTGTCTAGAGTTCTTGTATAAAGAGTGTTAGTAGTTCCAAATAGTGTTGGATCAGTAGCGGTTCTAGCCACTAATGTAGCAGTGTTTCCTGAGACTGTGTAAATACCAAAACGTATTAATGAAGCTCCTGTTGTAGCTATGTTTGCTGAAGCAACGCTAATAGAGGTAACTGCGGCTTCCCAAGATGGGGTAAACATAGTTAAATAAACGGTTCCAGAGGTAGGGGTTCCTGTGAAATTACCTATGCGTGGGTACACATCTACTATAGAAGTAGTTTGATTCATAGGGCCAGCATTAGCTACTAGAGGGTTGCTCCAGACTAATCCCGTAGTCTCATCAGACTTTGCCGATAAGAATAGGCCATTTGCGCCAACTGCTAGGTTGTCCACTGCCCCATTTGCTGTAGCGGCAAGTAAATCTCCCTTTGCCGTTACAAGGTGAGTTCCTAGAAGAGTAGTAGTTTCTGCAGGAACTGTAACTGTTACATCAGCTACAGGATCTGTAAATGAGAGGGTAGTCTCAAAATCATTTGCAGTGCCTTCGACAGTTATGGAAGAGTCTGATAGGTATAGGCCTGAAACTGTTGGGCTAGTTAAAGTAAGCCCGGATACTGTAGCGGCAGTTCCTCCAAGGGATACCGAGGTAGAGCCAATGGTTACGCTAGAGTTAGCAAGCTTTACGTTAGTTACGTTAGCATCAACAATCTTTGCGGTAGTTACTGTGTTATCTGTAGGGGTGCGGGTATCTGAAAGACGAGTATCAGATCCGTATACAACTTCTGTTGTAGACGCATTGCCCGTTGCTGGGATATTCTTTGTAGAGGCGGTTCCAAGACCAGTTACCTGAGTATTAGCAATGCTTAGAAGCGATTGATCTAGACCAAGAATTGCGGAAGATGCAGTCCCAGTATTTGTTATAGGGCCGGTTACGGAGATTACTCCGGAAGGACCGACAATCTGTCCTGCGCTATACCAACCTTGAATATCGCTCCACACATAAATATCACCATCAGAATCCACAATGTATGCGTCATTCTGTGTAGGTGTTGGGGTCGTAGGTAAGTTTGCTGGAGTTGCAACGCTACCAATTAATTTAATTGGAATACCTTGTGGACCAGTTGGACCGGTAGCACCCGTTGGGCCTGTTACTGTTGAGTCAGCTCCGGTTGGTCCTGTTGGGCCTGTTGGACCTTCTGGTCCTGTAGGACCAGTTACTGTTGAGTCAGCGCCTGTAGGTCCGGTTGGTCCGGTTGGGCCAGTAGGGCCTGTGGGACCAGTAGGGCCTGTTGGTCCTGTAGGACCAGCGGGAACTGTAAAGTTATAAATAGCCGCTGTTGGAGTTCCAGAGTTAGTTACAGCGGCAGAAGATCCAGGGGCACCAGTTGTTACAGTACCAATAGTTGCGGTAGAGCTAGGGCCAGTTGGGCCGGTTACACCGGAAGAATAAGGAAGGGAGTTCCAAAGCTGAGTTCCATTACCGACTTTAAAGCGTCCGGTATCGTATTCATAACCTACTTCACCTTGAGCAAGCAAAGGGTTATTAGAGGACCATGCAGCAGCGGTATCGCGGCGGAATTGAATTTTAACAGCCACTTATGGTCTCCTAACCAAGAACGTTTCCGGCATCAATAGTTGGTGCGCCACCGTATATTGTATTAGCTGCGCCGCCATCTATGTTCTGAAAGATTGGGCCAGTTGGTCCAGTAGAACCTGTAGGACCTGTAACACCTTGTAAACCTTGTGGTCCAATTGGACCAGTCGGACCAACAGAACCTGTTGGGCCTGTTACTCCTTGAGCTCCCTGCGGACCTGTGGGTCCCGTTGGTCCAATAGGACCTGTAGGGCCAGTTGCTCCCTGAGACATGCTGATACGCCAAACAGAGCCGTCCCAGTACCATGTCTGATCCCCGACTGTAAATGTTTGATTTAAAGTGGGGGAGTTAGGGAAATCAATGGGCACATTACTCCCAAATCTCTAGCTCAGGATTTAGAGGAGCATCACCGTTAACTAATTTCCATGCTAAATACTGTGAGCTGTCTTCGTCAACTCTTATCGGAAAGCCCACAGAATCAAAGGTAAAGATTATTCCATCTGGACTTTTTTCAAATTTAGGCGTTGTCATTTTTCTCCTTAGAATGGGTTATTAAATACCCAAACACCTTGGTTAATAGCGTTACTGTATACATTGCCAGCCTGAAGAACAAGAAATTGGTTTGAAGATCCGGTAGTTGATACATGCCAAGTATTTAAATCTATCTGATGATTGATATCGGGGACAAATTCATTAACATCTATAACATCAAGAATAGTAACCTTATATGTAGTTGGGTTTATAGAAAATTTTACAAACTCATATCCTGAAGTAGTCATGGTAATCCAAGTATCAACACCTATGGGCCAAACCATGTTGTTACTCCAGGATCTCCAACTGGGTTGTGGATCAGCAGTCTCATCTACGCGAGTTATGGTATTTCCGTTTCTAACAAAAATATTTCCATTTGAAGGGTAGTAAATTTGACGATTATTAGAAAGTTCTAAACCCCAACCATCAAATAGGGCGTCTCCTCCATCGAAGCCTACAGCAGAAAAATTCCCAGTTACATCGTACCCCCCAGCTAAATTAAGTAAGTCATAGTGTGGGCATCCTGCGCTGTCACGAAAAACACGCATTCCAGCACCTGCTTCTGGGGAATTGTTTGCTGCCCCAAACTTATGCTTTACAGGCCAAGTAACGCTATACGCTTGTCTAGACCCAACGGAAGGCGCCTCACTTTGCACTAACGCAACTGAGGTACCATTAAATGAGTAGCTTATTCTTCTAAATAAACCCGTTGCAGTGTCGTATGTTTGAGCGTGATGATAAGCAATTCCAGTAGCATTATTGTAATTTCCCGGAGCATCTGTATTATTTTGAGGTTGTGCTTGAGGACCACCTGTAATAGTAGTTGCAGTAGCGGCTACAGCATTGTTGGCAATTCGAAATGCAGTAAATGAATTAGAACCGGCAGCGGGTGAGGTGTGCTGGTGCATGACGTACTTGCCTTGAGCATTTACAGTTCCAGTATCAATATTAGTGCTTGTAGAGCTAGTTAAAGTTATGCCTGCAGCGCCAGTACCAACAGTAATTGCGCCCGTTGTTTGATTTACTCTAAATGGAAGAGCATATACTTCAGCATAAGCGTCGTTTATAGCGTAATGACGGGAGGTAGAAACAAAGTCTCCGCCGCCCAGGTTAAAAGTTCTTCGATAAATAGTAGAACTTTGTGTGTAACCCACTGCAGCAGAAGTAGTAAATCTAGCAGAACCTGGATGTACTACTTTAAAATCAATTGGTTTCCTATAAGCACGAAAGTCTGCCCCAGGATGTTGACGCCATGTAGGTTTTTGTGGTTCAGATTGAATTTTAGAAAATTGACCTAAAAATGCACCATCAGTCATTTTATCCAACTCCTGTCATTGGGTTTTTGTACACACGTATTGTTGGCCAGTAGTTACGGTCTTGAGTATGAACCATTACAATAAATTGATTATTACTTCCTGTAACACCGTTACCAAACCACACAGCTCCAGCATCCCAGTTTTGACCTCTTTGCATAGTGCGATTAAAGAAGCTTTCTATAATTGTAACTTTGTAAGTATTTGGGTCAATTTTAAACTTTGTCCAGTGACGATCTCCTCCTGTAGAGCAGGAGATCCAAGTATCTACTCCCACTGGTGTGGCATAATAACCAAAGTCATTTCTAGATACGTCTAGCCAGTCTGCAGTGGCTGAAACATCAGTCAAAACGTTTCCGTTTCTTAAAATAACTCGTTCATCTTCAGTCCATATAATTTGACGTCCATTTGAAAGGTCAAATCCATATGCCCTAAACGGACGATCAAATACTCCCCCACAAAATGACGTATCTACTGTAGAGGCTACTACTCCAGTGTTGTTAATAATATCAAAACGCCCATACCCATTATTATCTAATCTATAGCGGACTACTCCTAAAGTAGAAGAACCAAAATACCCAGTATTATATTGGCTATAGTTAGTTACTACATAGTTTGTCCCACCTTCTCCTTGAGAAAAAGTAGAAACAACTGCATTACCTTTAACGTTCCTTACTGTTGATAATGTAGTTCCATTATAAGAAGCAACTAAATCCACATAACTTCTTGGAGTGGATTCTTCATAAGCATTCATAACAAAGTATGCGGTGTTGTCTCCGTTTGCCCTTGTAGTACCTAACATATAATTATCATAAGAACGCACAGGTAAGGCAGAAGTACCTACGTTTATAAAGGACTGTCCAGTTACAGTGTTGCCTGCAACATTACACGCAGAAATAGTGCCACTGTTATAGGTTAAATTAGGTGGGCCACTAAAGTCGCCAAAACTAAACACATATGTCCCAGAAATTGCCCAAGCTTGTGTACTTGAAGTGGTCGTAGTGTTATTTAGGTTACCCCAAATTCTAGCACCGGTACCTTCAGTTATTACTCCTGTTGTTTGATTAACAGTAAAAGGTTTTACATAAACTTCTGTAGAGTACGTTTCTGGAGAGGTTCTTAAAATAGTAAATTGAGAGGAGGCGTATGAAAACTGGCCCCCACCATGGTTAAATAATCTATGGTCCTGAATAGTTCTAGGAACAATGCAATTATTGGTGTCAAACCCTGTAGCTAACATGCGCTTTGAGTCTACTAATGCAAACGGGGAATCAGCATATCCGTTTGGTCCCCAAGCGCTATCTGGCCTAATAGTTGTACCAAAACCCCTATTGGCAGATTTCTTACGAGTTTTAACTAATTCATTTAGTGGAAGTATTCCGTCCATTTATCTTCCTTGCCTTCCGTGTCTTATAACCCTAATTTTTGCTCGAGTACTCATGTTTAGCTCGCTTGGAGTAACAGTTAAGAAAAACTGCCGATCAGTACCAGTCATGAGAAGACCGCTATTATTGTAAGCAGCATTTATTCGATTAAGAGTTTTAGTGCCCCAATTAATATTAAAACTGTCTAAGTATTTAACCTCTAGCGTTGCTGGATTTATGTAAACTTTTATCATTTCAACTGGGGTTACAACATTTGGGAGCCACCAAGTGTCTTGAGCTACAGGATTCATTTTAATAGCCAGATTTCTCCCACTACCAGGTATTACTAGGCCAGCAGTAGGGCCTTTTCTTATTTGTTCAGTAACATTTGTTACTGCGTATCCGCTTCCAGGAGTTCCAATTCTAAATACATGGGCATCTCTAGTAAAAATTAGGGTTGTTCCATCAGATAGTTGGAGTCCATTAATATCTGGATAATGAACCTGTGGATTTCCCCCCAGAAGAGTATTTCCATTTAGGGTTGAAACCGGGGCTAAAACATTGTCAAGAGCTTGAAATCTTGTTGCCCCAGCACTAGTCACAAACTGTCTAAAACCTACAGTAGCTACAGCGGTTCCCGCCTCAAAATTAGCGCTCCATTGAGGAGCAATAGGAGTTGTACAGTGCCATTGACTTAAACTGGTGTTTGTAGCATCTAAAGCATTTTCTCTTACTTTAGTAAGAGTAGTACCATTGTAAGAGTATACAAGATCATACGCACCAATTTGAGTTCCAGACGAGTTATGCGTTCTCGCTCCTGGAGCAAAATAAGATGTGTTACCGTTTCTAGTTACAGACTGCTCATGGTTATTATTATAAGAGGCGTGTGCTAGTGGCGCACCCACGTTATTTGCTGCTCCAGCAACTTGAGATTGTATACCAGATACGGTGTTATTAGATACTGTCCAAGCGGCTATGTAAGTTTGCCCTAAATAACCGAAAAACCATGCATGGCTTCCCGCGCCACCCCACATTGAGGTTGAGGTTTCTGCACCAGAGGCACTATTAAAGATAACTTGAGCGCCAGTACCAACAGTAATTGCACCCGTTGTTTGATTTACTTGAAAGGGTAATACATACAGCTCTGCGCCAGACGGACTTCCTTGACGATAGTAGTTAGTTGCGGCAAAAGAATACTGATTTCCGCCGTGATAGTAAGTTCTGTTATAAACAACTGAGTTTGACTGCACTCTAGTTGCCGTGTTTAATGCCGTAGTAGTAACAAGTTTAAGGTCTACTGTTGGGTCCCCAAATTGAACTAAGTCGGGATAGGGACGGAGCCAATCTCTAGATTTAGTTTGTCGACCTTCTAAAGACTTTTCTAACTTAGCAATTTCGTTAAGTTTGTAGATATCGTTAGACAACTTCTACTCCTTACTAAGCCGCGGCTATAGTGGTTATGTTACCGTTCGCGTCAGTGGTCACAGTATAGCTGGTAGTGACCGCAGTTCCGCCCACTGTTACTACTTCCTGGAAGGAAGCTATGTAGCCGGAGGCATTATAGGTAATGTTTTGGACCGTCTTATTTGCCGATACTTTGTACTTAGTTAGGCGGTTAGAGGCATCGTATGTGTAATCGCCAGAAACAATCGCTGTTTGAGTGATTAATGAGCGATCTTGAGCGTCTACATAAGCCTTAGTAGTAGCGTGTCCAGAAGTTGTTGGGGTAGCTACTGTTGCGGTGCCTGTTACAGTAAGGGTGCTTGAGAAAGAACCGGTTGAGGCGCTAATACCTGAAAGGGTAAGGCCGGCCTCAGAGAAGTTTACTGATGCGGTTGGCTTAGTAACGGCATTGTCAAAGAATTTAAATAGGCCGTCAGATGCATCTCGAACCGCTCCAGCAAATACTCTACGAGCTGAAACGCTTGCGCTACCTGCTGGGGAAACCGCAGCTGAGGTTACGTTAGCGTTAGTCTTAGCGTATGTAAATGTAGTGGCAAGAGGAACAGCAATAATTGAGTAGGTTCCGTCAAATGTAGCGTCAACTCCTGATACCACTACCACGTCACCTGCACGATATGTGTGGGCTGATGCGGTAGTTAGGGTCGCTACGTTGTTAGTCAAAGCCTTGTTAGTAATTGAGGCTGTGATAGCAGATACAGGGACTGTGTGCTCAAGCATGAGACCAAGATCTAGAGCGTCTGCCTGGTTTGCAGTTCCTACGAAGATAAATGGATCTGTAACAGCAAGGTTGCTTGTCTCAACTGTAGTTCCTGCACCACCGAAGGAGATGGTACCTACTACAGAGACGTTACCTTGGATGTTCATATCACCGTTAATACCAACGCCACCTACAACGGTGAGAGCACCTGTAGTTGGAGAGGTAGAAGGTGTTGGGATTTCAATATGGACGTTTACATCTGGGGTAATTTCCATCTGGGTGTTACCAGAGTCATAGCCACCAGCAGCAAAAACAATCTTGTTTTCTGCTCCAGAAGCACCTGTTGCGATAACTAAGTTACCGTTATAGGTGTCGTTTAGAGTGTCGTGGAAGATGTAGGCGTCTCCAGGACCGGTAATTCCGTAGGTTGTGTCATCAAACTGAGATCCTGTGATACCAAAGCCAACCCAACCAAATGAGTCATTACCGTTGTTCATGTAAGCGATAATGTCTGTGGATGAAGTTGCTGTCTGGTTCTGGAACGCAATCTGAGCAAATGAGCTTGCGTCACCTGTAATTCTAAATACAGCAGCTGGGCTAGTTAAATCTCCAGCGCCTACTGCGTAAGATTCTGCGTTTGGACCGATGTAAGCAATACCACCAGCGGTAAGGTCGCCATCAATGTCCGCTTCTCCGCTGATATTTAGGTTTCCATCTGCACCAATACCACCATCTACAACAAGAGCACCTGAGGTATTTGTAGTTGATTCGGTGTCGATTGTGATGTGAACACCCTCATTTTGGATAATCTCCATTTGAGTTGTTCCGGCGCTAAATCCACCAGCAGCAAATACGATGTTGTTACGAAGACCAGTTTCGTCAGTAGCAAATACTAGGTTTCCATCGCCTGTAGGCTTATATGTGGTTCCTGGAGGAGTTACTGGAGTAGCTTCAAGAGTTCCTACGTTAGTAGCAAAACGGAAGGTCAGGGGAGAAGGAACTAGTGTTACAGTTCTAATTCCATCAAAACCTGTACCAACACCTTCAACTCGGACAACATCTCCGGTTGTATACCCGTGCGCTGTAGCTGTTGTTAGTGTTGCTTGTCCTGAAGCCACTGCCTTTGTTCCAACAGCAAATTCTGTTGTACGTGGGGCAGACATGAAGATGTATCCATCATGTGGGCCGGTAATTCCATAAGTTACTGCGCTGAAGTCATTGCTGGTAATACCCATGTCAATGAATCCGGAATCATTTGTTCCATCAGCAGTGTAGATAATTATGTCGCCAGATGCGTTTGCGCCGTTTGATAGGTTAGCAAGAGATAGCTGAGCAAAGTCTGCGCTAGACGCTGTGTAAACTCCCATAACATCTGTAAGTCCAGCAGCCTCTTCAAATGTATCAGCAGCTTGGCCTTGAGAGTTACCTATATAAGTTTTAGTTAAATAAAGTGTGTCTGCCCAAGTTGGGTTAGTACCTGTTGTTGCAAGTACTTTGTTAGTGTTTCCAGCTTGGCTAGGAAGACCTTGTTGTCCAAGCGCTAAAATTTCTAGGTTTGCGTTTCCAAAAGCAACAGTAGATGTAGCAGTGTGCTGAGTTACTACAATGTAGGTATTGGTTCCATCTGTAACAACATCGTTTACATAGTAAAGAGTTCCGTTGGTGTACGTTCCGCGGTAGTCGATACCTTCTGTAACTAGAACCCACTTAGTTGCGTTAGTAGGAACAACGCCAGTTGCAGCATCTGTTGCTGTAAACGCGTAAAGGTTCGGCCCGTACTTGACTAAGTCGTTGTATGAGTACTCAGTCGCAGGGTTGTAGATTCCCGCCCAATTAAAGCGGATCTTTCCCAAATCTATAATCTGGGCCATTTATAATACCTCCATTAGCAAACGTCCGCCGGTTCCCCAACTAAAGGTGAGGGTGTTGTAGGTCCAAACCCAATTACGGTAATCATTAGATAGAGTAACGAATTGGTCCGGGAGACTGATTGGTTCATCGCCAAGAATTCTATCTATAACTACTGCACTAGTCTGGTTATTCTGCTTAACACCGTAAAAAGCCTGATCGACTATGTCTTCCAGGGAAGTCTGCCCTGGTCCATAGTTCAAAAGGGAGGGGGAGGCGGTCATTACTTGACTCCTTCTGTCAGGTTAACGGTTAGGTTGACTACGTCTTCTATGGGGCAGCTAGCTTTGATCACATCGCCAGTCTGTAAAACAAACTCGGTAGCTACTGGATATCGATTTACTTCCGGTTCTGAGACATCTCCGACTCGGGTGTCTCCAGATACCAAAGGCAGGACCATATATTTGGTTGTCAAAACTCTTGTTGAAGTCAACAAGAAAGTAGAGGTATTAGCAGCTCTATAAACATAAAGTTTTACTGGGAGGATGGTTCCGTAGGTGTTTGTAGCCAGAACAGAGCTTACTCGGGTTTTTGACGTTGCAGTAAAAATAGTTGTTGAGCTAGGGTCTTTATCTGTAACTTGAACGGTAACGCTTTTGGCGTTTCCAGTCTCCGCCACTGTACCCACGGGGTACGCATATCCTGGCATTTAAGCTCCTACTCCAAAAAGGATAGTTTGATTATACCTCAGACAAATTTTGTTTAATGCTTAATTCTTTGTAGTCCTGCATATCCTTTATTAAAGACTCCCAACGAACTTCGCTAGGCTCCTCATAATCTATGTTGTAGTCGTTTATTGCCCCAGGTTTGAATACCAGAGTATTCACACCTAATTTGTTGACCTTTTCCGCTAATTCTTGATCCGAGGTTACTACGCAGTCTACCGGCCCACATCCGCTCAGATACTCGATTCTTCGATAATCTGGGTCGTCCTTGGGACAAGGCAAATTGTTGTCCAAAAGCTCGTGTGATTTATAGATCTTGTTCATCCTTAACCACATGTCTGCTTCGTTCCAGTCACTGCAGAGAAGAACTACTTTTCTGCGGTCTTTTAGGGCTTCCATAAGTTTAAACCCGTAAGGTATGGGTTTTCTTCTTTTATCCCTGAGTACTCCGTCTAAGTGAATCAATATGGCCATAGGCCTAGTTTATCCGAATATTACGCTTGTAAGATCCCCTGTACAAAGAATCTAACTCCCGCAGAACCAGCAACGACTATTGAATCGGTGTTATTCACTCCAAAACGGAAAGTCTCGTAGCTATTAAACGCTGGTAGTGGGAGCTTATGTGCTATTAAGGCTCCACCTAGTTCGGTTCCGGTGGAAGTCTTAACGGTCACATAAATCTCTGCATCAGAAGATGTGGTGTTAGTAGCAATGACTGAGCATAGATAATTACCAGTAGATGTCCAAGCATTATTTCCAGAGCCAAAAGCTGCGGAAGTTGTTTGGTCATAGATTGCTAAATTGCCAATACCTGCCATGTTACGCTCCTAACCACCAAGATAATGCAAGGCTTGATGGACCTGGTGGGCCTTGTTCACCAGTTGCACCCGTAGGCCCTGTAGGTCCTACAGTTCCTGTAGGTCCAGTTGGACCAAGAGGTGCTGCTCCTGTTTCAACCCAGTATCCATCATAGAAAATAAAAATACTGCCTGTATTTGGATCAAACCACGAATCTCCCTCAACTGCTGGAGATGGTGGAGTTGAAGATGTTGTAGTCCAAGCTCCTAGTGGACCTGTGGGTCCTGTAGGTCCTTGCGATCCCGTCGGTCCTTGTGGACCAACAATCATTCCTACATCATCCCACTGTGATCCATCCCAAAGCCAAAGATGTCCGCCATCTTCTTCGACAATATACGCATCGCCCGCAGTATTTCCAGTTGATGGGAGATCTGCAATTAATGAAACAGTTCCCTTTATTACAATTGATGTTCCTTGCGGACCAGTCGGACCAGTAGCTCCGGTAGGTCCTATAGGACCAGTATCACCTACTGCTCCTGTCGGGCCTGTTGGGCCTGTTGGGCCTTGTGGTCCAGTGGAACCAGAGTAGTAAGGTGCCCAATAAGCAGTTCCTGGCGGATACCCTGGGTTTGGCCCAAGAATTCTTATAAATAATTCACCTGGGTTACCGTAAGGACTTCCAACAGGAGTACTTACAATATCTCCTACATTGTAATCAGCACCGTTGTCGTAATCGCCAACATAATTAGGAAATGTTCCCGCAGCGCCAGTAGGACCTGTTGGTCCCTCAATATTTCCAACGTTGTCCCATTCAGAATTTATATTGTCCCAAACGTATAAATTACCGTTTACAAGATAAGCATCGCCAATGTTTCCCGTTGGTTGTGCGGCAACAAGTGCAGCATAACTTGAGTAAGAACCAAGAATATTTACGCCGGTTCCTTGAGGACCCGTAGGACCAGTAGGACCTTGAGGTCCAGTTAAACCATTTGGTCCCATCAATCCCATAGGGCCAGTTGGGCCAGTTGGACCGTGTGAACCTGTTGGTCCGGTCGGACCTTGAATTCCTTGAGGACCGGTCGCTCCGGTAGGTCCAGTTACATTTGATGCAGCGCCAGTAGGGCCAGTCGGACCAGTTGCACCAACTTCACCTTGAGGTCCTGTTGGACCAGTTACAGTAGAGGCTGCTCCTGTAGGTCCGGTTGGTCCAATCTCTCCGGCTATACCTTGAGGTCCTTGTGCACCAGTCGCGCCTGTTGCTCCTGTAGCACCGGTCGCGCCAGTAGGTCCTGTAGATCCTTGTGGACCAGTTGGACCAGTTACTGTGGATGCTGCACCCGTAGGACCTGTAGATCCGGTGGGACCAGTAGGTCCAGTTGGGCCTTGAATTTGACCTACGTTATCCCAAGTGTTGCCTTCCCAAACATAGAGATCGCCGTCAATTAAATATCCGTCGCCCTTTTGCTGACCTGTAATGGACTGTAGCTGAGCGTAATTAGATAGGGTGCCCTGTATTGTTAGGCCGGTTCCCATAGGACCTGTAGGGCCCGTAGGACCAGGAATTGTAGATGCCGCACCAGTAGGGCCAGTAGCACCAGTAGCTCCTTGAGGTCCTTGAGAACCAACGGCGCCAGTCGGACCGGTTACACCTTGAGGACCTGTTGCTCCAGTTGCGCCAGTCGCTCCAGTTGCACCAGTAGGACCGGTTTCTCCACGAGCACCAGTAGGACCAGTGTTTCCAGATAAACCGATTGGACCAGTCGCACCAGTTGGGCCGGTAGGACCAGTTACGTTAGATGCTGCACCTGTTGCACCAGTAGGGCCAGTGGGTCCTTGTGAACCTGTAGGGCCTTGTGCACCGGTGGGTCCCGTTGCTCCAGCAGCACCAGTAGCGCCGGCAGCACCAGTAGGGCCAGTAATTGATTGTCCAGCAGCACCGGTTGGACCGATTGGTCCTGTTGGACCGGCAGGACCAGTAGGACCACTGCCTCCGGTACCAGGTTCAATAATAACTACAGGAGTTGAATCCTCAGTTATCTCAATAATCTCTATTTCGTCAGACACTGAAATTTCCGTTGGTAGTTGTTACTTCGGTTCTAGTAAACACCTTACCAGTTAGATATGTCTTAATTCCTCCAAGAGAATCAGTCATTTGAATATCCCAATAAGCTGTTCTAGGAAGTTTTGCTGTAACTTCTGGATCTAAGTGCAGAAGCAAGGTGTCTAGTGTGCCTCCAGGTACGGAAGCTTCTTTTGTAATCTCGAAAGTTGCAAGGATAAGCGGCCCAACTTGATTTGCTGGGTACTTTGGGAAAAGGCGGATCTGTGATAAAGGTGTAAGAGTTGCAAGATCCTTGTTGAACTTGAGTCGTAGATTGAACTCGTCTCCGCCGTATAGGGACAGATCTCTTGTTGGGACTGGGCCTTCTGGGGTAACGTCCCCGTATGTAGGCATAGATAGGAATACTCTTTGTGGCATAGATCCGTCGTCGACTTCCTGTGGACGATAAACCGGTACGTAACGGTTTGTACGACGGCTAATTCTGCGGAAGGTAAATACTTCAATCTTGTACATACCAATACCAAGCATGTTGCAAAGCTCACGGTATTGCTCTTTACGCTGTTGTACAAGCTCCATTAGCTGGCGATAACGCTCAGAACGAGGAATAGAAACGCCGTCTGGAGAAATAATGTCAATATCAAACGCTGCATCAGTAGCTAGCGTGTATAGAGCCATAGTAGAGGCCAAAATTACGAGGGGATACTCATCAATTGGTGGAAGAGTAGTTAGTGTTGCTCTAGCACCATTGCTATCGGTGGTGCTTCTAGCGTGCTCATTAAACGCAGTTGTTACGTAATACTCAATCTCAGAGTCTGTAAAGTACTTGTAGTTAGTACCAGAAATGGTTACTGTGGCTCCAGCTACAGGTACTGTAGCGAGCTCAACCATACCCACAACCTCTTCTACAACTGAGGTGCTGGACACGTTAGTGTTGTTTACTTTGATTACTAGATTAGATGCCTTGACTGGGGCGTAAGTAAGTTGAAAGCGCTTACTAGAGCCGTCAGCCTCGAAGGTCTCAACGAATGATCGGCCAATATCACCGATTTCAGCTCTAAGTCTGTCAGAAAGCGCTGCTAGAGTGGCCACTAAATCCTCCGGCTCATCCATCTAATCATCCAATAATTTTGGATGTAAGTCTTACTAAAAATAAGAAGCCCACTCCAACAGGAGGGCGTTTGTCGGAGTGGGCGACTTAGTGGAGGCTAATTAAAGCCTGTCGTAGAGATAACCCTTTTCTTGAAGATGTTGGGCTACCTGCTTGGACACCTTGTACTTTTGACCAGCTTTGAAAGAGTAATTATTACCCACGCCGATCGTTACAAAGTCCAAATCTTCCGCTACTCGAATTACTGTTGAATCATCTGCGGTGGTAACACCAACGCTTTCGACTTCATCAATAACAGTAGGAACGCCTGGAACTGTCAGGTCTACTACTTCAGTTTCTAAACGAACTGCGTCAATTGCTGTAGCAATTGACATTTCTTCAGATCGCTTTGCTAGAGCTTCAGCGTTTGCTTTGATTAGCTCTTCGCGTTGACGTCCTGTGACGTCTGTTACTTTTGCTTTTGCCACGATTAGTATTCTCCAATGTTTGTGTTGGGGGGCGAGCAAGCCCGCCCCCTAACGAGTTTAAATTAGTTGGTTTCTGCCAAGACTACAGACTGGTCAGTGATTAGACCGAGACCGTAGATTGCGTACCAAGCAAGCGCATGCTCACGACCGAAGTCGAGGATACCGCCATCGCGGAGTTCGACTGGGAGGGAGATTGCGTGACCAAATGCATTGTCACCAATAAAGATTGCTGTGTAGCGATCCTTGTTACCGTTACCGGTCTTTGTTACTGGAGTGGTGTAACCGCCACCAGTTGGGTAGACAATTGAGCCAGGAGCAACAGCAGTATCAGTTGTGTAACCTGAACCTGCACCGTTTGTTACCTTCTGGATCTGTGTGGTCTCAATGAATACTGTGTCGTATAGACGACCAATCTCACCGAGCATGAAGTTACCAGGAGCAGCGTACTTAGTTACTTCGATGAACTCTGGGAGGTCACGAAGACGACGGCTCTGGTGTGGGTGGACGAACGCAACATATGTTTCGCCCAACCGTGGGATGTTCTTGGTTGAGAGAGTCTCTACAGCATCCTTAACTGTTGCAGTTGTTAGATGGAAGTTACCTGTCAAGGAAGCACGTGAAGTTCCAACGGTTCCTGAGGTATACCAGTCGTTGACAGCAACGTTAGCAGAACGATCATAACCGTAAATAACGGAAGATGCTGCCATGAGTGTGTCACGAGCCTGGCCGTCGAGATAAAGGGCCATGTTACGGCCTAGCAAACGTGAAGCTGATGCCATCACGTCATCGAAGGATGCGTTAAGTAGAAGCTCAGAAACTGCAATTGCATAACCGTGCTCAGCAACAGTAATTGAGAACTGCTGTGCGGTTAGTGCCTTAGTTTCCATGCGAACACCTTCGACCAATGCTGATGCAAAGCCGAGGTTGTTGTAACGCATAAAGTTGATTTGAAGACCTGGTGCAACGCCAAGCTCTGTCTTCTTAACAGCGAACTGTTCGAAGCGTAGAATTGGCATCGACTGGAAAAGAATTTCCTTTGACCAGATCGTCTGGATTGCTTGCGTAAGTTGGCTATTTGCGCCAGAGTACGCTGTAGGTGCGGCGGCTAAACCACCGGTACCTGTGAGGGCTGATGCCATGTCGGTCTTACTCCTTAGTATTAATTTAGTAGGTAATTACTTACTACCCGAAGATTCCCTTGCCACGGTCAGATGCTGCTTGTCCTAGCAACTTCCCGCGGTATTTTGCGTACTCGGTTACCGACATAGCGGCTATTTGATCCGCTGTAAACTGCTGTTGGTCCGAATTGGTGTCCAGGGGTCCGGAAGGCGGCGCGGTTACCCGGCTGCCTGTCATTTCACGACGAGCAGACTGCATAGCCTGCTGTGCAGAGTCAAGGATACGCGATGAGCGCTCTTTTAGACCTGCGATACTCTGCTCAATCTCTTCTTTACTGTTTCCAGTAATAAGATCAAGCAACTCGGGGATGATTGCCTCTCGCTCGTCATTTAGACGCATTGACCGGTATTCACTGAGTTCAGCAAATTGGCGCTCGCGCTCTAAAAGAGTAAAAGCTTTTTCCCTCTCAAGGCGTTCAACCTCGAGCTTTTCCGCCCATTCTTTTTCTTTTGTTTCCAAAAGTTGACGGACGTCCATTTCAGCCTCGGCCTTCTTACGTGCCTCAGCATCTTGTTCTGCACGAAGCCTCTCAGCTTCTGCGAGACGTTCTTCGCGCTCCTTCTTCAGAACGGCAAGTTCTTCCTTAAGAGAATCTATTTGAGGGTAGAGCTTGGACTTCTCCTGCTCACGCACTTTCTTTAGATCCTCCTCGGTGTAAGACTTGTTAGGAGTCTGCGATTGGACGGGTGTTACGAGTGTATCTGTCGTTGTTGCCGGAACATCCTGGAAAAACGCTTCCTGGGCTTCAGGCGAATCAACAATATTAGTTGTTTCTGACATATTTATTCCTTAGGTTTTGGAGGTCGTTGTCCGAATTAGTGCCACGATGACCTGCGGATTTATTTGGTCTTAGGCTTGCAAATAAATGGTTATTTGTCAGCCTAAACTTAGTTATCCCCGTACTTCGAGTCTTCTGGTGAAGTGCCTCGACGTTGTGGGATCTTGGTTCCATATGCTTTGGTAACCAATTCTGCGGACATTTGATCGATAGTCTCCGCCTCAAACGGAGTAACTATTCCAGGCTGTCCTGAAGGACCTGGGCCAACTCCCGCTCCGACATCGTTTCCAGGAGCAGGCTCTAGGCCTTGATTCTCTGGAAGCAATCCGGTTAGGGACGCGATTGCTGAGTTGATCTGTGAACGGATGAGGTTCAAAGCACCATCGGCCTTGGCATCCTCAATCAACTCTGTACGAATTTCATCAAGCTTCTCATCTGGGAATTCTTCGCCTAGGGTGCGTAGAGCTCCCTTGCGGCTTTCTAGATTCATCTGCATCTTTGTCTGAATCTCATTTAATACGATCAACTTATCTAGAGGCAATGGTTGTGGGAAGTGAACAGTTGTCTCGTAAGTAATTGGGTTATTAAGATCTAGTACTGCTATTTGATCTGGCTTTATTGGGCCATTAAAAGCTGGGTTGTATGTAAAGAGTTCTGGTTCTTTTGCGCCAAGAGTTAAAAGAACAAGCTCGTTAATACGCTGTAGTCCGCGACTGTATTGAACAATCTTTTGATTGTAACGATTCATCAATGGCTGGTATTGAATTGCCAAAGCAACGCCGGAAGTATTTGAAATAGGTTGTACTTGACCAAGAGCTGACTCAGGTACACCAATCATTTCGTGCATAGAGCGCTTAATGATCTCAAGATACTGCAACGCTCCTTGCAGTCCTTGTCCGCCACCTTCTAGATTAAATACTTGGGCATCTTTAGGGAGACCTCCCCAGACCTTCTTAGGTCCCTTTTCAAGGGAAGATGCCTTAGCTCCAGTAATAACTGTGACTGGAGCGGCGTGGTAGTTGACTATGTCAGCCACGTCGGTAGCAATTTCGTTATAGCTTCTGTTCAAAACAATAATGTCGTGTGCATCAGATAGTCCCCAAGGAGATCCAGATACACGAACATTTGGAATATGAACAATAGGAACAACGCCTATTGGGTTTGGTCGAGAATCAATTAGCTCATCGTTGATGTATTCTTCAATACGATCATCGGTAAGAATTTCAGTATATGTATAGACTTGACGAGTACCTTCAAGAGATGTGCCCCAGAAACGGTACTTAAGCTTAAAGCGGATCAAACGCTCACGATCGTGAGGGTGGAACTCTGGGAAACAGAAAGATGAATTGAGTGGAAGGATACGTACCTTGCCTGGGTGGGTGCGACCTACAGAGTCTGTAAATGCTTCTTCGTAAGCTACCTTAACAAAGCAATCTCCTGAGACTCCGCCTTGCTGTCCCATTTCCCACATAACGCCGTGCTTATCGTTATCTACTTCCCACACACGTTGTAGGATGTCAGGAATGATAGCTTCTGTTGGATATGGGCTACGGAATACGGCTCCACGTCCAAAAGAGAAATTAATTATGTAATCAGTAAACGCACGATAATAGTTGTAAACCATTTGGGATTCGCCAAGTTCTCTGCGATATGCCCAATGGTGGCCTAGATACATCGCCCAGTTAAGTGAATAACGATTTAGGCGGGGGCCGTGAACTTCAAATTCTTCATCCGCTAGCTCTACAAGTCCAAGCGGGGATATTGATATTGTTAAGTCAGACGATGCGGCACGGTACGACGGAGGACTAAAATCAATACTCATTAGAGCTCTCCACGCATCCTAGCTCTTTTAATTTTATTGACCTTTGCTTTCTTTTTCTTCTCTGCTTCTGTTTTCGGATCACGCATATTTGGTTTTACTTGTGACTTTGAATCAACATACTGTCCACCCATTTTTTGATATTCAGAGGCTGCCCATCTATTTGCTGCAAAGCTGGTTGTTGCTTGTGGACTTCTTGCAGGATATTTGGCAAGAGCTTGCTTCATAAGCCGATTCCACAGCTTTTGATTTGCAGCAACTTTTGCCACGGCTCTCCTAAATCTAAGTAAGGTGCCCGGCCTCGGAGAAGGGAGTACGAGGCCGGGTACCGGTAAAGTGTATCGTAATTAGTCAGTAACAGCTGCAGGGTTCATGCGCTGATAGCGAGAACCGGTGCGGAAGACTTCTTCAATCTTTGTTTCTGCGTAATCACTAAATGTTCCTTGAGAAAACTCACCTGTGTAGGTTGGAGCTTCTACCCAAGCAGCAGAACCTACGTGAGCACGCTCACGCATTGTCTCTTCTGGGTACTTCTCGAAAACATTCATGTTGTGGTTAGGACGACCCGCTGGTGTTTCATAACCATGGTCGATCCCAGCCTGAAACTGAGTAGGGACGTCAGTATCAGTTGCAACGCCTTCTTCAAAGCGGAGTGGTCCGCGTTGTCCTGGAGTAGCTGCTGACATCTTACGCTCGTACATAGCTCCTGTGCGCTCAGGAAACCCTGGGTTCGGCGCGATATTTGGTGTGGCCATTAATTTTTTCTCCTATACGGATAAAGGATCCTTAGTATGAGTTTGGTCCTAATATCTTGAATTATCAGCCTAAACGCAAAGTTTCTTAACTGAAGAACGGCGAGCTGCTAACCTCAACGGTTGGCATCACCATTTCTTGGGTTAAGGAACACGCTAAGGCCAACGAATCCACAAAGTCATCGTGGGCGTGCGCCTCGTCAGGAGCCGCTACCAAGAAGTTAGGACCCTTATATTGTACTTCGGCGTCCGTCATTTGTTGGTAGAAACGCTTCCAAATACGAAGTCTTCTGGTTTTAGCATGGGCCGGCCAGGAAATCATCTGGCGCTGGATTAGTGCTTGTAGGTGTTTCCAACGCTTGGATTGTTCCATAGGGCTGGACATAGAGGATATAACTTCAGCCCTAGGGAGTAGGAGTTTTAATCTTTGAGCTACTGCATCCCCCACACCGTTTGAGTCCACGGCTACGGCTAGGACATCATAGTTACCTAGGAAGTTTACTATTTGAAAGTACTGCTCTTCCCAATCATCCCCGTGCATTTCCATCCAGGAAAGCACTCGGTGATCGTAATAGCCAAACTCATCCGGCCTATCCCAGTCAACCCATACAACCGTTACTACTGTGGAGTCCATCTTTCTTGCGGGGTCGATACCTACAACTACTGGTGATCTATGCCAACTTTTAACAATCTCTTGAGAGGTGTCCCC
>Ga0315909_10002315_pt1 | contig 24485 bp, 19 predicted proteins | sample LakEriMetagenome_11_FD_203527 | JGI IMG/M metagenome (GOLD analysis project Ga0315909, IMG submission 203527) | Freshwater fungal communities from buoy surface, Lake Erie, Ohio, United States - Buoy 2 MA125 | ecosystem: Environmental > Aquatic > Freshwater > Lake | place: USA: Lake Erie, Ohio...
CTACAACTACGCTTATAACTTATTCTGAAGGGAAAGTTGTAACGTTGACTCATGCTGCTCAGGTAGCTTTCAGCATGCGTACAGCTATTCAGAATGCAATCGTTGCTGCATACACTACACCTTGGTATGAAGTTACTTACACTGTAACTGTTCCACAGGCTGTTAGTGACATTGATGTTGCATAATTAGCACAAAGGTCCTAAACGAAGGGTAGTCGCAAGATGCGTCTGCCCTTTTTTATTATCTTTGCACTATGATTGATAACGTGAGAAAAACCGTGATGGCAATCCTTAGCAAGGATAATCGCGGATATGTTACTCCAGAGGAGTTCAACTTATTTGCAGCACAGGCTCAGATGGAGATCTTTGAGGAAGATTTCTATACGTTAGGCAATGAGATTACGAAGCAGAATAACAGACTAGGTGGAGATAGTTACTCCGATAGAGTAAATGCACTTATAGACAATATAGATAAGTTTAGAGACTCATTCTCGTCTGTATATGGTGCGTCATACTTTTCGCTACCAACAAACCTTCATATGATCGATATGAATGGTGTTGTTTACAATGGAACGACTGAGGTTGAAAGGGTTCACAATCATCAGATCCTTGCACTTAACAGGTCGTTAGACACAGCACCATCTACACTGTACCCAGTATATGTTAAGACTGACAGCGGTCTGAAGGTATATCCAGACACGATTACGTCTGGAATTACAATCAACTATATCAGAGTCCCATCTACCCCTAAATGGACATGGGAAATACTATCTGCTGGAGAGCCAATGTTTAACCAAGGAGCAAACGACTACCAGGACTTCGAGCTTCCGTTGTCGTATGAAACAAAGTTGGTGTACAAGATACTGCAGTTAGCTGGTTATTCAATAGGAGAGAACGAGATAGCACAAGCAGCGAACTCCATCGAGACACAAGATAAACAAGAGAAGTTATAATGGCATACATTTCAGCATATCAGTACTACACCAACGGTGGTGTGACGCCAACAGATGAGAATCATGGTGACTATCAGTATGTTACACTTGCAGATATTGTAAACAACTTCATACTGTACTACGTTGGTCAAGACAAGCAGATCGAGAAGGCTGCTCGTCATGAGGTGTTGTGGCATGCAAAGCAAGGGATAAAGAAGTTGAACTTCAGCTGTAATCCTATAAAGGCCATTGAGCTTGAGGTTGGTGACAACCTAAAGTTCATCCTTCCAAACGACTATGTGAACTGGGTTCGTATATCTATTAGCGAAGGTGGTAGATTGTATCCACTACAAGAGAACAAACAGGCGAATACTGCGTTAGGATATCTACAGGACAACAACCTTGAAATACTATTCGACCAGAATGGTGAGATATTGATAGGGGACAGTGACTTGGATCTGTCTCGTTTGTCTCAGTCCACATATACAGGTCCAGGGATATACAATGGATGCGAGGGTTGGTGCATTGATGGTAACTGGATATTTAGCCGTTACCTTGGGTCTAATCCATCTGACCTAATAGCTGGGCCAACATTCAGAGTCAATCCTGGGGTGATAGATTTCTCTTCAGACATCGCAGGTCACAGAGTGGTATTAGAGTATGTGTCCGATGGAATGAATGGAGGTGATAATACTCAGATTGTTGTGCATAAGTTCGCGGAAGAGTTTATCTATAGGTTCATTAAGTGGTCTATAATGAACGCAAAGCGTGGTGTTGCTCAGTACGAGAAGAATGCCGCAATGAAGGAGAAGAATGCAGCGTATAACAACGCTAGTATAATGATAAAAGGAATCCACCCATCTCGTCTACTTATGACGCTGAAGGGGCAGGGTAAATGGATTAAGTAAGTATGGCTGAAGTAAAGAATAGCTTTGTCGGTGGTCGAATGGAAAAAGATCTCGACGAAAGACTAATACCAGATGGTGTTTACCGAGATGCACTGAATATTGATGTCGATACGGATAGCGGTTCAAACGTTGGTTCCGCTAGAAACTCTTTAGGCAACACCCTTGTTGGTGACTACACCACTGCTCGTGGTATGAGTTCTTACGATCCATCTACTGATAACGCAACTACTATAGGGGCGGTTAAGTATGAAGCTGACAACCTCCTTTACTGGTTTGTTGCGGCTGATACGTTTGATGGAATATTCGAGTATGATGAAGTCAACGACATCGTTACTCGTGTACTAGTATGTACCAAAGCAACTCCAACAACGGAGAGCACGCTTAGATTTGCAAGGCGCTACCTCATTACTGGCGTCAACTACATAGACGGATACCTTTACTGGACTGATAACTATAATCCACCAAGAAGGGTAAACATAGCTCGCGCCAAGGGTTATGCCATTGATGACGCTCGTATTGCTGACGATATTGATGTTATCGTAAAGCCACCTTTGGATTCACCAAGGATACTAGTAACGAACGATGCAGGGATTCAGTCCAATAACATAGAGGAGAAGTTTCTATACTTTTCTGTTCGATACAAGAACATTGACGATCAGTACTCAGCAATGAGTCCGTTTTCTGCTGTTGCTTTCCACGCTGGAGACTTTGAGCTAGACCCAGTGTCAGGGTCAAACAAGGCGATGACCAATGACTTCAACTCATGTGTAGTTTCGTTTAATACTGGAGATCAGTTTGTTAAAGAGGTTCAGCTTTTAATGCGAGACGCTAGAAGTAACAACATATATGTTGTTGAATCGTTTAACAAGGAGAAGCTCGGTTTAAGTAATAATATAACTTACCCATTCACGTTTAATAATAATAAGACATACGGAGTACTAGACTCGGCACAGCTTGGAAGGTTGTTTGACAATGTTCCTTTGAAGGCAAAATCTCAGGAGTTTGTTGGGAATAGATTAATGTATGGGAACTACGTTCAGTTTTACGACATGAACGATTGTAATGGAGAGGAGATAAATGTTGACCTAGATGTAAACTATGAATCAACAACAGATATACTTAATGGAACACCTAGACGAACATGGAGGTCTGACAGAGACTATGAGGTAGGTATAGAGTACTTGGATGAGTACGGTCGTTCTACAACTGTATTTACTTCTGAGAATAATACAACATACATACCAGCAACCAAGTCGGATAGAGCTAATAGCCTTGTTGTGAACATCAGTAACCCTCCTCCATGCTGGGCTACAAAGTATAGGCTGTTGGTAAAGTCTAGTAAGAAAGAGTACTACAATATTTTTCCGATAAGGATATATAGCGACACTTACTATAGGTGGTTGCAAATAAATCCATCCGACAGGGATAAAGTAAAAGAAGGTGGGTATGTTATAGTAAAGTCACTAGCTAGTGGACCAACTTACTCAAATAAGAGATACAAGGTTCTTGAGATCGCTCAGAAAAATGTTGACGGATGGCTTAACGGTAATGGATATGCTGGACTATATTTCAAGATAAAAGTTGATGACCTTAATGAGGTTAATGTATATGGGCAGTATTGGAACTGGACTGTTGGTATTGGTAGTTCTACTTATGACCCAAGTTTCGTAAATGGTATATATCCTGTAGATCCTATAGATTCAAATGATCCTTCAAACTCATATACCGAGACACCTATACACTATGGAAATGGCGACCCAAACGGTATTGTTCTAACTAATAACACATTCATACCAGATCCAACACCTACCAACTTATACAAGGATGAAAGGATAACTATTCAGATAGATACACCTACTACATATAGTGTATTAAAGGTAATAATAGGCTCTTCCATACCTCAGTATCCCGTGCCTGGAGCTATAGGATTGCCGATAGTACAAGGAGCATCAATTCAGACATCTTTCTTTAGTGCTACATTTTCTCAATCAGCATATACCCCTGGTGATAAGTGGGTATTTAATTGTAAGTATGAGGATATACCATCCATATTTAAAACGCAAGGAGTAGCAATAGTCCCAGGTGAGGGCTGGTCTCCAACATCCCCAGAAACTGATAGGGCAATAGAGGCTAATGCTAGAATAAGATTGCAAGTATTTGAAGATATAGCGAACCCATCATATGGAACATCTTCAAATGGTCCAGTTCAAGAATTTGTATCCCCTAGAAGGTTTGATAATATAGAGGAGTGGTGGTATGAATCTGGAGCTAGAGATCAGTTTATATATCTAGACTTGCAGGGTAATAATATAAAAGGTACCCAAGTAATTTTCAGAAGAGGTGAAAATTGGTCGTTAGTAAATGGAGTTAATACGTCGTTCCCAACAAATCAAATAGACGTAGGTATTACTCCAGAGGCAAGAAATTATCCAGTTAGAATGCTTGTGTGTTCTTCTGTACCACCTAATCCTGGTCAAGGTCCTGGTAATACGGGATCAGCAGCTGCTGGCCTGTATAACCAACAGACAGGTCCGACTAGTAAGTTTACGTTTAACTTCGAAATACTACAACAGGAAGAACCTAACGTAGTTGAAACAGTTCCAGACGATAACAACCTTGAAGTATACCACGAGACAACTCAGACATACGACATTACTGGGGGTGTACACATGGCTATAACGACAGACTCTCCGAATAATGTGAATCAGACTGTTAATGGTAGCTTCTATACGAATGCGGTTATTAAGCTTAACTATCCTGGAAATGAGAACTCAGACTTCAATGCATGGACGTTTGGTAATGGCTTAGAGTCAGATAGAATTCGTGACGACTGGAATTCAACAACACTAGAGTACAGCCCAAGAGTTAATTCATACGTTGAAGACTACAGCCAAAGAAGATCTGAGTCTGCGATATGCTACTCTGGGATATATGGAGAGAATACTGGTGTTGACAAGTTGAATGAGTTCAATTTATCAATAGCTAACTTTAAGTATCTAGACAAGGAGTTTGGATCAATACAGAAACTACACGCAGAGGACACAAACCTTTTGGTATTACAAGAGAACAAGGTGTCTAGAGTTCTTTATGGAAAGAACCTTCTATCTGACTCTGTAGGCGGTGGGTCCGTTGTGTCTATACCAGAGGTGTTGGGCTCTCAGATACCATACCCAGGAGAGTGGGGTATTAGTGGTAATCCAGAGTCGTTCGCTGTATGGGGAGGAATAAAGTGGTTTACTGATCAGAGAAGAGGAGCTGTATTGCAGATGTCTGGAGATGCTGAGCCAATTCCAATTTCAGATGCAGGAATGAGAGATCACTTTAGGGATCTTATGAGGGATCAGCCTTATGAGCAAAAGCTTGGGGCATACGATCCAGACAAGAACATGTATACACTTGCGTACAACAACAATAGCGTTCAAGAATGCGAGCTAACTATCAATAAGAATCAGCTGAAGATAGGTAGCCCTATAGCGAACAACCTATACCTATTCACGATAAACACAAGCACATCATGGACCGTTACACTATTGAATACTGGTTTCGGTACATCATGGATAACAGCACTTGGTACTAACTCTGGGTATGGTATAGGAAACCAGGATATATACTGCAGTGTAGCAGCCAACGGGACTGGAGCTATAAGAAATGTGAAGTTTGTTGTTACATACTGCGATGGTCTTGCAAAGGAGTTTACACTTATTCAAGGAAGAAGCAAGAAAGGTAAGATAACATTAATGGTAATAAATAACGATAAATTCTAATGAAGGCAGAGCAGAGATATAGCTTTACTGGAAGTTCAAACTTTGACTTGAATAACATCGAGCTTTCCCCTACTGGGCTGGCACTGTTCGACACAAAGACTGGAGTCGGAGGTGTTGACTATATGCCGTATGACGGAGCAACAGTCACCATCGCTTCTGGCTTAGTTGGATTAGACCCTAACGTTAAAGATTTTGAAACGTCATTAAATAACAAGGCGTACTATCTTGTTACAGACACTGTGTATACAGAGGCTGACAAGGACACTATTATATCTCTAGCAACTCCAGTTAGTATGTCCCTATCTGGAGGAAGGTATGTAGGTACATTCGTATTTAGTAATCCTAGCAACTATGAATACCTATACCTTATATGGGACATAAGGGATAACCTATCAACTGGAAGTGGATCTTACAGTGGAAAGGCTGCAACAAAGTACATCAATGTTGACTTCGGAAGTAACAAGGGCAAGGCTGGAATATCGCACACTGTTGGAGGAAACCCGTGTAGATTTATGCTTGAGTACAACGGTGCCATTGTTTCCGATACTGGATATATAGGACTTAACAGCGTAGCAAACTATAACGCCTTGATAGCAAAGGGTATTGATCCAGATGACATAAAACTACAGACTCCACTTAATGGTTTAGTTAACAACGGGTCTGCCACTATTAGATTCAAGAAGCACTTAGATATGGCAGACGCTGTGCTTACAGTGTATGCACCGTTGAACTCGTCATCATGGACTGTATCTAGGGTTATGCCTTCGTTGAGTACCTTCTATATCGATATAACAAACGGAACTCTTGCGAATGTATGTTCTCAGACACCTAACGATCAGAAGTGGCATGATGGACCTCTAACGCTTCCATCGTATGGAGATAGAATATATGATGATGCTGACGGAGACACACTGTATGACGGAGGGAATGCATACCATATTATGAATCCAACGTCGTTGGGCGCACCTCCAGTATCTGGCGGTAAGTACATAGGAATCAGAACTGATGGAGTTGTTATATCCTATGGTGAGTGCGACTGTGCAAGCATTGCTGTTCCTACTGTAAACCAGGTTGACCTTGATTTCGTTATAGGTAGAGAAGTAGACATCATACTTAGTGCCACAAACAGCCCAACATCATGGGCGATCGATGGGGCATGCGAAACATTCGAGCTTACTGGTGGAACGAAGGGAAGTATATTCTCTGTCACGTTTTGTGATACCACTATAAAGAACGTGTCTGTAAATGCTGGGTCTACCGTAAGGGTTAGCGCTACTGCTGCAACACTTTCGTTTGGTAGTGGTACAGCTACATCTATCAGTGTAGACGACTCTTTCTACCTTCCAAACGGACTTTCGTTGAATAGTACGACAGGAAGACTTAGCGGAACTCCAATAGAGGCATGTTCTTTCGATGTAGACCTTATAGCAACAAACTGTTTCGGAAGTAGCTCACCTACAACTGTTACAATAACTGTAGCTACTGGTATTCAGTTAACGCCGTTCGCAATGGATGTTGAAAATGTAAGTGCATCTGGAGCTACAGCATGTTTGATAAGTCCTACATACTCAATGATGTATCATAATGGTATTGGTGACGTACCTACACTTGGTGATACCATATATGTGGACTATAAAGGTATAGATGTATTGATGGGTGGTAGCAGGTGGTACAATGTCGATGGATCATTGGATTCAATAAAGGTATGCGAGACTGGTAAGGTGTGCGATACCCACACATGTTAATTTAGTATCTTTGCACAATGGCTATAGAGACAGTTACATTTTCAGAAAGATCACAGGGATGGACCTCGTTCTGGTCATTTAAGCCAGAATGGATGATTGGTCTTAACGGATCATTCTATACGTGGAAGGATGGTTGCTTATACAAGCACAATACTAACGCTACGCGTAATGCATTCTACTATGACTGGCCTAATACTGAGTACTACACGTATGACTCAACTCTTACCACTGTATTCAACCAGGAGCCAATGTCTAACAAGATGTTTAAGACGGTATCACTTGATAGTACACAGCCTTGGTATACAACTATAACAACTGATCTATCGAGCGGAACAATTTCAGACACCTATTACAAGGAGAAGGAAGGTGAATGGTATGCGTTTATACGTAGACCAGATGATGGTTCATATGATACGATGTCTCTATCTACGCAAGGTATCGGGTCCGTTGTTTCGTACAACTCTGGAACATATACACTGCTATTCGCATTTGATATTGGCACAAGCATAAGTACTGGAGATAAGCTGTACAAGATTAACGGAACAAGTACACTGACCCTACTTGGGACTGTTGCCTCACACACCGCTACAACGATAACCCTTACTGCAGCAACGGCATCAGCCATAGCTCCAGGAAATGTAATTGTATATGTAAAGAACTCAATGGCAGAGTCTTTTGGTGCTCGTGGATACTACATGGAGGTGCAACTTATAAATTCATCAACAACTGAGGTAGAAATCTTTGCAATTTCATCATCCGTTTTTAAAAGTAACCCTTAATTTTACTATCTTTGCATCATGGAAGTAAGATACTTGAATGATGCCGACTACTCAGATACACTGGTCAAGTGGTGGGATTCATGGGGATGGGTGGCACCATCAAGGAAGATGCTTCCAGAAAATGGCACAGGTGGAGTGATGGTAAGCAAGGACGGTATAGATATATGTGCTGGGTTTGTTTACTTCACTAACTCCACTATGGCATGGGTTGAATACATCGTGTCAAATAAGGAGTACAGAATTTCTGACAGAGGAGAGGCTATAGAACTTCTTATAACGACACTATCTGTTATAGCCCGCGACAAAGGTTATGAATTTGTTTATGCGTCAGTCAAGAACAAACCACTTATCCAAAAGTATGAAAGATGCGGATTTAAGCTTGGTGATCAAGACTGTCAAGAATTAATAAAGATATGGCAGCAGTAACAACAGCATTGGCAGCAGGTACAGCACTTGCTGGAATGGGGATGAACATCGGTCAAGCAGTAAAGGCAAACAAGCAAGCCAAGGCAGCGGCAGGAGCTGCGGATGCAGCGGCAAAGCAGATCGCTAATATTAAAGAGCAAAATGCATTTAATAGAGTACAAGTACCTACACTTGGATTCGATCTTGCTCGTCAAGGATTAGACAGAACTACTACAGCAGCATTAGGTGCGGCTCAAGGAGCTGGAGCTGAGGGGGTTATCGGTGCTGCGTCTAATATAGTACAGGCACAGAAAGACCAAGAGCTGGCATTAGCTGCACAGGCTGGAGAGATGGGGATGCAGAGAGATCTGTACGAGGCTTCGGCACAGAGTGATATTAATGCTAGACAGGGAATTAGAGAGTTCGAGCTAGGATCCATGAAGCTTCAAGGAGCACAACAAGCAAAAGCCGATGCTGAGACTAGAAAGGCTGAGGCTATCGCTGGAGCTATTGGATCTGCTGGAAGTGCTTTGGGCTTTGGGGCTGAAATGATAGACCTTTATGGAAGCAAAAGATCCAATTCTGGAGCTGGCAAGCCTGGGTCATTTAAAGGAACAACTGTTCAAACTCAACAAGAGTACTTAAACCAGCTTGAACTGGATAGGTTAGATCAGTTCAAGAATCAAGGAATGAATTTATTGGGTATAAAGTAATGGAATACGCAGGATACGTCTCGCCAGAAAAGTCTGTAGATTGGCAAGCCCTCTCTAACCAGATGGCTGAAAAGATTTACGGAATTGGCACAAAAAGAGAGGCAGAAAAAGAGGCTCTTGACAAGAAGGCTAAAGACCTTGAAAATATAGTTAACGACCCATCTATAATGGGTAAAAGCCAGACGGCTAACCAGATGTTCTTGGATGGAGCATTCAATGCTAAGGATCAGATATGGAAGTGGAATAAGGACCTAAAGGCTGGCATCATCACCCCAAAGGAGTACAGCAATAACATAACAAACCTACAGGACAACTGGTCTATATTGGCATTATCAGCAAAGACATTTGATGAAAGATATCAGGAGGTACTTAAGAGACAGGAAGAAGGCGTTGCTAGTAATCTTGAGCTTGAGTTTCTTGATAGATTCGGACAGATGGCAAACATACCAAACACAAAGATACAGGTATCGCAAGACGGTCGTGTATACATGGCGAAGGTTGACCCGAATACTGGAAAGGTTATTGGAGATGTTATGGATACAAGGACTATGAACATGCCAGAAAACATACAAGTAAATAAGGTAGATGTCGGTTCAACTGTTGAGTCAATGACAGAGGGATGGGATCCATGGACCACATTTAAAGATCTAGGTCGTGGTGGAGAACTTACAATAACAGATATTAGACAAAACGAAGAGGTGTATGGTCCTATGAAAGCAAAGGTAGCAGAAGCTGTAGCCCCTAACTCAAACCCAAGGGCGCAAGTTTCTGTACTTGTAGACAATGGAGTTCTCAATGATCCTTCATACTACATGAATGATGCAGAATACAATTCAAAGAGACAAGAGCTTATTGACGATGCCATTCAGATAAAAAAGACAGCTGGTAGTGCTAATCCAACTCTTACTGAAAAGGAAATAAAGGATCTTGAGACTAATCTTATTAAGATACAAAAAGAACCGAACGGCGTAATAAATCCAGTGCTTACAGAAGAACAGCAGAAATTAGCCAAGGATCGAGTAATGCAGGATGTCGATATTCGAATGGAGCGTAAGGTATCTGGGTCTCCTAAGCAGCAGTGGTCTTCTGGAGGTGGAACTACAACTACAACGACCACCAATAAAGAAGAAGAGATGAAGCGTGGATACGTTGCTGCCGCTAAAGCTTTTGGTATTGATCCATTCAAGACAAAAGAAACTGGTAGTGTTGTATACTCTGGAAATCATGACTTTGGAGGCTTAAGTAAGTCTTATCAGTATAGGAAGACTGGAAAAGGAATTGAGATATACAATGCTGGAGATCTTGACCCTAACACAAATCAACCTATCAAAAAAGGAGAAAGAATGATTCCAGCAACACCTATAAAAATAGCAAAAACACCAGCTGATCTAGCTCAGTATGTATACAATGGTGAACCAGCATCCGCAGGTGCAGACTTTTGGAATGCAAGGAATTTATTCTACGAAGGAAACCCACCAAAAAGCGGCGGTGGTAAGAGCGGATCAGGAGACGATATATTTAAAAAAGAATAGATGAACGATAAACTAGAACAACTATATAATCTGTATAAGAAGAATGGCATTATACAGTCTACTGACTTCAACACATTTTCATCCGCAAGTGATGATCAGAGAAAGAAATTATATGATCTAGGAAGACAAAAAGGTTTGTTTAAGACCACCGACTACAACACGTTTAGTTCGGCATTTAGACCTATTAAAAAAAAAGAACAGTCGGTATCACCATCCGCACAAAATCAAAAACCTACTTCTTCGGCTACTCAGCAAACGAAGAAGCCAAAGCCTTCGGTATCTTCATCAGTAGGAGGTAGGTTTGCTGCTGTTACTGAAGCTGTTGAGAAAAAGAAATCAACAGCTCAGAAAGATACTAAGCCACAAGTAGTTTTCCAATCTCAAGAAGGAAAGCGTAATGATATATTTACTGGATACCCAGGGGAGGAAGGAAAGAAGTATAGACTTGATAACTCAACTGGTAAGCAAGTATGGATGGAGCTCACGTCTAGTGTTGTAGATAATGCGTTTGGTCCTACATATGATTTGACGGGTCAAACCCCTGATTATTTAAAAGTATCTACCAAGAAAAAGAACTATGAAATATACAACACGCCTATAACAGACCCAGCTAGAGTGGCTGAGCTGAACAGGCACTTCAAAAAGAACGCTTCTTCGTCTGAGATAGACCAAGTATTCACTGGATTCCCTGGAAAGGAATCAAATGAATATAGGGTTAGAGATAATAAATGGGAGAGAAAAGAGAAGGGATCTAAATCTTGGCAGACTGTTATAAATGAAGGCTCAATACTTGCTCTAAATAAGCAGTTCAAACAGAATGTAGAACCAACAAAAGATATAGAGAAAGCTAAGATAGATCAAAAGAAAGAAATTGAGAACAAGAAAAACATGAATATCCTTCTTGCATCAATAAACTCAGATCTAGTTGGCGCAGAAGAAGAATATGTAGCTGAAGAGCTTGATAAGAAATTTCCAGGATTCAAGTTTATAGAGCAAGGACCATTCACTGATCAGCTGCTTGTTATTGCACCTAATGATAATAGGGTTAGTATTAGTCTAGATAATTTCACTGATGGTGACGATAGAACACAGGCAACTAGACTTAGAGAGTTCATTAGAAATAATTCAGATCAAAATCTAATACTAGCATCGAAAAAATTATCAGCAGCTGAAGAAAAAGAGAGGAGATTTGTTGAGGAATCAACAAAGACAATGTATGAAAATGACGTACCATCTGAGTTTAAATGGGTTGATGGCAAGCTAGTTGTGTCAACGTATTTAGATAAGCAGAAGGAGACCGAACAGTATAAGAACATAGAGATAGAACAGAAGCTCGCAAGAAAGGAATATATAGACAGGAAAGAGCAACAGTTCAATGATATATATCATCGATTCAAAGGTCAAAAGGCTGATGAAAAAGAAGTGTCTTCTGCATATGCTGCAATCAAAAAGGACGACTACGAGATAAGGAGAGTCAACCAGTATATGAATGACATTAAAGGTACTAGCGAGGATGTAGCTAAGGAAAAGGCTAGTGTTGAGGATTATACAAATGATGCAGTAAATAAACTTAGATCTGGAGAAATAACAAAGGATCAATTTGAAGCTGAGTACAAGCCAGAGATAGATAGAAGAGTTGCAGAGCTAAAGAATAAAGGAAATGCACTTGCAGATGAACTGAATAATATCCAAAACGTAAACAAGGCTATAGAGGAGTCTGTAGCAAAGAATTACATAATAGATGAGGCGACGGGATCTTTTGGTGGAGGTATGACGTCTAAATTTGTTAAGGGTCTAACTTATCTTCCTAGATTAGCTTCGCAAGGAAGTGTATCTGCAAAAGATCAAGAGGATATAGTAAGGCTTATAACTGGGGGAGGAACAACAAAAGAATACATGGAGTCTGAGGATAGATCAGATCTTGTAAAATCATTGTTTGGCCTTTCTGAATCCATGGGTGCATTAGCATCTGGATCGGCATTTGGTGGAGGTGCTGCTACATACGCAGCATTCTACGCACAATCATACTACGAGATGAAGGATGACTTGGATCAAGTAGAAGGTATGAGTGAAACATCAAAGGTACTTATGTCAGCTGTATACGGTGGTCTTAGTTCAGTACTGGAGAAGTATGGTATGGACCTGATTACTCAAAAGTCTGCTATTGGTAAGAACTTTAAGAACAATGTTCTAAAGAAAATGTTTGCTGATCTACCTAAAGATGCGTCAAAGGAGTACATAGATGCAGCAATGATGAATAGCATTAAGATGACGCTTGCTGAAGCTGGATTGAAGTCATTTACTGGATCACTTGGAGAAGGTGTGACTGAATCACTTCAGTCTCTAACTCAAGTAGGAATAAAAGAAGCTTACGACTTGGCTAATGGATCAGAATTCTTTAATAACAAATCTGGATGGGAGATATTATCAGATGTAATATATGAAGGATATCTAGGCGCACTTGGAGGAGGTGTTATGTCTACAGTAGCATCATCTCCTAAAGTCCTAAAGAATGGAGTCTTAAATGCACTTAACGGAGAACAGGCTGAATTACTTATGAATGCAGCCAATACTGAAGGTATTGATAAGGCACTTATAACGAACTTAAAGGCTAGTGTTCTCACTGGAAAGATAACAAAGGAAGAGGCTATCAATATATCAAATTCGTTTTCTAATGTTAAATCAAAGATAAATCAAATACCATCTGATCTGTCTGTTAGTGATAAAGCAAAGGCTCTAGATCTGATGGTTGAGAAATCAACTATAGAAGACAGAATAGCTGGAAAGGATCCTAACCTTGTGTCTAAAGAGACTGAAAGAATAAACGAAATCAATAACCAGCTAAAAACAATATCACAAAATGCCGTTCAAGAGCAAACAACAGGTGAAGTTTCTGTTCAGCCAGAAACCACAACTGGCCAAGAAGTGGAGGGAGGAAAACCCGAAGCAGGACCTAAAGTCGTTACCGAAGAAGAAATCACAGCAAAAGAAAAAGAACTAGATTCTGTTTGGAGTGAAAAAAATAAGCTACAAGATAAACTTGAAGGTCAAGGTCTAACTGAAGATGAAATAAGATCAAATGAAGACTTTAGATCTCTAATTGATAGAGCTGATGTTCTATCTTCAGAGATTTTCAAGCTTAAAGACAGTATTAAAGAAGAAGTAACAATAGACAAGCCTACTATAGCAATAAACGCTACCGTAGAGCTTGACAGGGTTAAGTCTGTTGACATGGAGTCAGAGGACGGTGCCACATTCAACCTTGATGGGACCAAGTACGAGGGCGGTGGGCTTATTGTCCCTGTGGCAAGTACAAACACTACTGTAGAGGAGATAACTCCAGAGATGATAGCAGACTTCGTTGAGGCTAACTCTGGAAAGATTGGAGACAAGAACACTGTAAAGGTTGGTATATACAAATTCCCAAACAGTAATAAGGTGTCTATTGACCTAAATGTTGTAGCTCCAGAGTCTTCAAGAGGTCAGGCTATTGAGTTCGGTAAACAAGCGGACCAGGAATCACTTTTCGACCTTTCAACTTTTGAGAATGTAAAGACTGGAGGGACTGGAATGAATCCAATGCAGTTTACAGACGATCAGTTCAAGGAGATAGCAAAGGCACTAAATGAGGGAAGGGTTCCAAATGTATTTGGTTCTCAGCAACCTGCTGCGCAAATGGATATGGATAACACACTTGAGAGAATCAAGGAGTCATCTAGAAAGTCAGACAGAAAGGCTGTAGGTATGTATAAGGCTGTACGTACAACCCTTCAAGCTTTGCCAGGCGTTAAGATAATTGTTCACGATACCACTGATGCCTATAGAGAGGCAATCGCTAAGGCTGAAGGAAAGACCAAAGAGCAGGTGTCGTTAGAGGAGGATGTAGACGGGGTTTCATCTGGAACATTCCTTGCTAACGGAGAGATACATATTGATGCAACAACTGCGAATGCAGTTACTGTATTCCATGAGGCATTCCATTATGCACTGATGAAGAAAGGTCTTTCTGGGAAGGCAATCAGAGAGATGGTAGATGGTATTAAGAAGTCTGTTAAAAATAAGGAGCTACTTGCAAGAGTAGAGGACTTTGCTAACCAGTACAGCGAAGGCGAGAAGAGCGAGGAGTTCGCTGTAGAACTTGGCGCCTTATTAGCAGCTACAGAAAGCGAGATGCTTACACCTAACAACCTGCAGAAGTTCTTCACAATCATTAACAATCTATTCAAGAAGGTTGGTCTACCAGCCCCATTTACAGCTGCGTCAACTCGTCAAGATGCGATCGACTTCATTAACTCACTTTCTAAAGGACTTCGTGAGGGGACTGATGTTGGGATTAGTGAGGGAATAACATCAACACTAGATGTAAAAGAAAGGAAGAATAGAAAAGTAAATATTGGTGAAGACTACAAGCTTTCATTTGTAACGAAAGAAGATCTCATAGACATTGACGCACTTGTAAAAGATATAGAGTCTAAAGGACAAAAGGTTTGGTTCTGGGTAGCTGATCAGCTAGGAAGAGGTATGTATGATGATGCCGTTATGGGAGATACTCATTACCTTGACGCTGGACCATCATTTGCTCTTGATCCAGAGAATAGATCTAAAGGAGTTATATGGGCGTCTGGAGCTGAGAAGTCATTGCTAGATAAAAACATAAAGAACAGTGATTATATATTCATTATAAGTGGATCACCTCAAAAGTCAAAGCTATTCAATAAGAGTGTATTTGATTTGTACTCAAAAAGAATTGGGGACTTCAAATCATTTAAAAAGAAAGTACTTGAAGCTGGTGCAACCAAGTCTATCCAAGAAGTATTAAATGCACATGACTCATGGGAGTCATTAAGAGATGACGCATCTGTAGATAATCCTAAAACTAAAACGATTGGAACTGGCAGAAAGAAGTTTTTGATAGGAATAACTGATGCATTACAGAAGCCTAATTCTAAGACTTATAAAGTTCTTGAAAGCCTTAACGCTATATTAGATATTGAATCATTAAGAGACGATTTCTATAGGGAGAATGAATTCGATATGAATGATGTTATGATCGTTCTTAAGCCTACTGCTGTTGGCGGTAAGTCGTCTCATTCTACGTATGAAAATGATATACTTGGAGAAGTTGTCGGAGTACCAGATAAGGTTGTGAATGCGGCTGATATTATGCCAGATGATGTATACGAGCAAGTTAAGGACATGCATAGAGCAATGGCTTCACAGAAGATAGCTCCATATGGGTCTGGTGTAAAAAATGTAAAAAGCAGAAGCAAACGAAAGTTATCGCCATCTGTAGCTGAGAAGCTTACTGAAGACGGAAACGGAAACTACGTATTCCAGCACTGGTCTTCAGGGAAGAGGGACGTTATAAAGCCAGGAAGTGGGCAGAACTCAATCACTGGTAAGGATGAAGCTTCATCGCTTTCAGCTGTTGGTGGATTGGCACAGTTCTATACAATGAAAGACCAGTCGGAGCCTGGTACTGGTAACGTGCTACATACGGTACTTGTACCGATGGATAAGGTGTACGACGCTAAGGAGGATCCTATGAACTTCGAGCCAGAGGCTAGAAGATTATTCAATGAGGCTAGACCTGGTCAGGGATTTGACGAGGGGTATAGAGCTGCGTTCATAACCAAGGTAGCAAACCAGAATGGTTTTGATATGACTGTATATCCTTGGAGGAATACGGAGCTTCGTGCTCAAACTACAATAGAACTTACTCCAGAGAGTGTAAATGTAGAATTCAAGGATAGAAAGAAAGATGAGTATAACGTTGGAGATAAAATTAACGTATATGGAAGAGATGCTGTAGTAACATCTGTTGATGGACCAGTAATTAACTACAAAGGTGAAACATCTCAAGGATCTATCAACGTTGAAAGATCACCAAGGTCTATTAGGAAGAAAAGAAAGGCACCAAAAAATGAGGCTATATCTAAAGCCAAAGAAAAGTACGATATATCTATAGACAGGGGTAACAGCGTTGATCAAGCAAGAAAGTCAGCCATGTCTGACTTAAAGAAGAACGACTGGTATGCCAACGCAAGCGATATTGAAAGAGAGGATGCTGTTCGTGATCTTAGAAAGTTTTTTGGTCTGAAAGAAAAGTCTGCTCCTTCAGTAGCTAAAGTTAGCGCTACAAAGAAGACTACAGTAACTGTAGATGAGAAGACTGCACTTAAGGATCAACTGAAGCGTGCAGCTCGTGCAGCCCGTGGAGGAGCCAAGTCGATTAAGGACGCACAGAAAGCTATCGCTACAGAGATAAAGGCGATGGTTGAGACTGGAAGAGTGTCAGTGAAACAAGCTGCATCACTTACAGACAGACTTGCTAAGCTAAATACAGAGAACCCTATCGCTGTTGAGCGATTCTTATCATACGCTGAGCGTGTATTCGAAAGAGCTGACTACGCACAGAGACTGAGCGATGCGTTCAAGGTACGAAGAGCTATCTCTAGATTATCAAAAGGAAAGAGCAACCAAGCTGAAGTAAAGGCTATGGGTAAGGCGTTCTTGGAGATAGATCCGTCAATGGTTGACGACATCGATGTGTACACTGAGATGGCTAATATGATCTATGACGCAATGAAGCCTAGCAAGTCAGCTGGTACTGAGGCGATCTATAAGAATGCTGCAGTTATCGCTGACGTTAATGCGTACACTGAGGAGATGGTCGCAGCTCAAGAGGAGCAGAAGAAGCAAGACATACTTAACATGTACAACGAGCTTGTTACTGCTGGTGTTATCTCTTCTGATATGTCACTGAAAGATATTCAGACGATAATAAGTAAGATAAACGAGAACTTAGAGATAGAGATCGACGATACACTACTGAAAGCTATCAATAGTAAAATAGATACTGGAAGCGTTAAGGAATATAACAAGGGAACATTTGATATGTTGTCCACCCTTGTTAGAGAGACAATGAAGACTGGAGTAGATCCGCTTACTGGAGAGAAGGTCAAATGGGACGATCGTTCTATGGCTCTTATCAAGAAGCTAATGAATATGGACCTAGACAGACTATCTATCAAGGAGCAGTTCAGTGCTATAGAGTCTATTCAGAACTTCATGGTTAACGGTATAACGTCTGGAATAGAAGCTACGGTGAATGCTTATGAGGGTACACTTAATGCGGATACTCTTGCAAATGAAGGAGTTAAGTCTAGAGACTTAAAGGTTTACTTCAGCAAGATGTTCGGACGAATGATGTCTTATGAGTTCGCATCGCTGCCTGTACTTATGGATAGTATGTTCGGAGGTGTAAAGTCTGGTGGTCGTGTCATGGAGATGATGGGCCTTACGAAGTACGCTAACGGAATTGCAAGGGCTACGAAGACAATGACTGGAATAATAAACGAGTACGGCGAGAAGTTCTCTAAGTCGAAGCCTAACGGTGAAGCATTCAACACAGCTAAGAACACATACGAGAGAGGTATGCTATCGTTCTTGAAGCGTACAGTTATGGGTACAGATCTAGAGATGGATGCAGAGCTTGCAAGACGTATCGGGCTACTGCGTGACAGTATTACAGAACTAAGAAAAGGAAGCAAGGAGGATAACGCCAAGGCTGATATCTACGATGAGCTATTTAACAAGCTTGGATTAGATAGAGAGAACGTTAGTATCATCGATATCGAGGCGAGAGTTGACGCTACAAACAGACAAGCTGTAGACTGGTGGATCAGCAAATGGGCTGAGCATTATCCAGACCTATACGATGTAAGTTTGTCAGTGTTCAATACACAGCTTGGGAAGGATCTGAACTATACACCAGACAGATTCTCGAAGATAGAGCGTAGTAGAGCCAAGTCAAAAGAGGAGCAGGACCAAATGCTTGCAAAAGCTGGTGCATTCTCTGTAGGCCTTGAGTTTACTGATAAGAGCAAGTCTGGAGTATTGATGGAGTCAAACAGACCACAGAAGACACCAGGGCGCTTCGTTGATCTTGACTTCGATGTAAGTAATTCATCAGCTATGAAGTCGGCACTGATCGACATTAATACTGCTGGATCCGTTCGTCAAGTTGACGCGTTCTTGAACTCTGAGTCGTTTAGTGATATGATCCCTAACGAGAAGGATTACAAGCTGCTTATCAATAGAGTGAACGACTATATCCGACTTACGAAAAGTAAGGAGGCTATGAGTTATGACTCATTCAAGGAACTAGACAAGGCACTTAATGTGCTTGCTGGATTTGGTACAGTTAAAGCGTTGGGTGGAGTTTTACAGCCTATTAAGCAGGTTATACCAGTTATGATCAACACGCTGGTTAACGCTGGTAATATTAACATGCGTGTAGCATTTGATAAGGACTACAACGAGTGGCTGAATAATAGCGGAATGGCTATTGCGAATAGAGGGATGGAGGCGTCGTCTGCTGTTGAGTCGGCAAACAAGTACTTAGATAAGGTGCCAGATGGTAAGGTTCAGACATTACTAAAGGCAGCTGACTCGGTGAATCAGTTCTGGCTTAAGACGTTCTTATCTAACTCTGACGTATTCATTGCTCGCGCATCATTTGAGGCGTACTACAAGCAAGACCTAAAGCGCAGAGGCAAGGATACCAATATCGACTGGAGCAATCATAAGATCGACCAAGAGGCCGCGAACTATGCACAACACATGGTTGACCGTCAGCAGAACATCTCTGACACGGCGATGGGTGGTAAGATGATGGCGTCTAATCAGACAGGAAGAAAGATCTTAAGAAAGACATTACTTCCGTTCGCTAACTTTGTTATGAACCAGAAGAACAGGATGTATTCTGATATTAGAGCGCTACAGAATCCTTTGGCTACTAAGGAAGATAAGGCTACAGCGTTCAGATCTCTTGTTGGTCTATCTTTGGAGATGATGACATTCCAGGCTATAGCATACGGCATTAGAGAGGCGTTCTCTTACGCTGCTGCAGAATTAGTTGGATGGGAGCCAGAGGATGAGGAAGAAAAAAAGAAACAAGCTAAGTACGCGAAACAGAATGTTGTTTCTCAAGGAGTAAAAGACTTCGTTTCACCAGTTCCATTGACAGATGGTGTAACTCTTCTAGCATTCAACTATCTAGCTGGCAAATTCCAGGACGTATTCTTGTCTGACGGAAAGGATGTAGCAGAGGCTATCAAGGAGAAAAATAAATCTCTAGTCGATAATGGTAACGAGCCAATGACAGCTGATGAGGTGGCTGAATTTACTGACAAATACAACGACGAGCATAAGTGGGAATTCAAGGATAAACAAGAGGTAGTTCCTTTGTTCGATCTTGGTACACCTAGTATTGTCCTTAAGAAGACTTACGATCTTTATACAATGCTTGAGACAGCTAGAACTGGTGAGTTCGAGAAGGATTACCAAGGACGTAAGACTAAGATGTACTTGACTAAGGAAGATAAAGAGATCTTGAAAACTATGGTAGCTCTAGAGTCTGCTTACTTAGTTGGAGCAGCTCCAGTTGAGGTAGGTCAGTTAACCAATAAGGTTGAGTCTTTCGTTAAAAAGAAAGGAATGACTGAAACTCAGAAGGAGAAGTACGATGCTGCTAAAGAGAAGTTTGGGAAGGTTGAGCCTTGGATGATGGAGATCGTTAAGTCTAAAAAGAAAGAAGATGGAGCAATCCAGGAGATAGAATGGGTTAAATCATTCGGAGATCTTAACGAGAAGCAAGGAAGTAAGTATGTAGAGATCTTCAAAAAGAGAGAAGGACAGGTAACATACGATGATATGATGAGAATATCTAAGATGAAGTAAAAAGAAAAGCCCCACCGTAATGATGGGGCTTTTTACTTAGTCATCCAATGGTTTATCTAATAACCATTCGTTTATTTCCCAGTATGAATAGTCTTTGCATGTTATCTCATCAATAGAGTATATCTTCAACTCTGGCCTTTCAGATTTGGCATATTCTATAGCTTTATCTTCGCTTGAGAATACGCCATAACAATCTTCATACTTATAGTAATCATCTGTCACTACACTCAAAACATATACCTTCATACTAGTCATCCAAAAGATTACTATAAAACAACTGGAACACTACACCATACATCACTCGCGCAGAAATCACAATCATTAGGAATCCAATAAGCTGTAGCTCACAAGCATGCCATCCGATTACAGATAGTGCGGTCCATAGAGTTATATTATGTACCCACTGAAAGAAGTGCCATGCGTCTGTTAGGAATACAAGGATGTTGGTAGAGAATAAGAACTTAGATCCCATAGATGGATTATTGTACTTATACTTGTTCCTCCATGAGAACGTTGGGTCCCACCAGTCTTCGTTCATATTTCTAAACACAGACCAACTAAACTTGTGCGCCAAGATATCTTGCGTAGCTTTTGCAGCTGCCGATATCCATATAAGAAAAGAAACTACCGCCCACTCCATGGATTCTTGTTTATTATAGTGTGATAAATAGTAAGCACAAACGTTGCAATTCCGAGTACAGCCATAGCTATGGCGAACCATGTGCCAGTTGTCTCCTGGTTGTATCTGAATAGCTTAATCATAGCTACCATAACTACGAAGGAAAATACTATTCCTCCGTAGTAAAAGATTTTTTCTATTAGTCTCATTAGAATAAGTGTGTTAATTTTGTTTTCATTCTATGCAAATATAAATTTAGTTTTGTTTTTTATATATCCAACTAGCATAGCTCTCAAATTATTTTTGTTGATATTATTGTATATAGAGGCATCATTGACATTGTAATAAAATATGCCATTTTCAGTGTCAAGTACTATTCTAGACCTTGTGTTTTTAAATCCAGAAAACTTATCAATAAGAGCTAATTTTAACATCTGCTTTGTTTCATCAGTCATTGGTCTTCCATGCTTATGTTTGCCAGATTTAATCTTTGATTCCAATATTTTAGCTTTCCATTCTTCAGTGAATACCCTGCCTTTGAATCTGTTTGACAGTTTCTGCCTTGTCTCTTCACTTTTAGTTGTACCATACATTGGATTTTTAACACCAAGCTTTCCTTCAGAAAGTTTTTTAGAAGTATATTCAGAAACAACCCTAGGCTTACCATAAGATTCAGCTAACATAGAATTTAATCCGTTTGGCGCCAATGAATTATAATGATCTTGCCAGTGCCTCTCTCTTACATTCATTTCTTCAAATTCACATTCCTCTATTATTTCAAATATATGATTATCAACACCATGCTTTTTTAGCGAGTTAATTAATACAGTCTGAGTTTTGCATTGAAGATTTTTGTATTGCTTGAATCTTTTATCTACATTCCTGCTCTGACCTATATATATCTTGCCAGATGGTGACTTTATCATATATATTACACACTTCATATTATTAATTAAAGAAATATGTTTTAGTTATCTTTTGAGATGTGTTCTTGGATATATTTTGCATTACAAATCCAGATCGCCCCTTCTTAAAGTTAGTCTGTGCCCACTCAGAAGATGGACTGAATGCTGGATAGTTAAAGTATTCAAACTCATCAGATGTACACATATCAAATAAGCACTGATGAGAATCTCCCTTACTAAACTCTATATTCTCAACAAATCTAAGGTCGCTGTTGTGTCTTATGTATTGAGATATCTTTTCGGAAGTTCTAGGATCTAACATAGGCTTGAATCCAAATTTCAAATTCCTAGAATCCTTTCCGTGAGTTATGATAAACGCATGCTTTCCGACAATATAGTGATTGATAAACCTCTGATGGTTAACCACATCTACATTAGCAAATTTATGCTCTGCTATTTGTTTGAATGCTGAGTTAACTACATATCCGAATGAACCAGCATGATTGTCTTCACATATGTTATTACACCATATGTACTTATACTCACGAGCCAACAAACTTACAAGCAGTATCTTAGCTTTTAGTCCAGTATCAAAAGCTTCTTCATTAGTCATGTTCTGAGGTAGCTTATGACCTTTTCTCGTCGTTTCTCCATCCCATCCATCCATGTAGTCACCAAGCTCATCTATAATAAGAGTGTCGCCAGATTTGTTCTTAAGCACAAAGTCAGCCATTTCGTGTATTCTGTCTGTAAGAACTACTTCGTTCCATTCTGAAGGATACAATGCTAATCCACCTCTGCTAGCGTCCATCCCCACGTGAACATCTGTCCATATAAGCCTATCGACTACATCTCCAACTTGCACGTTAGATATCCTTGCTATTGGCGTAGATGATTCAAGACAGTCAGATATTATCTTTTCGAAGTCTATACTAGCATAAGGATCTGACTCTCCTCTAACATTAATAGAATAGTGCTGACCCTTGTACCAGTAATGCTTAACATCGCTCGGATCTATTCCGTTCTTTTCGCACTCTGCTATAATGTCGTTATCTAGAGCCATGTGTTTCCGTATAGTACGGTTAACCATTATTCTAATAGAGTCGCTGTACTCTAGGTTGCCTTCTTTGCAGATCATCCTAGCGATCTCAACCTTATTCTCAATTCCAGATTCGTGTAGAGCGATAGCCCTACTTTTTATCAGTGATTTCTTCATCTCGGTATGTTTTTTGAATGTCACTCAGGCACTTTTTCATATCTTTGATAGTATTATTGATAGTATTAGTATCAAGGTCCATCATGGCTTCGTACAGGTCTGTACAATGCTCATAGATCTCGTCCATTGTTGAGTTGACATAGTTAACTACACTTGCCATACTTAATTGATTTAGTATGGCAAATGTATTACTTATTTTTTAGGTTAGCAATTCTTTCTTTGATTTTATCAACCTTTTGTTGATCTTTTTTCTTTTCGAAGTACTTAAGTTGGTTCTTAAGGGTCTTTCTTAAATTTACTAGATTCATAAAGCTTAGATGAAAATTTAGGGTTAATAATTTCGTATTCGTATGTAAACTCTGGAAACTTCTTGCTGTCGATTGTCTTCTTTACGAGCGACCTTAGCTCCCATGTAAGGATGTCAACTGGTATCTTGAATGTCTCGTCATTAAGTATAACTGGATGGTTGTATAGCTTTGTAATTCGAATGTCTCTCTTTCTCCTAGCCCTTACGACAATATCGGAGATGTATAGCGACCTGCTATCCATTAACATCAACCATCTCGTTAGCTACCCACTGTCTAAATGCTAGGCCAGCATTATGCTGTTGGTCCGCAAGGGACTTCTTCTCTTCCATTTCAAGTCCCTCAAAGAACTTATTATCTGCTCTTCGTATCTCGTTTAGCAGTAGGTTAGCCTTCTGCGCCATTGAATGCCGAAACACGTTGGTGTCCTTAAGATCTTCAATGAAATCTGCGATTGTTGGAAGTACCGTTGCCAGTGCAAGGTATTTCTGTGATGTTGTTGGGTTACTCATAATTCAAATTCTTTTAGGTATAAATCAATTACTCTCTTTGTTTTCTCAAGGTCTTCCTTGAGTTGTCCTTTCTTACGGCATCTTACCACCCGTTTAATTATATCGAATTCATATGCATTAAGGCCGTGATCTTCAGCAAACTTATACAGACTACCGTTTGAGTTGTCGTAGTGCTGATCAGTATCGCCTGGATCTACATGAAGTTCATATGCAGTTATAGGGAAGAATAACCACTGCCACTTATCATCATAAATGTTGACATAAAGTTCTGCACCAGGTGCATTTTTACATACTCTCGCTTGCACCACGTCATCGACATTAGATACAATAACGTATTCACACATATCTTTAATTCTTACTCTCATAAAACTCTTTTTCATTTAAACTTAATTCATTATAACTATACG